>Ga0310694_10005522_pt1 | contig 12091 bp, 4 predicted proteins | sample 174DNAGHGhighgp2_FD_203884 | JGI IMG/M metagenome (GOLD analysis project Ga0310694, IMG submission 203884) | Sheep rumen microbial communities from Palmerston North, Manawatu-Wanganui, New Zealand - 1742 DNA GHGhigh gp2 (v2) (version 2) | ecosystem: Host-associated > Mammals > Digestive system >...
CCCGATGGCGTTCACAGTCGCCGTCACGCTGTGCGTGGCGCCGTCGTACGTCCACGTCGCGCTCGCAGCCGTCGGGCAGACAAGGTGCTGCTCGTCAGAGGAGGCCTTCGTGATGTTCAGGTCGTACTCGCAAGTCGCGTCCTCGTAGTTCGGGTGCATGGACTTCACGTATACATGCTTCGGGCTCTCCGTCACGCTCGTGATGCTCGGGGCCGTCGTGCTCCACGTGCTGTTGTCTAAGCTGTAGTATATCGTCGGCACGTCGTCCCCGATGGCGTTCACAGTCGCCGTCACGCTGTGCGTGGCTCCGTCGTACGTCCACGTCGCGCTCGCAGCCGTCGGGCAGACAAGGTGCTGCTCGTCAGAGGAGGCCTTCGTGATGTTCAGGTCATACTCGCAAGTCGCGTCCTCGTAGTTCGGGTGCGTGGACTTCACGTACACATGCTTCGGGCTCTCCGTCACGCTCGTGATGCTCGGGGCCGTCGTGCTCCACGTGCTGTTGTCTAAGCTGTAGTATATCGTCGGCACGTCGTCGCCGATGGCGTCCACAGTCGCCGTCACGCTGTGCGTGGCGCCGTCGTACGTCCACGTCGCGCTCGCAGCCGTCGGGCACTCAAGGTTCTGCTTGTCCGGACCTGCCTTCGTAATCACAAGGTCGAAGCCGCATGCCGCATCCTCGTAGTTCGGGTGAGTGGAGCGTACATAGACGTGCTTCGGGCTCTCCGTCACATTGGTGATGCTCTGGGCTGTCGTGCTCCATGTCAGGCTGTCGAGGCTGTACTCGATCGTCGGCGTCTCGCCTCCGATAGGATTGGCCGTAGCATACGCGTAATGCGCGTTACCGTCGTATACCCAGCTGGAGTCTGCCACATTCGGGCACTCAAGGTTCTGGTCTTCAGGAGTGGCCGTGACTTTGACCTTAAAGCTACAAGGATCTGAGGTGTTGCCAGCGGCATCCGTGGCCGTCCACGTCACAGTAGTCACACCAAGGTTAAACTGTACATTATCCAAAGATGCATTTACATCAGTGGCTGTCGCCTCGGTGGCACCTGTCAGCTGATAGGTAAACTTTATAGGAAGATCGCTGTTGTCCGTGGCAGTGGCATCCCAATCAGTACCATGGTTAGTATAGTAAGGAACACCCGTGTCATTACCCTTGTTCTGATCCTCTGTAACCTTACAGGTAATCTCCGGTTTGGTGACATCCTCCACAATCACGTTGAAGGAACATTCCGCGTGGTTTCCGGCAGCATCCATGGCTTTCCACGTCACCAAGGTCGTGCCGTAGTTGAACTGCTGGCCCTCGAATGATGTCTTGGGTTCGGTCATCGTGGTGGCGCCGCTCAAGGTGTAGGTTTTGGAGGTCACACCCACGTTGTCCGTGGCCTCGGCGCCCCAGTTCTCCGTACCCACGAAGGTATAGATATTGCCGGTGGTATTAGGCACTACCGTGGTGTCAGTGTTCTTCTTACAGGTGATCTCCGGCGCGGTCACATCCTTCACTCTTACCGTAAATGAACAGGTGACATCATGGCCGCTCTCGCCGTCTTTGGCCGTCCAGGTCACCGTGGTCACACCGAGCGGGAATACAATACCATTGAGCGTAGTGTTGTCGGTGACGGTTATCGTCTCGGTCGGATGAGACAAGGTATAGGTCAAGGAGGTCACACCACAATTGTCAGTGGCGGTGGCATCCCAAGCAGTTCCACTGTGCGTGTAGGTCTCTGTTGCACCGGCATTGGGCTCTACCTGCTGCTCGCCAGTCACAGCACAGGTGATGACAGGATTCTGGTTATCCGTCACCGTAATGGTAAACGGCGTACAGGAAACCTCCTCGCCACAGTCATTGACAGCTTTGATATTGATGGTAGTGACACCTTTGGGATAATGATTGTCACTGGCTTGTCCCGTGATTACCAGATGGGCATTGTTGCCTGTGGGGGCGAACGTAGGATTGGTCCAGGTGACCGTGGCGTAGCACTTGCCTTCATCGGTATTCTTAGTGATGTTGCTCAGACAGCCGGAGATGCTCAGCGCGTCGGGCTGCGTCACCGTCACGGGGGTACTTTCAACCGTACAGCCGTTGGCGTCGGTGACCGTCACCTTGTAGCTACCAGCGATAAGATTTTCAGCAGGGTTGGTCGTCTGGTTCGCAGCATCATTCCACTTATAGGTATAAGGAGCGGTGCCGTTGGCAGGGGTCACCGTGGCGGTACCGTTGCTACCATTATGGCAGGTAACGGCAGTGCTGGTGATATTTGTGATAGTCGGCAGGGTCGGCACCGTCACCGTGATGACGATGGTCGAGTCGTTGCCGCAGCTGTCGATCACATGCACACGCACTTGGGTGGCAGCGGTAATCTTAGTACCAGCATCCACGCTTTGGCTGATGGTGAGGTTGTTTGTAGCGATGCAGTTGTCGCTGGACATCTTACGTACGGTATCTCTCAGATCCGGGATCGTAAATTCGCACTTTGTCTGGTCGATGTCGGCTGCGATTTCGCCGCTGAAGCCCGTCACATTCACAACCGGTTTCGTCTTGTCCTCTATATTAAACGTATAGGTCCAGTCTTTGTATGAATTGTCGCAAGCGGTATATCTATAAGTATAGACAATCTTGCCGTTGCAAGCGATCTCGGTAGGTTGCAGTTCCTTGCCCACGAAAGTACGGGTGAGGTTACGGCCGCAGGCATCCTGGGGAGCTGTCGCCGGGAAGTCGATATTATCTTCGGTGGCGGCGGAAACGCACTCGACGTTCTTCTCTCCATTGGACGGAAGGGTCCATGTGCCGGCGTTGACCGTCACCACGCTCGCGCCCTCGGCCTTGCAGTTGAACTCGCCGACTCCCTCATAACGCGCCACATAGATGAACGTCCCTTTGCAGACATTGTCGTCAAGATCCACCGTGTAGCTGTCGGTCTGGCCCGCAGGGATATTCTCGTGCGTGGCCAGCACCGTGCTATCTTCCCCGACCACCTTTATCCACGTGGTGGTGAACGGGGTGGTGCTGTTCGTGAACGAGGCCTCGATGACGAAATTGCCCGCATTGGAGCACTTCGTCACCGCACTGGGGTTCGTGCTGACCGTGACCTTGGGGGCGACCTGTACAGACGCGTCCACTGACACTGTCAACCCCACGGCGTTGCCCACGCAGACGCCGTTGCGCGGGGTGACCGTATAGTGAGCGGTGGACAGTGCCGTGCACGAGCTGTAAAGCGTGCCCGTGATCACGTCGGACGGGGTGCTGTTCGCCTCGCCGCCCGTCACACAGTCGGCCGTCGTAGGTTCTGTCCATGTATATCGTGTGCCGTCGGGAATGACGCCGTTTTCCCCGTTCTGGGGAATGATCACGAAGGAGTTGCCGCTGCACACCACCGGACCGGTGATAGGCTGCATCGCGAGCGGGTTGTCGAGCAGGACCACCTTGCCGGGGATCTTAGTACATCCACGGGCATCGGTGACGGTGACGGTGTAAAGGCCGTTGAAGCCGTCGCGCTTGCCCTGAAGATTCCGGATCGTGTCGGATGTCGCACCATTGCTCCACAAGAAGGTGTAGGGGGAGGTGCCGGTGCCTTGGCCGACGGTCACGTAGGCCTTGCCGTCCAGACCCGCACAGCTCTCGTTATTGGCAACAGTGACCGTGGCCGTGAGCGCCGCCGCCGGCTCGGTCACCTCGTAACTCGTGGTGCCCGTGGCCGTGCAGTTGTGCGCGTCGGTGACCGTCACCGTGTAGGTGCCGGCGGAAAGATTGCTGACCGTATAGGTGTTGCCGCTGGCGGTGTAGCTGACCTCTGTTTCACCTTTCTTCACAGAGACCGTGTAATCCGGGGTTCCGCCGCTCACCGTGAAGGAGAACGAACCGTCGTCGGGTTGGTCGCTGCCCTTGCAACTGACCGGCTTGATGTCGCCAGTTTGGGCGATGGTGAGCTGCTCGGGAACGGTGACGGTCACCTGCTGGCACAGATTGGTGGAACAAAAGCCTATGAGGGTGGCGTACACTGTGTGCTGGCCAGCTGTGGCCGCACTCATCGTATATGTGGCGCCTGTGGCGGTTGTAGCCTCCGTCGGGCACGCACTTTCCGACCAGTAAACAGTCTGTCCGCTGCCCAGACTGCCACCATTGGCAGTGATCACAACATCATTGCCGAAACATACACTATTATTATCAAAATAGAGATCCTGCGGAGCTTGCGGATTGACCGTGACCGTCGCCGTGCCGAGCATCTCCTTTTTGACTTCAGGATGACAAACCGTAGCCGCATTGTCGGAAATTTCCGTCACTGCGTAGGTCGTGGTCGTGGTCGGGGTCACGTTGAAGGTGTATGTGGATGCGTCAATATTCGTAAAGGTATATTCCGTACCGTCGGAGCCCGTGACTTTTCCTGAATAGGGAGCCTTGCCGGAGAATTCAATGCTCAGCTGCGTGGTGGTAGTTTCATCTCCGCAATAAACGGCATTGCCGGAAATAGTGGCCCTCACCGTGTCGTATCCGTCACCCACTTCCTCATAACGGACCACAGAACTGGTTCTGTAGTCATCCTCATTATCCTCGTGGCTGTCACCGATCTCTTGGTCGCCGAATTCTATGAGGAAGCCTTGCGAACCCCAATCACCCGTCTCGTAAACATAATTAGATTTATAGTCCTTGTCGTTCCAGGCAAAATAATCCGTATGCCCTTGATAACCTGTATAATTATGGTTGAGAAGGATGGTTAGGATGGACTCTTTACTTTGTGAATTGTTAGGCTCGGAACCGCCCCAGTTGGAATAGATGGTATTGCCAGCATCGTCTTTCTGAGCCTCATAGTACTCTCTTTTCGTCATACCGCTCGGTATATCCGTCACTATGCCGTTGAACAGTTTTCTTCCTTTCTCCGGACCACAGGCCCAATACCAGTAATCACCAGCATCAGGATTCGTCTGGTCAGTCTCATCGAAGCCCTGGTAATGAAGAGCACCATCATCGCCCGTGTGGGAGAGGCGCGTACCGCCGATGAAAGCAACTCCCTCGGTAAGACGCGTGACAAACAGGTCCTCATCATAGGATGTCAGTGTGGTGAGATAACCTGTCCGCCCAAGATAGGTGGTGCCTTTGGCACGATTATATGCATCCATCCATGTCGTATTCAAATCTGCACTCTGCGCCTTCATCTCAGCATCAGTGGCGATCTCACCGCTCAGCCGTTCTTTCACCTTGTCGAACATCACCAGTTCGTAATAGTGTCTGTTCTGGGAGTTGTAGTAAATGCGGCCTTCGGTTTGCTCCGCGTCTATCAGAATACGTATTCCCTTGAGCGAGTTGTCCGGCACGCAGAAGGTAACCTGGCGCAAGAAAGCCTGCACGTCGGCATCCGAGACCCCCTCAGGCAGGGAGATGAACTGCGTATAGACGTTGCCGTCGGCATCCCAGCCGGTCGGCAGGGCCGGAAGCGTGACAGACATGCCATCTGCGGGGTCTTCAGTGAAGCCCACGGTGATGGTGCGCACATAGCCTGTGACCGTGAGGTCCGGGAATGTGTAGCAGTTGCCGGAAGGTGTCGGGCAGTCGAGTTCCAGGTCGAGGTTGTTCTCCACGATAAGGGTATAGGTGTTGTCGGACTGCTCCTCGTCGGGATGGCAGATCGCATCGCTGGCGGTACGGGTAAACACGTACGTGCCGGGAACCATAGTATAGGGATCAACCGGGATGCTGAGGGAAGCATCAGACTGGCCGTTCATAAGAGATCCGTTCACATACCATTTATATATAATCGGGTTGTCGGAGTTATTTCCGCCGGCGGCGTCTTGTACGCTGGCCACCGTGGGAGCGGCCGCACCGCGGGTGATGGTGTTTTCAGCCTGCTGGATGGCACCCGCATTGAACGGGGCGTTGATGTTCAGGGTGTAGGAACCCGTGGATTGCACAAAGTCACTCTGACAGAGGTCAGCCTTCGCCCAGCGGGTGTAGGTGTAGGAGCCGGGGGTGGTTTCATTGGGTTGGTAGGACTCGCCGGCGGCTCCGGGAATGTCCGTACCGTTGACCTGCCATTTGTACGTGATGTCGCCCTGGCCACCCTTGGCCTCGCGCACGCTGTTGACGGCGTTGATAGATTCGCCATTGCAGATTGTCTGACCTGCATCAGAAATCTCGCCAGCATCGAAGCCGCCGACAGTGGCCACGGCTGTGATAAGGTTGGTCTCGTCGTCAGGAGTACTATTGCCTATGGTTTGGTTACCAAACTCGATCACATAGCCATTGGGGTTGCTGTTATTTAACACATTTCCGTTATAAGAACGGTCGTTCCAATTGAAGCCATCGTCAGGCCATTGTGAAGGTGCATCATTGCTGAGAAGAGTAAGACAAGCCTCATTATCATCAGTAGATAGGTTAGGTTCCGCAGAGGGAGCTATTTTCCAGTTGGAATAATAACCATATTGCTGACTTAATGCTTGGTAAGCAGCTCGTTTTTCATTAACAGAAGTTTCGTCATTCTCCCCATTAAAGGAAGCTCTCGCATACGGGAAAATCATCTGACCGCGCTCGGGACCGCAAGCCCAATACCAATGGGTGGAGCCGTATGTGGCCGTGTCTGCACTATGCATGTGGGTTGGATCTTCATCAAAAGATGCGTAATACATGGTACCTTCCTGTGCACCATGGGCGATACGGGTGCCACCCAACCACGCGATAGTGTTACAGACACGTGTCAGGAACTGGTTCTCACCTCCGTTGTTTACAGTGGAAAGATACCCCTGACGTCCCAAATAGTTCATGGATTTGGCCTTTCTGTAACAATCGAACCATGTCAACGTGGCATCCTCAGGCTTTTCAAACTTGATGTACATATAGTAGTGATCGTTTTCAGGATAATAGAAAACCTGAGCAGGGGTAGCCGAGCCGTCCACCATCACGGTGATGTTCTTCACCATGTCGGCGTTAGGCAGGCAGAACTGGGTTCCTTGAACGATGCTCTGCACCTCGGCCTCGGTCAATCCGCCATCTTTGGATACAAAAGCAGAAGAGACTTTAGTATGGGCCTGATCCGAGTAGGTATAGGACACATTAACACCTGCCGGCAATGTCGGCAAGGTGATGGTAGCGCCATCAGGGTTCTCACCGAAGGCGATGGAAAGGGTATTGGCAAAGCCTTTGAACGTAGCAGCGTTAAAAGTATAACAGCTGCCAGATGGATTAGTCGGGCACTCCAATTCCAATTCATTGGAATATATCTTCACCGTGGCATTAGTCAGGGAAGTACACCCGTCAACTGTCAAACTATAAGTAAACTCGTCATTGCCATCGTAACCAGACGCAGGAGTATAGACGAATTTCTTAGCAGATGCATCCCACGTGACGGAACCATGTTGCGGTGCCGTAACCACGGTAGCCGAGATGGTATTCTCCAACTCATATTCATCGTTAGTCAGCACATCCAGATTGAGAGGATTGTAATTGCCAAGCGGATGCACATAGATGTCATCCTTGGGTTCAGGATTGTTCACCCAAACATACAGTTCATCTGTTCTGGCACGGCAGATAGAGTTAGGATCGTCGGCCGTAGATTGGGAACCGGCAACAGCCATATAGTAATAGGCTGAAGACTGTATATTATTTAATGTATAGGTAAGATCGGTAGCTCCGTCTATCATCGACCAGTCGGTACCGTTTGTGCTCTTGAACCATCTGTAGTGCGGAGTCAGGAACGTGCCATCATCCGTATAGGAACCGTGCAAGGTCAAATCCTCGCCCGCGCAAATCCGATGGAACGTCGTCGCCTCGGTGATGGTTGCCGGGGGGGTACACAAACGAATCTCGAAGTCATCCAGGCCGAAGTCGTTACCCGATTCCACCATGGCATTGTTGATCAGGTAGAAGACGACCGATGAAACACCGTCCGGCACGGGGAACACCAGGCCCTGGCGCGTCCACTGCAATGCGGTGAAATTACCCGTCACGCTGGATGCCAACACCTGGCCGTCCGGGGTCTTGATCTGCAGCTCCAAGTCTGTTCCCGTCTGCTGGTTGATGCAGATCAACCAGTAGGAGAAGTACAGCAGGGTGTTGGGGCAGAGACCGTCAACCTGGTACGTGTAGAAGATGTCTGGGACATCACCTCCCCTACCGTCAATCTCCATGAAATATCCACGGGTCGAGTCGCTCGGCCAGGTATGGTCGGCTGGACGGATCCAACCGCCGTTGTTCTCGTCCCCGTTAATCATTCCCTTCTTGAGCAGAGAATAGATACCGTACTGCACGGGCTCATCCGGATGGGTACGGTGCAAATCCGCATAGAGGTCCAGCGTGGTTTGGTGCTCGCTCGACAGCCCCGTCTGACTGATTGCGGGATCGCTCGGGTCGTTGCCGCCGAAATCATCACGGAAGACCACAGTACCGTCCTGGAAGCACTGGTCGGGGTCACAGTCGCGGAACGTCACCACCACCTGGTCCGACGAGGCGTTGCAAACATTCCCTGAATATGTCCAGGTGAATGTGATCGCCGCCGGAAGGCTCACGGAATTGTCCAAAATAACCCTGGTGTTCGACGCATGGCTGTCCTCTATGACCACATTCGGGTTGGAACACGACCATGTCTTGGTGACAGACGCATCGGCAAAGGTCACGCCGCTGGCCCACAGTTTGCCTTCGCGGCCGCAGATAATGCCGTCGGCACCAGCATTGGCAGGACGAGAATCGTGGACAGTGATGGCTTTCGTAGCCGTCTTGGTACCATTTGCTGCGGTCACCTCCAATGTGTAAGTTGTAGGTTCTTGAGGGGTAACCGTCAACGTAGCATCAGTTCCCACTATGGTAGAGCCAACTTTCCATTTATAGGTCGGTGTCCCGTCATAATTAGAAACATTAGCGGTCAAAGTGATTTGTTCACCCGCACAAATGTCATCATCGGAAGCCGTGATGGAAACGCTCATAATCTTTTGGGTATAGGTTATCAATACCCAACCGCGAGTTCCTACTCCACCATGACAATTAGTAGTCGTCCCTCTTTTTGCTCCGCCACCACCTGCTCCATATCCAGCAGCGTCACCTCCTTTACCTTGGTTTGACACCCCTGCTCCTCCTGTACTAACAGGAAAAGATCCAGACACATTTCCTCCTGAACCACTTCCTCCACACGAGCCATATCCTCCATTTAAATTTTCATTAGTAGTATTTCTCGTAGCTGCTGCACCACCTCCTCCTCCACAATAGTCACTTTCTGCATCTGTTTGAAATAATCCCCAATTTCTCTTACAATCTCTTCTTGCATTTCCGCCATTACCACCTGATTTCGCATTTGCAGCAGGGGTACAGGCTGAAGCCTGTCCTCCTTGTCCTCCTCCAGCATTATGGCCAGCATTATTAGAGCCTGCCTTTCCTCCTACAGCAACAACGACATTTTCTCCCCCATAGGAAACAATTGTATTGCCACCACTCGCTCCACCATCCACATTCTGATCACCTCTTGCTCCCAACGTAATGCTTATTGTCTGACCTGGTGTAACAGAAATTGTTCTCGACACATACGCGCCGCCGCCACCACCACCACCTGTAGCGTAATTACTTGTTGCTCTACCACCGGCGCCACCACCACCGATAGCCTCGATAGTGATTTGTGATACTCCATCTGGAATTTTCCATGTTCCATTAGAAGTAGGCGCCCACGGGCTTGCACCCATTGGATCATCTTGTCCCCACGCTCCCATAACTCCTACGAGCATGAGGAACGTGAGCAGCATCGGCAAAAAATGCCGTCTCTCCCGCATGATGCGGGAATTTTGTAAACTTTTCTTCATTGTTTTTGTATTTTTATTATTGCTTTTATTTAACTTCTTCGATTGTAAAAAAACCACTGTTTACAGGTGTTTTGCACACACTCCCCCATTCCAAAACAGGGCAAGCCGCAACATACCTGATACACAAGTTACTCAAGTTTGCAAAAGTACATTTTTTTTTAACACAATACTATGCACACTGTTTTTTTTTACGACCATCTCCCAAAATTGTTACAATACCCGACAGAAAACCGTGTCCCCACCTTGCTTCCGACCGCCTCTTCTGTATGCAAAAAGGCCGCCCGTGTCTCCACAGGCGGCCTTTGCCTTTCTTTTATTGTTACGCTCCGCTATTCGGTATAGACCTTGCGGATGCAGCGCACGCTCCGGCGGTCGGCCTTCTGGCTCGGTCCGAACATGGTGCTGCTACAGTAGTTGTTGATCTCGCCGCCCGTGGCCGTCGTCGTGCCGGGGGCACTGTCGCTCGTCCAGAACAGGAAGTTGGTCATCAAATCCTCGTAACGGCCGATGGAGCTGTTGTACCAGCCGCCGCCACGTGCGTCGAAGCCCGTGCTCGGGGTCTCGCCCTCCATGCCGCTCTGCCAGTACTGCGTGCTCGTGCTCTTCAGATACCTCACATCCGCAGCGTAGTTGCTCAGGATCTCGTAGTCCGCCTGGCTGCCGATGGACCAGCCCGCCGGGCAGATGCCCTGCACGTAAGGCTCGCCGTTGTCGCCGGTCTGCGTCTGCGGGGCGGCTGTGTTGCCCTCAGGCGTCACGCCTGCCGCCGTGTACCAGCTGTACAGGTAGCCGAACTTCTCGAGGTTCGCGTCGTTGTCCTTGTACGGATGGTGGTCGCCGACCTCCTCGCGCAGGTTCAGCAGGAACCAGCACTGGCTGCCGATACGCTTGTACGGGTAGCTGCCGTCGGTCATCACATAGGTGCCCTCGCAGGGACTGTATTGGACCGTCACCGTGAAATCGCAGGTGGCCGTGTTGCCGGCCTCATCCTTCGCCGTCCACGTCACCGTCGTCACACCCCTGTTGAACACCTGGCCGTTGAGCGTCGTGTTCTCGCCAGTCACTTCCGTCGTGGCGCCGCTCAGCGTGTAGGTCAGGGAGGTCACCGCCACGTTGTCCGTGGCCGTCACATTCCAGCTGTTGTCGCCGTGCGTGTAAATCTCCACGCCCTCACCCAGGTTCTTAACCTGGTTGCCGATGCTTTCGCAGCTCACACCCGCTGTCGGATCCTCAGGCTCGTCGGGCGTGCAGCCGATGCACGGTTTGGAGGTGTCAGCCACCACCACCGTGAAGCTGCACTCGGCCGTCTGCTCGCAATCATCGGTCACGAAATAGGTCACCGTAGTGGTACCGACCGGGTATTGGCCGGAGGCGTTTAGTATGGTGGCCCCTGCCGGCATGGCCGGATTATAGCTGATCTCATAGCTCGGATGGCAGTTGCCTGTGAAATCCGGATCCGGAAGTGTCACCGTGGCATAGTTCTTGTTCTTGTCGTTGTCGCGGCTGATGTTTTCGGAGCAGGTGATGGTGGAGGCCACCGTGTTCTTCACCTCGACGGTCTTGGAGACCGGGTGAGCGACACAGTTCTTGCCGTCCGTCACGTTCAGGGTCACCGTATAGGTCTCGTTGCAAGTTTCCGGGATGGTGGCCGTCACCGTGTTCTGCACGGCGGCCGTGGTGGTGGGCGTCGGGGTCACGGTCAGATCGCCGCTCCACGTGTAGGTGTAGTTGGCGGTGGAGGCGGTGGTCACCTCGCCGATAATCTCCTTCGTGCCCACGCTCGGACAAATCACATTGTCATCCGTCAGATCGCGGATGGCGATGACCGGCAGCGGGTTCATCTTCAGATAGACCACGCCGTTGCCGTTGACAGGCTCGCAGCCGTCCACCGTCACGAAGTAACGGATATAGACATCCGCGTCGAAGCTGCTGTTCGTGTAGGTGTAGGAGAGGTCGCTCGCCGTGGAGGCGATGGGGCTGCCCACGTTGGTCCAAGTGCTGTTGTCGGGCGAGGTCTGCCACTGCACCGTGTAGGGTGCACCGGAGGCAATCTCGATGGTGCCGACATTCACGGTCTTCGACACGTTGGACTCGGCGCAGTACTCTGCGTCGCTGCCCTGGATGGAACCTGCGTCGATGGTGCCGCTGTTAATAATATAGACCGCGTTGGTGTAGACCGTGCTGCAGGCGTTCACGTAGGCGCGGCGGTAGTATTTGTGGTAGGATTGGAGAATCGGCACGGAATAGCCGTCGGTGTTGGACTCGATGACCGTCACATCGGAGCTGAAGTCCTCCACAGGGGACATCTGCCATTGGTAGA
>Ga0310694_10005524_pt1 | contig 12089 bp, 10 predicted proteins | sample 174DNAGHGhighgp2_FD_203884 | JGI IMG/M metagenome (GOLD analysis project Ga0310694, IMG submission 203884) | Sheep rumen microbial communities from Palmerston North, Manawatu-Wanganui, New Zealand - 1742 DNA GHGhigh gp2 (v2) (version 2) | ecosystem: Host-associated > Mammals > Digestive system...
CTCATCTTCAATCACATTAAATATACCATATTTTATAGGCTTTTTTTGCAATTTAACATAATTGTAATTTATTCTTAATTTATGAAAACTAGCAGCTTATTTGTGGGCAAAAAAATCAGCAGGATAAACTGTTACATTTACCCTGCCTTTTTTAAAAGCCCTTCGGCTTTCCCCCGAAATTATTTGTACAAAGGAGCAAAAATATCTGCTTCTATGAGTCCCTGTCCAAACCTATAAAGACTGTACTGCTCATCAAATACTCTCTTGCTTGTGGCATACTTGGCAATGAATGCATCGAACAACTTGTACAGGTCATAAATATTTTTGTCCTTGAGAGACTCGATATTATCTTCCGCTTCCTTTTTGGCCTTGTTGATTTCACTGATTTCCTCATTAATCCAATCAACAATCTCCTCCAAAGACTTCGCCTTAACTTTGATCAGTTCAACAAAATCTCTAACTTCCATAGTAAGGTACTTCTTGTACTTGAAATACGGAAGCTTGTAGATTTCATCGAGCTCAAATTCGGCATTAAGCGGAAAATCTTTTACCCATTCAGAAAGCTCTTCTTTGAGAGTAGAAACCTTCCACGAATTTTTGCATCCCAGGGCCTTCAAGAATTCTTTGTCAGAAAGCAATCCGCTTACTTTTCTTACAAGAATCAGCTGGGATTCAAAAACGGTCTTCTTGGTACGCAGGAATTCCAAATCCCTATCATAGAATTTTACAATCTCGTAAGGATAATAGAAATTCTGATAACTGCCATTCTGCAGAATATAGGTATTTGCGATAATTACTTTGGCGCTCCGCTTAAGTTCAAGCCAGCCCTGAATAATATCGGAAATATTCTTATCATCCGCAACCTTGATCTTAAGATACTTCTTAAGGTCAATGAGCCGTTTGTCATCGTTTTTGGTTTCACTCAAAAACGGGCAAGCCAGGAATCTTTCAATCTTCCGAATGTAGTTTTCACAGGTCTTAGGATCATTAACAGAGCCCTTTTTAATAGCAACTCTAAGTACACTAATCTGTTCATTGACCCTCAATTTGAATTTGGAAATCTTCTCATCGGGAGTCGTCAGTTGGTAAGAAAGAAGCCGGCCATCTTTTTGCTTGTTTCCATTCATAACGACAGAAACCTCCTAATTTGTTTATTTTCGGTGACATTTTATCATAAAAATGGCCAATTTTCAATATTTTAGGTGAAAAACTTTACATAAAAAAGAGATAATCCTAAGATTGTCTCTTTTTATTTTATTGATGCTTTTAGTTTTCCTACAACAAGCTCTCTTATTTGTGGTTCATCTTTGAAATACTCTTCTGCAAGTGGTATAAGCTCATATTTTACTGTTCTTATTAGCTCTTTATCACTTTCATCTTTGCAAAAATAACAATGACCAATTTGCTTGTTTCCAGATACCATACCATTTATTTCTTTAACTGTTTCAATAATTTTCTTTTTTAATGGACTCTTTGAATAGAATTTAACAAATTCTGGATTATCAAAAATAGGATTTACGTTGTAGAAATTAAATCTTCTTCTTACTGCATAGTCTGACATTGTTTGCTCTTTATCTGCTATATTCATTGTTCCTATTATAAAAAGATTTTCTGGTATATAAAATCTCTCATTTGAAGCAGGCAATTCAACGTAGTTTTCTTTTCCTCTTTTATCTGGTTCTAGTAGCATAAAAGTATCTCCAAATACTTTTATTACATCTGCTCTATTTATCTCATCTATTAACAAGAAGTACTTATTTTCCTTATCATTTCTTGCCGAATTGCAAAAATATTTGAAACATCCTTCTCTATATTTATATATCGCTAAATCATCTGGTCTAAAACCTTCAATAAATTCATCTACTGAAAACTTTGGATGAAATTGAACATTTAAAATACTACTTGTATCTTTTTTGCCTAAAATTGAAAATGCCATTCTTTTTGCAATGTATGTTTTTCCTGTTCCTGGAGGTCCTTGTAATATAACGTTTTTGCGAGTTAGAATAAGTTCTTTTAATTCTTCATATTCTTCATCTTCGAAATAACAATCCTTCATGAAATCTTTCTTATCATATTTAGGATAAATCATATATGTGTGATGAGGATTCATTTCTCTTATGATGTTGTATATTGATTTATATTCTTCTTCTGATAATTTAAAGAATATTCCTTCTTGATATCTAAATGGTTCAATATTAACTATATCTCTGTTTTGCTCAATGTCTGCTCTTCTAACATATTCAGTAAAAGTTTCAATCTTTTTAAAGCAAAGCATGTTGTCGTTCCACTCTTTTTCTATTTCACAAATACCAATTATTCTTCCGATTGGAACACTTTCATATATTAATACTTTTTCACCTTTTTTAGCTTCTAAGAAATTAGTATGTATCTTTCTATCACTTCCATCTTCGTTTATTGAAGAGTATGCAAATAGATCTCCGTTATCAAAATCTTTGAATCTAAATATTCTTGGATTGACTGTAAGCCACCAATAATTTGTCATTATTCTAACTCACCTCCTTTGGCTAGGATTTATCGCCAAAGTAATATATCACGATTTACATAAAAATTCAATGATTTGTTTGACTTTTCTTGTACAAAATAGTATTATTTGCGTGTCTTAATTATATTTACGTATACCAATTAACATTTTAGGAGGTTTTTCAAATGCCAAAACGGGCGCAAGGAAATGTAACTTTAGTTGTTGGAACCTTTTTAGGAGATGAAGGAAAAGGTAAAATAATTGACTATTTAGCACAAAAATCCGATATCGTAGCGCGTGCTACAGGCGGAAATAATGCTGGTCATAAAGTTTGTTTTGATGGAAAAACTTACCCTCTTCACCTTTTACCTTCTGGAAGTTTTAATCCGAATGCTCATGTTATTATTGGTAATGGTGTGTATGTTAATCCTGTAGTACTTGCTGATGAAATTAGCTTACTTGAAAAAGATGGATTCAATTTTAAAGGTCGACTTCATATTTCTGAAAAAGCACATGTTATTATGCCTTATCACATTCTTATGGATGGTATTGAGGAGCAATATCGCATCAACAAAATTGGAACAACTGGCCGTGGAATTGGCCCTACTGCTGAAGATAAATTCTCAAGAGATGGTATAAGGTTTATTGATTTTTATAATGCATGTTATAGTAATTGTGATTTTGAAAAAATGTTTGAAAAACTTTGTCTTTCATATCTATTAAAATACAGATTGGAAGATGAAGATTCCGTTATCAAACAGTGTCTTGAACAAACAGCTAAGTATGAGAAAGCTTTAAAAATCTTACTAAGATATGTTGATGATACTGTTTCATTTATCCACACAAATCTAGAACTTGGTAAAAATCTTCTTATCGAAGGTGCTCAAGCAACACTCCTTGATATCGACTTTGGTAACTATCCGTTTGTTACTTCTTCCAATCCTATTGCTGCTGGTATGTGTGCCGGCGTAGGTATTGGTCCGACATATGTTACTGATGTTGTTGGTGTTTTAAAAGCATACTGTAGCAGAGTCGGTGAAGGTCCTTTTGTAACTGAAGAAACTGGTCCAATTGGAGACAAAATTCGTGAACTTGGTCACGAATATGGAACTACTACTGGAAGACCAAGGCGTTGTGGTTGGCTTGACTTAGTTGCTCTTAAATATGCCTGTCGCATAAATGGACTTACCGCTTTAGCAATCAATCATCTTGATACTATCGGGAAATTTGAAACCATTAAACTTTGTGTAGGATATAAAAGCCCTAAGACTAATAAGCCAACAAAGAATTTCACATCTGAAGCAAATAAGTTAAAGGAAATTCAACCCGAATACATTGAACTTCCTGGAGATTTTGGCGATATAAGTAAAATTAGAAACGTTTCTAAATTACCACAAAACGCAATCAATTACCTCGATTTTATTGAGTCCTTTGTTAATGTACCAATTAAGTATATTGGCGTTGGTCCTGATCGTGAAGACTTAATCGAATGCTAAAAAATAATCCGCTTGAAATAATTTCAAGCGGATTTTCTTTTTAATAGTTATACGCTACTCGTCCTTCTGAGCAATCGACAAATGCTTCGCTGTTTTCAAAGTCATTTCTACGATACCAGATTTTAAGTACGAAGTCCTCGTTTTCCAACGCTTTTTCATACTTTTCATAATCAATCATAGAAAGCTGATCAGCATCATAATGAGGTTTTCCTGGAGTAAAGGTAAGAATCACTTTTTCACCATAGGTTCCAAGCTCATCTTTTACGATAACAACATCATCGTCTGGAGTTGTGAGCAATAACATGATGACGATCACATGCATCTTCTTCACCATAAGGTGTTTCGACATTTAAGAATTCAACATTAGGTTTTTCAAATTCCAGGCTGAGTTCTTTTTTGAGAAGAAGCATTGTAGGAGCATCATTGGCACCAACATAAAAAATAGCTCTGCTGATTTCTTCACGAAGAAAGGAATCATTGTAATCAACATGTGAAACGAAAATTGGATCCTGAAGCGGTTTGGTGCTCACAAATTCCATCATCTTGCCATAATTATCTATAAAATAGAATAAACTATAGCTTCCTGTTTTCTTATCAAACACACAATTTGGAACACCGCAGTCGTAAAGTACAAATTCGTAAAAATAGTCCTTTTTCTTTCCAAAGAAGTTCACAAATTTTCCAGACTTAAGATCAAACAGGGCTGCATTTACAATCAAAGCGAATTCACCATTTTGTTTTTTGTTTTCACTAAATGATAGGCAGGCGAAGTTGATTCTTTCGTGAGAGCAAAGAATGAATCTTGCAGCTCCACTATACTGGAAAACGTAGTAGAACAATTCATCTTCAGCATGAGCAGTGCCAAGTCTATTTATCAAGGTCCGTGCCGGAAGATTGGCAAACATGCTTGCCGATGTTGAACATACCATTAAAGGCTGGTCGTGTGAATACCGGATTTCCCATTCCTGATTAGAGAGTTCTTTACCAAGTAGCATTTTTTGCACCTCCAATTGTTTTTGCAAAATATTTAGGATTTTGACCTTTTCTATTGTATCTTAATTATGTAAAGTTGTCAACTGCTTTTTGGCCTAAATAGGCCATTTTTTAAAAGTGTAAAAATTATCTGTAAACCTTGATTTTAACCTATTTTTTCTTTATTACATTTCAATAACATTGATTGAAAAGATTCAGTTAAATCTTTATCATAATATTTGGGTAAAATATTTTATAAAAGGAGGCGAAAAAATGGGTCGAATTACTGTTTATACAGGTCCTATGTTTTCAGGAAAAACAAATCTTCTTTTAGGAGCCTATGAACGTGCTACTATTGCTCATAAAAAAGTTAAAGCATTTAAGCCAATGATTGATGACCGCTTTGGTAAAAACGTCATAAAAAGTAGGAGATTCGGTGAAATTGACGCTATTAGTATTTCTGATATTTCTGAATTAAAAAAGTATGATGCTGAAGTATATATCATCGATGAATTTCAATTTTTAAAAGGCGATATTCGTGTTATTATTGAAATGGCTGATGAGAAAAACAAGATTTTCTTTATTTCTGGACTTGATATGACAGCTGAGAAGAAGCCATTTGGCCCTATGCCAGAGCTCCTTGCTATTGCAGACCATGTTGAAAAATGCGTTGCAATTTGCAACGATTGTGCAGAAGAAAACGCAGTTTATTCCTACTTTCTTGGTCGCAAAGATACTGATATTGTTGTTGGAAATACCGAATATGTTCCTTTGTGCAGAAAGTGCATGACAAAACGTTTAAGACAAGATAAATCTCACGAAGAAAAGTTTAAAGATCGGTAATGTATATTTTTCACAACTTAGTTTATTAGTTTCATAGCATAATTAAAGGCGAGCATATTGCTCGCCTTATTTTTATAATTCACTCATTATTGTATCAGCAACCATTAATCCTTGCGCTGAAGCTTGTGCTAAAGATCTTGTAAATCCTGCTCCATCACCTATTGCAAAGTAGTTATCTTTACCAATTAATCTAAATTTTTCATCCGCTTCTGGTCTTGCGCCATAATATTTACACTCAATGCCATAAAGTAATGTATCATAATTTGCAGTACCTGGACAAAGTCTATCTAATGCATGAAGTGTTTCAATGATATTATCTAATTGTCTTTTTGGCATACACAAACTTAAATCTCCAGGAACTGCTCCTTTTAATGTTGGCTGACAAGTAGATTGCTTTAATCTCTTTACATCTGTTCTTCTTCCTATTTCTAAATCTCCTAATCTTTGAACAATTACGCTTCCACCAGAAATCATATTAGCAAGTCCTGCAGTATATCTTGCATATTCTATTGGTTGATTAAATGGTTCTGTAAATCTTGTTGTAGATAGAATTGCAAAGTTTGTGTTGTCTGTTTTCTTCTCTTCTGCTTTATATGCGTGACCATTTACTGTTAAGATACCATCAGTATTTTCTGTTACAACTTCGCCTCTTCCGTTAAAGCAAAACATTCTACAAACATCACCATATTGTTTTGTTCTATAAACAATTTTAGGTTCATATATTTTCTTTTCAAACTCTTCCCAAATACTTGCTGGAAGCTCAACTCTGACACCTATATCTACTTGGTTGTTTTTTAATTTAACATCATGTGCTTTACACCATTTACTAAAGAAATGACTTCCTGATCTTCCTGTTGCAAAAATAATAATATCAAATTCTGTTTCATAAATTTCTTGAGTATTATCTTCTAATTTTCTATAAACTACTTTTTTGCCATTTTCTATATCTTCAACATTGCAAACATAAAAATTAGTATGAATCTTTACTCTGTCTTCTCCCATTTTTTCAATGTTTTGTACCATTTTAACCATAGTATCAAAGTTGGCATCTGTTCCTAAATGTTTACATTCAGATTGAAGCATATGTAAGTCAAATTGAAGACATCTCTTTTTTAATTCATCATTTGGCATGAATCTATCTTTTGTTGCACCATTTTCAATTAATATTTGATCGGCTTTTTCAATATATGCTAAAGTATCATCTCTAATATCTTGAAGCCATCCACCAAATTCAGTAGTTATATTATATTTTCCATCACTAAACGCTCCTGCACCGGCTATGCCTTCCATAATAGCACATGTTTTGCATTTAATACATTTATCTACTTTTTTATCTAAAATTGGACATTTTCTTGTTTCTAAAGAATTTCCTCTTTCAAATATTGTCACATTTGTTTCTTTTGAGTTTTTAAGTAAGCTATAGGCAGCCATAAGACTACTTATTCCGCCACCAATAATTCCAATGTTTTTCATATAAATCACCTTCTAATTTTTTGTCGGTCTTATTATACCCTATTAAAAAAAAACTTGCAAATTAACATAAATTGTGTTATTATAGCAAGGCATCATTTCTTTTTATGGAGGTATTCAAAATATGTTGGGTAACAAATTCTACGTCGACAAGAACCTCGTACTTAACGTCTGTGAACCCTGTGACTCCTGCAACTCCCTTGAAACAATCATTGTTCCTGGTAAAAACTCTTCATTCAAAATGTTTCGGTTTGGCCAGTTTGATGATGGCGAGGATGAATATATATTTGGATGCCAGCGAAAACAGTATAATTCCTGTTTCAAAAACAAAAAGTGCACAAAGATACCGATTACTATTGCCAAGGTAAGATCTTCCAAAAAAGGTGAATCTTCCTATGAACTTTCAAAATTCAGCGATTTTTCCGAGTGTGAAAGTGATCTGATCAAAGATGTCCTGATTTATTATTTAAGATCCATTGATGTTATGAGCAAGTATGCTTTGTGTCGCTGTTAACTATTAATAAAAAATGCTATCCATATTTGGATAGCATTTTTATTTTATCTTTTAATCTTATTTGTAGTTGTTTTTTCAAATTCTTTATCTCTTATTATTATTTCTGAGATGTGTTTATATACTGGTAATTCCTTTGTTTGCTCATTAATATCATCTTTTAGTTTTTTAGATATATCTATATTTCCAAATTCTTTAACTGCTTCTGCATTTAAGAATACTTCTGCAACTAGGTTGTTTCCATTCATGCCATGCTCATTAGTTGATGCTTTTACTATAGCTTCTTGAACATATGGAATTGCTAAAACATAGTTTTCAATTTCTTCTGGATAAACGTTTTTACCATTTTCTAAAACAAAGAAGTTTTTCTTTCTTCCAACAATTTGAATTTGTCCTTTGTCTGTAATTCTTCCATAGTCTCCTGTATTAAACCATCCATCTTGTAATACTTCTTTTGTTTTTTCCTCATTCTTATAATATCCAAGCATTACAATGTCGCCTTTAACACAGATTTCTCCAATGCCTTCTTCTGTATCATTTACTGTTTTAACTTCAACGCATGTTAATGGAAGACCAACTGTTGAGGGATCGTTTAATAAAGGTGTATTTACTGATACTAAAGGAGAACATTCTGTAATACCATATCCATTTTGCATTAATATTCCTATGTCATTAAAGAAATTTCCTATTTCTGCTCTTAAAGGAGCACCACCACTAATTAATTGTACTAGGTTTCCACCAAATGCATTTCTAACAGATTTAAATAATGGTTTTCTTAAATCAACATGAATCTTTCTAAGTCCATTTGATACTTTTAATAGTGTTCTTAAAGCTCCTGCTTTTCCTTCTTTTTCAGCAGTGGCCCAAATCTTTTTGTAGAATAATTCTGCAAAAGCAGGAACTATCATCATAAGACCTGGTTTAAATTCTTGAAGATTTGGTAATATATTTTTTAAACTATCGTTTATACACACTGTTGTATGATTATGCATTCCAATTAAAATGTCACATGAAGATTCATAGGTGTGATGATATGGAAGAACTGATAATACAACATCTTCAAGTGTTGTAATTTCTTTTGCGCCTACAACAACATGAACAAGATTGCTTTCTGTAAGCATTACACCTTTTGCAAGTCCTGTTGTTCCAGACGTATAAATTATCTCTTTTAAAATATTTGTGTCGTGATCTTCTTCTTTAAACTTTCCTTCTTCAACAAGTTTCTTTCCTGCTTCAACAAACTTTTTATAAGATAATATTTCGTCTGATTCATCTTCTTCATTATCAAAAGCTATAAATTTCTTAACTTTTGGACATTCTTTTTTGATGTCTTCAATATGTTTTTCATATCTTTTTGAATAAAACAACATATCCGAATCAGAATGATTTAAAACATATACAATATCTTTTAGAGGTAACTCTTTATCTATTGGCACATAAACGGCATCACTTTTTAAAACAGTATAAAAAACAGTAATCCAATTGAAACTATTTTCTCCAATACATGCTATATGCTTATCTTTAGTTCCTAGATTCTTTAATGATGCACCTAAAGCCAATGTTAGCTCATAGAATTCTTTAAAAGTAACATTTTTAATGCTTTTTCCTTCTCTATATCTAAATGCATACTTATCTGGACACTCGCTAACTGCTTGCTCCATCATATCCTTAATATTTTTTACTGGTTTAACATCATAAATTTTTTTATAAATGCTTCTATCTGCCATTTTTTACCTCCAAAAATTCTTTTTAATTATTGTATCATACATGGTTTTAAAAATCTTTAGACTGATTGGTCAAATTTTTGTTTTTTTAATTGGTAACATTTTGGTGACGAAATTTAAGGTACAAAAATAGCAAGTCTTTTTAAGACTTGCTATACTTAATATCTTTAGATAAAAAAATGGAGCGGGAAACGGGGCTCAAACCCGCGACCTTCGCCTTGGCAAGGCGACGCTCTATCAACTGAGCTATTCCCGCGTGAACAATAATTATATTAAGCTATTTTGCCCAATTTGTCAACACCTTTTGGAATTTAAGTTTAAAACAATAAAAAAGCTATAAAAAGCCTAAAGTAGGCTTTTTATAGCCATTATTTATCATAAAATTAGTTATTATACATTTGGAATTGGCTCATTTCAAAACGACTGATACTCTTTCTCCACATATAAATACCTTCCATACTAGCATCTCCAGTACCTAAATTAGATGAAACAATGATTTGTCTGTTTTGAATAGTTAATTTTAAAGGAACATTATTGGCTGTATTGAATGCATATGAATTGTTAGAATCTAGCTTTACATCATCTAGTCTTAATTCAACATATTTGTTGTCTCTTCCAAAAGCAGCTGCTCCAATATGGATAAAATATATTCTATATGTACCATCTGCGTTTTTACCTACCATAAGATACATATTGTTTCCTTTAGTGTTTTTATATTCACCATTATATTCATCATTTACGATACTATAACTAAACTTTTCTTCTGTGCTTATTTTGCTTAAATCAATACTAAAATCTAGATTTCCAGTTCCTCTCGTATTAAGAACAATATATAAAGCAACAAGAACAAGAAGTAATAGTAAGATAGATTGAATTATGTTTTTCATAAAATACCTCCAAATATCTTTTGTAAAAATTTCTCTTTTATATTTTAACATACATACAAGGCTCTTATACGTTTTTAACAAAAATGTAATATTTATGATTTTATATTATTTTTACAATATGATATAATTTCAGTATTAAATACCAAGGAGGAAAAATGCTAGAGTTCAAAGAAGTTACAAAAGAATTTGAAAAAGTCACTGCTGTAAACAACGTTAGTTTTAAAATAGAAGATGGCAAAGTTCTTGGAATTGTAGGCAGAAACGGTGCAGGAAAAACGACTATTTTCAGAATGATTTTAAATTTAATAGAACCTACAAAGGGTAGTATTTTATATAATGGTCAAGCTATAAACCAAGATATTTTAAATAAAATTGGCTATTTACCTGAAGAAGGAAGCTTGATTCCTCAATATACAGTTTTAGACATTTGTGAATATTATGGTTCTTTGAAACTTTTAGATAAGAAAACAATCATTGATAACTTAAACAAGTGGCTTAAAGAATTTGATATAGAAAACTACTTCAATGTTAAGATAAAAACATTATCAAAAGGAAACAGACAAAAAATACAATTTATTGTATCAATTCTACACGATCCTGATTTTATTATTTTAGATGAACCTTTTTCAGGATTAGATCCTGTTAGTGTTGAAGAATTAGAAAAAGCAATCTTAAAACTAAAAAAGATGGGGAAAACTATTATTTTTTCATCACATATAATGTCACACGTTGAAAAACTTTGTGATGACTTGTTATTAATTAATCATGGTAATTGCTTATTGTATGGAAACTTAGAAAAAATAAGAAACAATTACGAAATAGATGGTCAAAAAGCATCTTCGCTAAACGATATCTTCATAGATAAGGTAGGTGAAGATGATGAATAAAACAAAAGTAAAAGAAATAATTAAATTTTCGTTTTTTAAGTATTTTCAAAACAAATGGTTTGTTCTATTTAACATCATAACCTTGATATCTATTGTCGTTTCTTTAAATTTTGGTAATATAACCAAACTTCTTCAAATTGAAGATAAAGTTGACACTTATGAGGTTGCAGTCGTTGATAACGACAATTTAGTTTATGATGATTTTGCAAAACAATTTGAAGAAAATGAAATATATACTTTTTCTAAAATTGAAGAAAATACTTATACAAACGAAAATATAAAAGATAAATTTATTGTAATAGAAGTTTTGAAAGATACTAATGAAATATTCACAATTAAACTTATTTCAAAAGAAGGAATTCCTAACAATATTTATAACGAATTAACTGATTCTCTAAAAGGCATACGAAACAAATACTTTGAAGAAAAATATTCCCTAGAAAATACCACCTTGTCATTATTACAAAGTAATATAACAGTGGACCGAATTATGCTATCTGTAGATGCTGAAAATCCAGAATTAAAAACATTGGTAAATTTATTTGCATCAGCACTAACTTATTTGATATCAGTTATTGTATTTACAAGAATAGCAAATGAAATATCTCAAGAAAAGTCTTCAAAATCTTCAGAGTATATTTTAACTGCAGTAACTGGCAAAGAATACTTATTTGCAAAAGTATTTAGTAATATCGCTATCTTAGTAATACAAATTATTTTATTGTTATCTTACTATATTATTTCGGCAGGAATATTAAGTTTATTCAAAGCACAAACCACTGATATTTCGCTTTCATCTGCTATTACTATAAGTGGT
>Ga0310694_10005526_pt1 | contig 12085 bp, 6 predicted proteins | sample 174DNAGHGhighgp2_FD_203884 | JGI IMG/M metagenome (GOLD analysis project Ga0310694, IMG submission 203884) | Sheep rumen microbial communities from Palmerston North, Manawatu-Wanganui, New Zealand - 1742 DNA GHGhigh gp2 (v2) (version 2) | ecosystem: Host-associated > Mammals > Digestive system >...
GGGTACGGTGATGGAAATCTCCGCGGCGGGAGGGGTGTCGCCGTCGATGAGCACGCCCACGTGCTCGAATAGCCAGTTCCAGTGGTCTCCCGATGCGTCTGCTGCGTAGAACAGCACCGTATAGGAACCGCTCTTGTCGAAGGGTATCTTGACGAGATTGTCGTCGTCGGGCTCGAAATCGCTGATGACCACCGTTCCCTCTTCGTTGTTCTGGACCTGCGGCAGGCAATTGGCCAGCACGTCTTCCCTGGCAAGCGTCCCGTTCCAGATACCGTAGCGGAGCGTCCTCGCATCCATCTGGGGCTTGACGTTGTACAGCATATAGTGGACACCGTCGGTTCCCGTCTCCGTACCTTGCATGGAAATGGTGATGCCGGTGTAGATGCTGGGACGGGTACCTTCGGGCAGGGTTACGCTCATCATGCCCTCATCGTTGGTGCGATAGGTGCCGTATTGATCCAACATAATACCGGCATAGTTGCCAAAGGTGAGATACTTGTAAGAATTATAGTACCAGCCGTAATAGTTGTAGTTGTTCCAGCCGTTTTCGGGAACCAGCGAGAAGGCGTAGAAACTACCGTAGCGGTCATCGGCGATGCCGGTGAAGGTGGTTTTGAAATAGACGCGGTCGGGATTGGAAGCGTCAATGACGAGTTCACCGCCTTCGGTATAGTTGAAGAAGGGCGTCCAGTTCCACTCCTTGTAGGGATTGGGAATGCGATACATTCCTTCGCGGAGACCGTCGGCCTCGATGGCTACGGTCATTTCCTCGTGCGGCAGTTCGAAAAGGTCAGTGATGAAGCCGTCGATGAATTGTCCGCTGCCTATGCTCTTCCACTCGTGGGGCGCGGGTACTACCTTGACAAGGCCCTTGGCGGGGGAGAAATAGACGTCAAGGATTTCCTTCACCGGGAAATAGAACATGTGGTAGCCGTACGAAATGGGAATCTCCGTGGGTTCTCCGTCTACCAGGGTGTAATTCACGGGCTGGGCGGGACCCACCCGCAGGTCGTCCTTGAAGAGGTTCTTGATATAGAAATTAATATAGGAGTAATCCTGTGCCCAGTTGCTGATACGGGCATGATAGGAGCCATCTTCCTGAAGGGTCATGGGCAGGATTTCCACCCATTCACTGCCGATCACATTGCCCATGATTCCCCATTCTTGCAGGGGCTCTCCCGTGTCGTTGGTCTTTCCGAAGAAAGCCGTAGCGTCGGTCCAGTCCAGGACTTCGGCCTCAAACGACACGGCGTCCTGCTGCACGGAAATGGCGGCCGAAACCTGCTTGCCGGAGGCGAACTGCAGGGCTGCGTCGGGCGTGTAGCGGACGATTTTTCCGGATTTCATGGCAATGAGCACTTCCGGAGCCACGGTCTGGGGCGCTACGAGGAAAACGTAGTTGTTGTCTTTCTTCGCAGGTGTTACCACGGCGGTTTCTCCGGTGGCGGCATAACGGCCGTTCGGGATGTCGGCCGTGAGGGCCAGCTGGACGCCGCCCAGGGTGACGCCGGCAATCTCATCGCCTTCCACGGCGTTGGTCAGGGTAAGGACCAGGCGGGACAGGACATGGCTGAAAGCCAGGTGTACGGTCTTTTCGCCCGGACCGGCATCGGCCTTGGCGGCCAGGAGGTCGGAGGCGGCATAGGCGCCGGCCGCGCTCTGGTCGGCCTTGATGGTAAAGGAGAAGGCCTTGGAAGGATCTGTGGCGGCATCGTAAGGGGCATAGGCCACAAAGGAGGATTTTTCCTCGTTTTTCTGGTCCAGGCCCCAGTAAAGAGTACGTTCGGGGGTGAAGCTGCCGTTGGCATACGTGAGTTTTACATTGCTGGCATTCACGGGCTGGCCGATGGTAAGGCCCACCACGTCTCCAGCTTCAAAACTGGTATCCGTGGCCTTGGTGTAGGCGCCTACGGAAGAGGAGAACTCGATGGTCCGCAGGTTCACTTCCTGTTCCGGAGAGGCCGGTTCCAGGTTCTGGCAGGCGGCCGCGGCAAAAAGGAGGGCCGGAAGCAGAAGCAAGAATGTTTTTTTCATATAGGGGGATGTTTTAGTTGTTCTTGTTAAAGTCTGCGCTACCGCCGTCGGCCCAGTTTCCCAGTTCGCCGGTGATGCCGCCCAAGCTCTGCTGGCCGCGGCCTTTCTGGCTCACGGACAGGCGGACGGACGTGTTTCCGGCGGTGAAGACGACGGCACCGCTGCGGTCATTGCTGCTCTCATTCCGGGCGGCCGTCACTTGGACGGCCCGCGTGCCGGCTTCGGCCCTGGCGGGATTCACGCTGAGCCAGGAGGCATCGGCAGAGGCCGACCAGGCGGCATCGGCCGACAGGCTGATTTCGGCGGTTCCGCCCTCCGTACTGAAGGTGAGGGAAACGGGGGAGAGGTTAATGGTGGGTGCGCTTTCGCTGACTTTCCCCTTCTGGTTCACGATGAGGGTGCGCACCAGGTTGCCGGAGATGAAGGAAACCTTGCCGCCGCGGTCGGACGCAGAGGTGTTGGCTGTTACCGTGATGGTTACGGAAACGTTTCCGGCCTGGCCCTGGGCGGGCGTTACGGTGAGCCATCCCGCGTCGGAAACAGCGTTCCAGCTCACGTTGCCGATGACCGAAATCTCGTTGTTGCCGGCGCTGTCCGGGAAGGAGAGCGTGGAAGCGGAGAGCTCCAGGACGGGTTCGTCGGCCTTGACGGGGGCCAGCTGCGTGACAAAGAGGGTGGCGCTGGCGTCTCCGCCGCTGAAGGTGATGCTGCCCGTGCGGGCTTCCTCTCCTTCATAGGCCGATGCCTCCACGACAGTGGCCACCGCTCCGGCGATTCCTTCGGCCGGGGTAATGGTGAGCCAGGCGTCGTTGGACTGGGCGGTCCAGTTCACATTGGCGCTGACAACCAGGTTGTTCAGGCCGCCTTCCGCCGGGAAGATGAATGCGTCGGAGGAAAGCGTAACCGAGGCCGGTTTGCGGGCATACTGCTTGAGCTTGAACACGTCGGTGAGGGGACCGGCCGTAAAGGTGATTTCTCCTTCGCGGGGCTCCAGGGCCGGGTTGGCGGCCACGGTGAGAATGATGCTCATCTCGCCGGCGATGCCGGCTTCCGGCGTTACGGTTATCCAGTTGCCGCTGCTGCGGGCGCTCCAGGTCTGGTTGGTTTTTACCGTAAGCTGTGCCGATCCGCCTTCGGCCCCCATGACGGTTTCATGGGCCGATAAGCTGAAGCTGGGGTCGGGAATGGCAGCGGCCGCTTCCTGGCTGACGGTGACGACGTCGGAGACCTGGATGGAGGGCATGGAGACGGTGACCACGGTGGAACGGGGAGAAGTACTGCTGTTCTTCTTCACCGTGACCGTCATGACAATGTCGCCGGCCGTTCCCGAACTGGGGGAAAGCGATATCCAGTCGGCAGAGGTGCTCGCCGTCCAGTCCATGGTGGCTGAAAAGGCCACCTGGACGGAGCCTCCCTCCGCTTTGACGGATACGGTCTTTGGCGTTACACCCAGGCTGGTCTGGCTGCCTTCGCACGCAAGGAGCGAAAACGCGGCCAGCATGCCTGCAAGTGCACGCAAGGCTGTTGGGAATTGATTTCGTTTCATTTTGAATATCAATTAATTATGGGCTAGTGCCCGCAAGATAAGAAATAAAAGGAATAATTCCAAAAAAAAGGAGTATCTTTGCCTTAAAATTATGGCAGAAGACATTATCAAGGAATTTACCTCCGGAGAGTACAAAGAGGGATTCGTGACGGATGTGGAGCAGGAGTTTGTCCCCAAAGGACTCAACGAAGACATCATAAGGACCATCTCCGCCCGCAAGGAAGAGCCCGCCTGGCTTTTGGAATTCCGGCTGGACGCCTTCCGGAAGTGGCAGCGCATGCCGCAGCCGGACTGGGCGCATCTGGACATGCCGGAGATTGATTTTCAGGATATTATCTACTACGCCGCCCCCAAGAAAGACAAGGACCGCCCCAAGGAGATAGACCCCAGGCTGGCCGAAACCTTTGACAAGCTGGGCATCCCCCTGAAGGAGCGGGACGTGCTGGCCGGCGTGGTGGCCGTGGATGCGGTTTTCGACTCGGTGTCCGTCACCACCACCTTCCGGAAAACCCTGGCGGAAAAGGGCATCATTTTCTGCTCGTTCTCCGAGGCGGTGAAAGAACACCCGGACCTGGTGCGCAAGTACCTGGCCAGCGTGGTGCCTTCCAGCGATAACTTTTTCGCGGCCCTGAACAGCGCCGTTTTCTCCGACGGCTCTTTCTGCTACATTCCCAAGGGCGTCCGCTGCCCCATGGAGCTCAGCAGCTATTTCCGCATCAACGCCCGCGGCACCGGCCAGTTCGAGCGCACGCTTATCGTGGCCGATGAAGGCTCGTATGTAAGTTATATGGAAGGCTGCACGGCCCCCATGCGGGACGAACAGCAGCTCCACGCCGCCGTGGTGGAAATCGTGGTGGAGAAGGATGCGGATGTAAAATACTCCACCGTCCAGAACTGGTATCCCGGCGACGCCGACGGCAAAGGCGGTATCCTGAACCTGGTCACCAAGCGCGGCATCTGCAAGGGCAGCGGCAGCCATCTTTCCTGGACGCAGGTGGAAACCGGCAGCGCCATCACCTGGAAATACCCCTCCACCATCCTGAAAGGGGATTATTCCGCTTCGGAATTCTACTCCGTGGCCGTTACCAACAACCATCAGCAGGCCGACACCGGCACCAAGATGGTGCACATCGGCAAGGGCACCCGGAGCCGCATCGTGTCCAAGGGCATATCGGCCGGCGTGAGCCAGAACAGCTACCGCGGCCTGGTGCGGATGGGAAAAGGCGCCGTGGGCGCGCGGAACTACTCCCAGTGTGACAGCCTCCTCATCGGCTCCCGCTGCGGGGCCCATACCTTCCCGCTCATCCAGTCCCTGGAACCTTCGGCCACCGTGGAGCACGAGGCCACTACGTCCAAGATCAGCGAAGACCAGCTGTTTTACTGCAACCAGCGGGGAATCGGCCCGGAAGACGCCGTGGGCCTTATCGTGAACGGCTATGCCCGTGAGGTCCTGTCGCGCCTGCCCATGGAATTCGCGGTGGAGGCACAGAAATTACTGCAAGTTTCACTGGAGGGAAGCGTAGGATGATCGACACCGTCATTTTTACCCTCGCCGGCCGTCCGGTGCTGCTGATAGACCTGATTTCCAGTATCCTGGGTCTCGCCTGCGTGTTCCTCGCGGGGCGCAACTCCAAGTACAATTTCTGGGTGGGCTACCTGTACACGGCGGCCCTGTTCCTGCTGTTCTGGAACCGCAACCTGTACGCCAGCCTGCTGCTGCAGCCCGTCTCGCTCGCCATCAACATCATGGGGCACTATCGCTGGACGCATCCTCGCCAGGCGGAAGCCGCGGAAGACGGCTCCCTGAAGGTGAGCATGCTGGGCTGGACGGAGCGGGCCTTCTGTCTGGGCGCCGTGCTGGTGGTGGCCCTCCTGTGGGGCTGGACGCTGGACCGCCTTTTCCCGGCCGACCCTCATCCCTACCTGGACTGCCTGGTTACGGCCCTCATCCTGCTGGCCCAGCTGCTGAGCTCCCTCAAAAAGTGGGACTGCTGGATGGTGTGGCTGCTGGTGAACGTCACGCAGATTATCCTGCACATCAGCGTGGGCAACGTATTCATGCCCATCGTGTGCGCCTTGTACCTGATTAACGGACTGTGGTCCCTGTGGACTTGGATGAAGTTATATAAAAACGAAGCATAGTATGCTACTGGAAATACACAACCTGCACGCGCGGGTAGAAGACAAGGAAATACTCAAGGGAATAGACCTGACCATCGGCGCCGGCCAGGTGCACGCCATCATGGGCCCCAACGGCGCCGGCAAGAGCACCCTGGCCGCCGTGCTCACGGGGAAGCCCGGCTACGAGGTGACGGAGGGTTCGGTGCTGTTCAAGGGACAGGACCTGCTGGCCATGAGCCCGGAGGAACGGGCCTGGGCGGGCCTTTTCCTGAGCTTCCAGTACCCGATCGAGATTCCCGGCGTCACCATCACGGCTTTCCTGAAAGCGGCCGTGAACGCCAAACGCAAGGCGGCCGGCCTGCCGGAAATGAAGGCCGGGGAATTCCTGAAGCTGATGAAGGAGAAGATGGCTTTCGTGCAGATGAAGCCGGAATTTGCCAAACGCGAGGTGAACGTGGGCTTCAGCGGCGGCGAAAAGAAACGCAACGAGATTTTCCAGATGGCTTTGCTGGACCCGGACCTGTCCATCCTGGACGAGACCGACAGCGGCCTGGACGTGGACGCCCTCAGGATTGTGGCCGACGGCGTCAACGCCCTGCGCAGTCCGGAGAAAAGCGCCATCATCGTCACGCACTACCACAAACTGCTGGAATATGTGCAGCCGGACTATGTGCACGTGCTCAAGGCCGGCCGCATTGTGACTACAGGCGGCCGGGAGCTCATAGACGCCATCGAAACCCGGGGCTTTGACCAGTTCTGACCATGGGACACGGTAAGTACATAGCGCCCCCCGTGGGACAGTACCAGGTCCGGGCCGGGGAAAAGCTGGAGCTGGAATTCGTGGTGCTGCCCGGGGAATCGCGCGACATCGACGTGAGCATAGACCTGGTGGGTCCCGGGGCCGAAGCCCATCTGAAGGGCCTCTACCTTTGCCGGGCCGACGAAAAGGTGAACTTCCGCATCGTGATGCACCACCGGGCGCCGGGCTGCAAGAGCACGCAGCTGTTCAACGGCATCGCCGGCGGCAGTGCACAGGTATCCTTCGACGGCACCATCGTGGTGGCCCCCGACGCCCAGCAGACGGAAGCTTTCCAGGAAAACCACAACATCGTCCTTACGGAGACGGCCAAGGTAACCACCCGTCCCCAGCTGGAAATCTATGCCGACGACGTCAAGTGCTCGCACGGCGCCACCGTGGGCCAGCTCAGCGAGGACGAACTGTTCTACATGCGTTCCCGCGGCATTCCGGAGGCGCAGGCACGCACCCTGCAGATGCTGTCCTTCCTGTCCCCGGTGATCCCCGCGGGCCGCGAGGAGGAAATCGAACGCGCCGTAAGGAGTCTGTAACGCGTTTTTATTATCTTTGCACTATGCGATGGGGGAAGAACATCTTGTTGGTAAGTCTGGCGGCGCTGGCAGCGTTGTCCTGCGTCACGCAGCCCCGGACGGACCGTCGCACGCGCGCCCTGCTGGAAGAGCTGGACAGCTATCTGGCCATGCGGGAAATCCATGTGGCCAAAAAGGCAGACCAGCTGGAGGCTTACCGCAAGCTGGTACAGGCCACCCCGGACCTTTCCCGCCGTTTCGAACTGGGCATGCTGACGGCGGCGGAATACTTTCCCTTCAGCTTCGACTCCACGCAGCATTACCTGAAGCATTGCCAGGAATGGGCGCTGGAACTGGGAGACCGGGACCGCTATCTGCAGGCCTCCATCGACCTGGGACACCTGTACGAGAAAGCCGGCAACTACCTGGAGGCGACGCAAGTGCTTTATGACCAAATCGATACACTTTCTCTGCCCGCCCATCTCCAGGCCGACTATTATTGGACGCTGTACGACTTTTCCAAGGACATGGCCGGTAATTCCGGCATGGTGGAGCGCCTGTCCATTCCGCCGGCGGCCACGTTCCGGCAGCGCCTGCTGGACATGCTGCCCCGGGAATCGGCCCGTTACCGGGCGCTGCTTCGGGACAAACTCATGGACGAAAGCCAGTGGGAGGCGGCCGACAGCGTGAGCCGGCTGCTGGTGGGAAGCGTCACGCCGGAACAGCGCGACTTTGCCATCCACGCCTTCTTCCAGTCGGAGCTGGCCAACGCCCGGGGCGATCAGCCGGCCCGGCTGTACTGGCTGGTGAAATCGGCCGAATGCGACATTGTGAATGCCGTCCGGGACTATGCCTCCCTGACCATGGTGGCCCAGCTGGTGCTTCCCACCGACGTGGACCGCTCTTTCACTTACCTCCGGATTGCCCAGGAAGATGCCATCCGCTACAATGCCAAGCTGCGTCCCTGGCAGATTTCCCGTTTCCTGATGCAGGTGGAGGACGCTTATCAGGACAGGCAGGTGCGGGCCAACCGCAGCCGGAAGGTCTGGTCCATCCTGCTGGCGGTCCTCACCATTATCCTGTCACAGGTGACCTATTTCCTCATCGTGCGCTCCCGCAAGCTTTCCCGCGTGCGTAAGGAATTGGAAGACAGCAATCTTTCCCTGGCGCAGGCCAATACGGCCCTGAACCACCTGAATCAGCAGATCTCCAAGGAAAACGAGGTGAAGGAACGCTACATCCTGAGTTTCCTGCAGGGCCTGTCGGCCCAGATTTCGGCCGTGCGCGCAGAGGACAACCGTTTCCGGAACCTGCTCAAGCAGGGCAAGGCGGACCAGCTGCTCAAGGAGCTTTCCATCAGCGGCCGTTCGGAAAAGGCGAGGGACGAATTCTACGACACCTTTGACGCCACCTTCCTGGGCCTGTATCCGGATTTCGTAGAGCAGTTCAATGCCCTCCTGAAAGAGGAGGCCCGCGAGGTTCCGCCCCGCGGACACCTCACCACCGAGCAGCGCATCTTTGCCCTCATCCGCCTGGGCGTAGACGACAGCAAGCGGATCGCCGCCATGCTGGACTACTCCCTGAGCACCATCTACAACTACAAGGTGGCCGTCAAAAATGCGGCGCTGGAAGACCGCGAAAACTTCGAGGAAAGGGTAAAAATGATAGGGAAGTAGTGGATTTTTGATTATTCCGTCACTACTTTTTCGGTATTTTAAATTATTTTAATTGGCTGAACCACAGCCAATTATTTTTATTATATCACTACTATAATACTCTTAAAAGCGCAGGCGTGTTTTTTTCCTCCTAATTTTGCACCTGACCCAGTGTCGCAACTCACTTTAATTAACTATAATAACCAACGCAAACCAAATCAAACGCGTATGAAAAAAATCGCAACTCTGATCCTCTTCGCAGGATTGGCTTTGTCGGCCTTGGCGCAGAATGTTACCCTGCGGGGTACCGTTCAGGATGCCGCCGGCGAACCCATTATCGGAGCGTTTGTTGTCCAGCAGGGAACCAATAACGGTGCCATGACGGACGTGGACGGCGCTTTTGCGCTTTCCACCCCGAAAGGTGCATCCGTGGAGATTTCCTGCATCGGATATGCAACGCAGGTGATTTCCAACAACGGCCAGCAGAACCTGGTGGTCGTCCTCCCGGACGACACGCAGATGTTGGAAGAAACCGTGGTCATCGGCTACGGTGTACAGAAGAAATCGGTGGTCACCGCAGCCATTGCCAAAGTGGACGCCGAAGCGCTGGGTGTAACGGCTCCTACCCGCGTGGATGCCGCCCTCAAGGGCCTCACCGCCGGTGTTACCGTTACTTCCGCTTCCGGTCAGCCGGGCGCCAGTTCCCGTATCCGTGTCCGTGGTGTGGGTTCCATCAACTCCTCCGACCCTATTTATATAGTGGACGGCATGCCCATCTCCGGGGGTATCGATTATCTGAATCCCAATGATATCGAATCCATCGAGGTGCTCAAGGATGCCGCCTCCGGTGCTGTTTACGGTACCCGCGCCGCCAACGGCGTAGTGCTGGTAACCACCAAGAAGGGCGCCAAGGGTTCCGCCAAGATAGACTACAACTTCGCCTATGGTATTTCCAACCCCTGGAAACACCGTACCGTGCTCAACGCCAGCGAGTATGCCCTCATGGTGAACGAGGGTCTCATCAATGCCGGCATGGCTCCCAAGTATGCCGATCCGTTCTCTTACGGTCAGGGTACCGACTGGCAGAAGGAAGTGTTCAATCCCAATGCTCCCCAGCAGACCCACGAACTGTCCGTGAGCGGTGCATCCGACGCGGTAAACTACTATGTGTCTGCCGGTTACACGGATCAGGAAGGTATCGTGGGCGGTAATTTCGGCCGTTCCAACTACCGCCGTCTCACCCTGCGTTCCAATACGCAGTTCACCCTGTGGGACCACAAGGACGAGCGCAATTTCCTGAACAGCTTCGTGCTCACCAACCAGCTGTCCTATGCCAATATCAGCAGCAAGGGCGTCGACGAGAACTCGCAGTGGGGCTCCCCGCTGGGATCGGCCCTTTCGCTGGCTCCCATCCTGGGCGTCTATGCCACTCCCGAACAGGCGGCTGCCTACGCGGTAGATTATGCGGGCATGGACCTGCTTTCCGGTAAAAACGGCCAGCTGTTCATGGTGCCGGGCGCCGACTTCCACGAGATGGTGAACCCCATCGCCTCCATGAGCCTGCCCGCCAACAACAACTGGAGCCACAAACTGGTGGCCGCCCTTTCCGGCGAACTCCAGATCTGGGACAACCTCAAGTTCCACAGCTCCCTGAGCGTGGACATGAGCTTCTGGGGCAACAGCGGTTATACGCCCACCTTCTATCTGAGCGGCAACAACCGCCGGATCAATACCATTGTCAACGCCCAGTACGAAAAGGGACTGGTCTGGCAGCTGGAAAACTACCTTACCTATAATAAGGAAATCGGCAAGCACAGCTTCTCCGTCCTCCTGGGTCAGAGTGCCCTGGAGAACAGCAGCGACGGCATTTACGCCGACCGCCTGGATCTTGCCCAGGAATGGTTCGGCAAGCCTTACATCGGCAATGCCCCCAACAACGTGAACGACCCCGACAAGCAGCACGCCAACGGTTGGGTGAGCAGCCCCTACCGCCTGGCTTCCTACTTCGCCCGTGCCGACTACAACTACGACGAGCGTTACATGATCCAGGTAACCTTCCGCCGGGACGGTTCCTCCCGCTTCGGTGCCAACAGCAAATGGGGTAACTTCCCGTCCGTATCCGTGGGTTGGAACATCCACAACGAGCCTTATCTGAACATTCCCAGCTGGCTGTCCAACGCCAAGCTCCGCCTCTCCTGGGGTGTGAACGGTTCCGATGCCTTCGAGGCCTTCCGTTACACCACCCTTACTTCCCGCAGCAACAACTACATCTTCGGCGCCGGTGAAACCACCGTGGAAGGTGTGAAGTCCAGCGGCCTCGCGAACCCTTCCCTCCACTGGGAGCGTTCCATCCAGACGGATGCCGGTATCGACCTGGGCTTCTTCGGCAATGCCCTCACGTTCACGGCCGACTACTATCACAAGGCCACCGACGGCATGCTGCTCCAGATGCCCACTCCTTCCTATGTGGGTGAATCCAGCCCTTGGGGCAACACCGGTTACATGGTGAACCAGGGTGTGGAAATGGAAATCTCCTACAAGTTCGGCCGCGGCGACTGGAACTTCCGCGTGGGCGGCAACGCCACCTACCTGCACAACCGGCTCGTTTCCATGGGCAACGAGAGCGGTTTCAACAATTACGACTCCTTCCAGGGCGCCGGCACCGTCACCCGCGGTGAGAACGGCTATCCTTTCCCGTTCTTCTATGGTTACAAGACCAACGGTATTTTCCAGAACCAGGCAGAGGTCGACGCTTATGTCAATGCCAACGGGGAGAAGATCATCCCCGGTGCCGTTCCCGGCGACGTCCGCTTCGTGGATGTGAACGGAGACGGTGTCTGGAATGACAGCGACCGTACTTACATCGGCAACGGCATGCCTGCCTGGTCGGGCGGCCTGAACTTCTCCGCCTCCTACAAGGGCCTGGACTTCTATATGCTGTGGCAGGGTACTTACGGCAACTCCATCGCCGACCTTACCCGCCGTACGGATATCCCCGACACCAACATGCCGGCCTATATGCTGGGCCGCTGGACCGGTGAAGGCACTTCCAACACGCTGCCCCGCTTTGTCCGCGGTGACAATGTGAACTGGCAGTTCTCCGACCTGTATGTCCAGGACGGCAGCTACCTGCGCCTGAAGAACATCCAGCTGGGTTACACCCTGCCGGAGAAGTGGACCAAGGCCATCCTCATCAATTCCCTCCGCGTGTATGTGGCGGCCGAGAACCTGCTTACCCTTACCAACTACAGAGGCTTCGACCCGGAAATCTCCTCCGGCGGCACCTCCCTGGGTATCGACTACGGCGTGTATCCGCAGGCCCGCACCCTCCTGGCCGGCGTCCAGGTGAAACTGGGCGGCCGTCCCAGCAAGGCCGGTGCAGCCGCTCCCGTCCATGTAGATC
>Ga0310694_10005532_pt1 | contig 12078 bp, 9 predicted proteins | sample 174DNAGHGhighgp2_FD_203884 | JGI IMG/M metagenome (GOLD analysis project Ga0310694, IMG submission 203884) | Sheep rumen microbial communities from Palmerston North, Manawatu-Wanganui, New Zealand - 1742 DNA GHGhigh gp2 (v2) (version 2) | ecosystem: Host-associated > Mammals > Digestive system >...
GACCGCGGCCAAGAAGAAGCCAAAAAGCTTATTGCGGAGGCGGGGTAATGAGTCTATCTGGTTGCTTATTTAGCGCTTTTGACAAGTTCCGCTTGCAGTTTGATGATTTTGTCTTTGGAAAGACTTGTTATAGCAATAATGTCTTCGATTGGATAGTTGCGGATAAGCATTGCCTTGGCGTCGTCTTCCTTCCCTTGCAAGTAAGACCCTTGTTTCTCGTAAAGCATGTCCGTCATTCCGTCAACCTCGTTCAAAAGCGTTTCGTCGGTATACCCTTTCAAAGATACATCTTTAGCGAAGTCCTTGTCAAGAAGTCGTTGCAACTTTTCGGTGGGAATCTCTTTTTCTTCAAGAACATCGCGGAATATGCGCAACATTTCTGCCCGGTCGGTTGTTTCGCGGTTTTTCAAGGGAGTGCGGTCGTCAATAGTGAAGAACTTCTCGATTTCAACAAGATAGACATCCAGTTTGTCATAGAACATGTGCCGGTTGCGCACGAGTTGAGCGTGGTGCAGGTAGGTGTTCCTTTCGAGCGGAAACTGGTTCTCGGTCAACAACGAAAGTACATAGATGTGAGGCAGGTTGTAGTCCTGCGACTTCTTGACGGTGCGCGAAACTACGCGGGATGTGTAGTAGATAAGCCTGTCAACAAAAAGCGTGTTAAAGGTCTGCTGAACTTCAATAAGAACGGGGTTGCCCGCCTCGGTAAAGCCATAGATGTCGAAAATGGCGGACTTGTCGTCCAAAATACCGGGATTTTCCGGCACACCCAGGGTAAACGACTTGATTGCATCTCCGCCAAAAAGCATGAGCATTGCGTTCAAAAACTTCACCGTGCGTTCGGGCTTGGCCTCGTTGGCCAAGAGCATCTTGAAGATGCCGTCGCTGAACGGGTAAACGTTCTTGTAAGTCTTGCGGTATTCAGCCAGATGTTCGGGATGTTGGTGGACATCCTTTACCATGGCGAAAAAGTCACTACGGTTCATAAATTTGTTCCTATAATCAGTTTGACGAACAAATCTACAAACGAAAATCCGGAATTTTGCAAACACTTGTTTGCAAAGAGTTGTAAAAAGTTTTTTGCGGGAACGCCCTGTATGAACTATAGGGAGGCTGCGTAATGTCTGGCCTAGTCTCCATCATTATGCCGAGTTATAATACCGGCAAATTTATCGCAGAATCTATCGCTTCTGTGGCAGCGCAGACATACACCGACTGGGAACTGATTATCGTTGACGACGCAAGCACCGACAACACCGATGACGTCGTTTCATCTCTTATGTCATCGCGGACTAGTTCCGCGATCGCCAATTCATCGAACATACACTACCTTAAAAACGACCGCAATCGTGGTGCTGCCTACAGCCGCAATCGCGCCCTTCGCGAAGCGAAAGGCAAGTGGATTGCCTTCCTTGACAGCGATGATATTTGGGCTCCCGATAAACTCGAAAAGCAGATTGCCTTCATGACCAAGAACGGCTATGCCTTCAGCTACACGCGCTACGAAGAAATTGACGTAAACGGCAAATCGACAGGAACGATTGTCGGTGGTCCCAAGTGCATCACCAAAACAGGAATGTTCAACTACTGTTGGCCCGGATGTCTTACCGTGATGTATAATCGCGATGTGGTGGGTGACATCCAGATTGCCGAAATCCAGAAGAACAACGATTATGCCATGTGGCTCAAAATTTGCCGCAAGGCGGACTGCTTCCTTTTGGACGAAAACTTGGCTCGCTACCGCAAACGCGGCGGATCGATAACACACTCCTGTCATCCTGAGCGGAGCGAAGCGAAGTCGAAGGATCTATCTCGCCATATTTCTTTGATCAAGTGGCACTATAAGCTTTATCGTGAAGCCGAAGGAATGAACCCGGTCGAATCCCTGTTTAATACAGGCCGCAACCTCTTTTTTGGCGTGTGGAAGAAAATTAAGTACGTGGGGAGGGGATAGACTTGTAATGAAATATTTAATGGTCGATGTATCCGGTAAGGTGCCTAAGTATGATATTGCTTTGAGTGAGGCGATAGCATCTTGTTTAAGCCCAAATGATGAATTTATATTGCTGGCTGCAAATATCACTCCCAAGAGTATTAAATGCAATTCAAAATGTCTGCTTAGCCTTGTTCCTAAGAAATTTCAAAATAGCGAAAATATATTTAAGAGAATGATTAAGGCTTTAGAAGGACTTTTGAACTATGTTTATCTAGTCCTTTATATTTTTTTTAATCGCCCTACAATAATCCACTTCCAGTGGCTCCCGTTTTTGGAAATTTCTTCAATTGAAGGTGTTTTTTTAAAACTGATAAAAACGATTGTTCCGAAAACAAAACTTGTGTTGACTGTTCATAATATATATCCTCATAATAGCGACGAAAAAGTATGCATAAAGTATAAGTCTCGTTTTGCTGTCATTGAAAAATATTTTGAAACCTTTGTTTTACACTTGCAAACATCGAAAAGTGAATTCTGTAAGGAATTTAATATTTCGGAATTACGTTGTAAGGTTATTCCCCATGGAATTTTTGAACCAAAAAATGTAAAAAATATCCCCAAAAAACGGGGCGAAAAACTTCGTATAATTATGTATGGTAACCAGAGTTATTATAAAGGAACCGATCTCCTAATCGATGCCATCGCGATGTTGCCGAAAGAGATTCAAGATAAAATGAGTACAACCATTATTGGTCAAATATCTGCCTCCTATCTGAAAATTTTGCAGGAAAAGTCTAGAGGGGTGGATGTCAAAATCGTTCCAGAGTTTGTTTCTGATGATGTTTTGTATGAAAAGATTCTTGAATCCGATATTATAGTCCTCCCATATCGCAAAATATCGCAAAGTGGTGTTCTTTTGTTGGCTTTGTATTTTGAACGGCCCATTATTTGCTCAAATTTACCTAGTTTTAGAGAAACGTTGGTTGGGTATGATGAAGAAATGTTTTTTGAATCGGAAAATGCGATGAGTTTGTCGAATTTGATAAAAAAAATTGTTGACTCGTCATTAGATATCGTGAAACAGGAAAGACCTTGTGTTATGCTAAAAGAACGTTATTTATGGAAGAATGTAGCTTTGATGTATATACAGGATAACTGATGCGTCTAGTTTCAATTTTTCCATATGTGTACATTTTTGCATGGATTTTTTTATCCTTTTTGCCTTATGTTTACTATTCTACAAAGGCATATGTGGCTGTGCTATTTTTTTTAGCAATTACAGCTTTGGGCTATACATTTTATTTAATAGCAAATTATAAACTAATACCTTATTTTAAATGTGTTCTTGTCTTTGTTGGTCTTCTGTCTATTTATGGATTGAGCCTTATTTTTGTTGGTGATGATGTTTTTTGGAAGGCGGGAAATATCTTTGTTGAAAAAAATCGATATATGATATGGTTGCTAATATCAATGTTATCAGTTGTCCCTATTTATATTTTTACTTGCAGGGGTGAATTGACAGAAAAGGGAATGAAAATTCTTTTTTTTGTTATGTTGATTTCTTCTATTTATGCATTTTATGTGTCTCATCAACAAATGATGATTGAAGCGGCACTTCTTCACACAGAGGAAGAAGAATTTACAATTACGGCCGTTTATTCGCTTTTAAGCATATTGCCATTGATTTTATTGTTTAAAAGGAATGCCATTTTACAATTTGTTCTGATCTTTATTTTTTTTGTTTTCTTTATATTGAGCGCTAAAAGAGGTGCAATTTTATTGGGCAGTATTTGCATTTTGTTCATGATATGGGGAATTCTTTCTAACTATTCAATAAAAAAGAAAACAGGGTTCTTTTTCATTTCATTAATTCTTCTGTTGGGCTTATATAAGTTTACCATGTTTCAATTTGAAAATAGTCCTTATTTTGCTTTAAGATATCAGGATACAATGAATGGATATTCAAGTCAAAGGGATGTGTATTTGACAACGATATTTGATTATATGGAGTCTAATTACTCTGTAAGATCTTTTTTATTTGGAATAGGTGCTCAGAATACTCTTAAAGTGAATGTGTCGTTTGCTCATAATGATTGGGTTGCGATATTTTTAGAGCAAGGCATTTTTGGACTCATGTCATTTATTGTTTTTTGGATTGGTTTTGTTTATACATGGATAGAATCAAGAAGTAATAGAGTGTCTTTTGTTGTCATAGGTTCTTTGATGATTATTGGTTTAGGAAAAACAATGTTTTCGATGTTTTATTTACCTGTTACTGAAATAATGATTATTGCTTCAGGCTTCTTTTCTATCGCTCTTGGTTATTATCTTGGAATTACCTTTCCACAGCATGGTGCGGATGAGATGAAAATTCATAGGGATGTTGTTGGGTGAAATTATGCTTGTTAGTGTTATTGTTCCTGTTTATAAAGTTGAGCAGTATTTATCGAATTGTATTGAAAGTATTCTTCAGCAATCATTTGAAGATTATGAACTAATCCTTGTTGATGATGGCTCTCCGGATAATTGTGGTAAAATATGTGATGACTTTGCACAAAAAGATTCTCGAATAATAGTTATTCATCAAGAAAATAAAGGCCTTTCGGCTGCTAGAAATAAAGCGATTGAATATGCTCGTGGCGAATATTTGACATTTGTTGATAGTGATGATTTTATTTTTCCGCATTATTTGGAAATTTTGGTGAATTTGTGCTTGAAAAATGATGCAGATATGGCTGTTTGTGGAATGATCCGTTGCTCGGTTAATGATTCCTTGAGAAATCTTGCAGAAGATATTTCGAAGATGAATGTTGAAATTTTCATTGATAATAAAATGGAAGTTTTTTTTACCACAAAGAAAATCAATACAACTGCATGGGGAAAATTGTACAGGCGTTTTATTTTTGATTCGATAAGATATCCGATTGGGAAATATCATGAAGATATCTTTGTAACCTATAAAACGATTCATCTCTCTAATAAGATTGTTTCTTGTGATTATCAGGGATATATTTATAGAATAAATGAAATGAGCATCGTTAATGAGCCGTTTTCAATGAAAAAACTTCATCCTATTGAAGCTTGCGTGGAAAGAGCCTTGTTTATTGAACAGAATTATCCTAAACAAAAGAAACATGCGCTTTGTGAAATTGTTTATTATTGTAATCAGATTGTGTTGTCTATGGCTAAAACGGGTGTTTTTAATAAAGATATCTTAAAAAAATTACAGCATTTGTATCGAAAGTATTTATGGTATTATATATCTGATAAAACTGATCTGATGGGGAAATTTTTTGCAATGATATCTTTTGTTGATGTAAGAATAGCTTATGGTATAATTAAACTATTAAAAAAATGATATGCCTAAAATTTCTGTAATTGTTGCTGTATATGCTGCTGAAAAGTATTTGAAGTGTTGCTTGGAAAGTTTGCTTAGGCAGACTTTTCAGGATTTTGAAATTATTTTGATTGATGATGGTTCTAAGGATGGCTCTGCTCGGATTTGTGATGAGTTTGTAGCGAAAGATTCTAGAATAAAAGTCGTTCATAAGGAAAACGGCGGTGTTGCATCAGCAAGGCAGTGTGGTCTAGATAATGCTGTAGGGGACTTCGTAATTCACGTGGATCCGGATGATTGGATAGAACCGGAAATGTTTGAAGAAATGCTTCAAAAAGCCATAGATGATTCTTCAGATATGGTCGTTTGCGATTTTATGAAGCATGAAAATCATAATAAGGAAATTCTCTCGCAGAAGCCTAAGTCGTTAGAATCGCATAATGTTATGTGTGAATTTTTTCAGAATCTACATGGATCTTGTTGTAATAAGCTTGTAAAGAGATGTCTCTTTGAAAAATACAATATAAAGTTTCCTCTGGATATGGTTGTTTGGGAGGACCTGTTTGTGTGTATATTGTTGACATTGCACAATATTCGTATATCATATATTCCTAAGGCATATTATCATTATATGTGTTCTGTCAACGAGAATAGTATTGTTAATGCAGTTTCTCGGCGAAAGTTAAATTCAATGCTTTCTTTTGTCCGATATTTTGAAGCGTTGGAAGATTTTGATAAAACGTTATTGAATCGAAGGAAAATTGATATTAAAAGGCTTGCCTTCATGATGAAAGGAATGACAAAAAATGAATTTTACGGATTTGTTCCTGATGTGAATGAATTATTTATTGCTAAGTTTGATGGATTCAAAAAATTAGATTCTTTAATTCGTTTTGCCTTATTGTATTCGTGGCCTTTATCGCGGTTGATTCTTTTTATTTGGCAAAGGAAACGTTTTCTTTTTAAGTCGCTATGAAAATAGGAATAGTTACACAGCCTCTTCTGAATAATTATGGTGGAATTATTCAGAATTACGCCTTGCAGAAGACGCTAAGACGCTTTGAATACGAGCCAGTTACTTTTGATTGTCGCTATAAATCGATACCTTGGTGGGTTTATTTGTGTTCTTGGCTCAAAACTATACTCTGTTTTTTTATTCCAGGCAAGAGAAGGACCTTTGCCAAGATTACTACAGTCGAAAAAAGACGGAATGTTTTTGAGGATTTTGTATCGAAGAATATTTCTAAGACAATGCCTGTGACATCACTTTCTCGTAATCTCAATTTGACCGATAAATTGGATGCTTTTATTGCTGGTAGCGATCAGATTTGGCGTCCCAAATATGCTCCAGATATCGAAGAAGCTTTTTTGGGCTTTTTGAAAAAGGATTCTGTACGTCGTGTAGCCTATGCTGCGTCTTTTGGCGTCGATGAGTGGGAATATACGGCAAAGCAAACCAGAGTCTGTTCTGCCCTTGCCAAGAAATTTGATTTCATCAGTGTTCGTGAGGAATCTGGAGTAAAGCTATGCAAGGAGCATCTTGGCGTTGATGCCGTATGGGTGCTTGATCCGACGTTGTTACTTGATGAATCGGACTATTTAGATTTGTGCAAAAATGTTCAGATCTCTTCGGAAAAATATCTTGCTGCGTATGTCCTTGGTATGAATGAAGATGTTCAAAGGACCTGCGAGAAAATTGCTAATGAAAAAGGATTAACCCTTAAGATGTTTTCTGCTGATGCACAAGCTTCGCTCTCTGTTCCAGAATGGCTTGCAATGTTTCGAGATGCGTCTTATGTTGTGACAGATTCTTTTCATGGTACAGTCTTTTCTATAATCTTTGGTAAAGAATTTAAGTGTATTTATAACGAAGTTCGAGGCGCAGCCCGATTTGAATCGCTGTTGAATTTGTATAATTCAGGTAAACTTGAAAAAATGCGTCAGTTTTCCTTGAATTGGTTGAAAAATGCCCTTGAAACATAAATGATTAAGTCTCAGTTGAAAATAGGAGCTTTGCTCTCGTATGTAGTTCTTGCCCTCCAAAACCTTGTGGGGCTAGTCTATACTCCATTCATGCTTCGCATGATGGGAAAGTCTGAATATGGACTCTATTCCATCGCGGCTTCAATTGTCGCTTATCTGACGGTTCTTGATTTGGGTTTTGGCAATGCAATTGTTCGTTATACGGCTAAATTCAGGGCTGAAGGCAAACAAGAAGAACAATACAGAATGTTTGGAATGTTTTTCTTGCTTTATTCTGCAATTGGTGTCGTTACTCTGGCTGTGGGTGGTATACTATATCTAAATGCGGGTGTTATTTTTGATACTGCGATGACTCCTGTTGAACTGCAACGCACTAGATGGATTCTTGCTTTGTTGGTTGTGAATCTTGCGATTACATTCCCATTTAGCTTGTTTGGCTCGATTATTACGGCTTATGAACAGTTTGTTTTTCAGAAAGTTCTAACGATTGTTAGGGTTGTCTTGAATACGACTACGATGGTTGTTTTATTGACATTGGGCTATAAAGCCGTCGCCATGGTTGTTGTGACTACAATCTTCAACATTGTTACATTGGGGTGCAATTTCTGGTATTGTAAATCTCGTTTGAATGTTAAGTTAAGGTTTGGTGGATTTCAGCTAGGCTTTTTGAAGGAAGTGTCTATCTATTCGTTGTGGATTTTTATGAACTCCATTATGGATCGCATTTATTGGAGTACTGGTCAGTTTGTTTTGGGTGCGTTTGTGGGAACAGCTGTGGTTGCCGTGTATGCCGTGGCAATTCAGCTCCAAAACATGTATATGAGCTTTTCTACGGCGATAAGTGGCGTTTTTTTGCCTAAGGTGACTGCTATGGCTGTGAACGAGTCTGATGGGAAAGCGATTTCAGATTTATTTATTAAGACGGGGCGTATTCAGTATTGCGTTATGGTGCTGGTTTTGTCGGGGTTTTTCTTGTTTGGCAAACAGTTTATTCAATTCTGGGCTGGCAATGGCTATGAAGAAGCCTATATAATTGCGTTGCTTTTCTTTGTTCCGTTGACGGTTCCCTTGATTCAGAATCTTGGCATCACCATTCTGCAGGCTCGAAACCAGATGAAGTTTCGTAGTTTACTCTATTTGGTTATATCGTTGGTCAGTTTTGGGGCGCAGATTCCGTTGGCAAAGTACTATGGCGGCGTTGGTTGTGCTTGTGCTGTTGCCGGGGCTTTGATTTTGGGACAGATTATAGTGATGAATGTTTATTATCATGTGAAACAAAAAATTGATATAGTCCGTTTCTGGATTGAAATTCTTAAGATGAGTCTCATGCCTGCTATTCTAACGGTGGTCTCCTATTATATATTAACGCTTTTTAATATTGATTCTGTTGCCAAATTGGTGAGCGCAATTACGCTGTATTTGGTGGTGTACTTGCCATTGTTCTTTGTTTTCTCGATGAACTCGTATGAACGCGAATTGATTCTTAATCCGTTGAAGAAAATGTTGAGGAAAGCTTAAATGACCATTCCTGTCGCTAAATGCTCTTCTTGTGGTGCTTGTGCAAATATCTGTGCACGGGGTGCCATAACTATGCAGTTGGATAAGGAAGGCTTTTACCGTCCCATTATAGATGAATCTATTTGCTCAAAGTGTGGTGCTTGTGAGAGAGCTTGTCCTTGGTTAAAGAATGTCTCAAATCCAAACGAATGCTCTGAATCTCCTAAAACAATTGCTGCACATGCCAAGGATGAACAAGTAAGGCTTGAATCATCTAGTGGTGGAATCTTTTCTGTCTTGGCGGAGCATGTTCTTGATGATGGCGGAGTTGTCGTTGGTGTTGCTCAGGTTGCCCCGACTCGTTTTGAGCATATCTTTATTGAAAATAAAGCGAATTTGTCGAAACTTCGTGGAGCAAAGTATGTCCAAGCAAATCCTGGATTGATTTATAAACAAGTCCGAGCCATGCTCATTGATGGGCGGAAAGTTTTGTTTTCGGGAACTCCATGCCAGGTGGCTGCGCTCTACTCTGTTCTTGGTCAGAAAAAATTTGATAATCTTTGGACTGTTGATATTGTTTGCCACGGAACGCCGAGCGTGAAACTGTTCGAAAAGTTTGCTGAGAATATATCAAGGGTGCATAATTCTACGCTAGTATCAACTGAATTTAGGGATAAATCGACAGGGTGGAAAGCTTATTCTGTTTCTCAAAGGTTTGATAATGGCGATAAAATTTCTGAACCATATGGAAAGTCTGATTATATGCGTTTGTTTCTTAGCCGGATTTGCCAGAATAAATCATGCTCGGATTGTAAATATCGGAAACTTCCTCGCATTGCAGATATTACCTTAGGTGATTATTGGGGGATAGCTAATTATCATCCTGAAATGGATGATGACAACGGAACTTCTGTTGTCTTGCTAAATACAAATCATGGCGAAAAGCTTTTTGCCAATGTCTCGAAAAACATAAAACAATGCAATTCTGCTTTGGAAAATGCAATTGTGGGTAACCCCTGTATTGTTCGCTCAAGCAAGGAAAATTTTAGGCGTCCGGATTTTTTTGCCGATTTGGATCGCCTTTCGATGAATGGGTTAGTTGAAAAATACTGTGTTCCGTTACCGTTGTATAAGATTGTCCTGCTGAAAATGCGAAATTATGTGCTAAAGTTTTTTCGATAGGTCTCCAGATATGTAATGTTGTTGTGTTGATTGTTGTTTTATTGTATATTTATACTGTTCGCTAAAATGGAAAACAATAAGATGGCTGAAAGTGCAAAAACGATTCAATCGATAGGCAATTCGCTTACTATAGCTGAATTTGCACAACTTCTTTGGAAAAAGAAGTTCTTGATTGTGCTGTTTGTCATAGTTGCTACAATGCTCGGTGCTACCTATGCCATGTGGGTTCGTCCGCAGTTTACGAGCGACGCCCTGTTACAGGTGAATGTCAAGGGAACTAGTAGCAAGGCGACCAAAGCGCTTGGTGAAATGGGCGCAGTCCTTGATTTGGCTAGCCCGGCAGATGCTGAAATTGAACTCATCAAGAGTCGAATGGTTTTGAGTTATGTGGTTGAGGCTGAACATCTTTATGTATGGACTGTTCCTGTAGGATTTTGGGATCGACTTATGCATAAAGAAGGTCGCATGGATTTAGATTCCTTGCGAATTCCTGATAAAGTTCGGTCGAAAAAGTGGATGGCTGTTGCAAAGGACGAAAATGCCTATTCTGTAATTTCAAATGACGGTAAGACTGTTCTAGATGGTAAGGTTGGTGAGATTGCTTTTACCGAGTATGCAGGAGATACTCTTGCAATTCGTGTGAATTTCATGGATGCACGTAAAGGGCAAAAGTTTATGCTGGTGCGAGGAACTCCTTTGAAAGCTGAACGAGCCCTGGCGGGTAGCTTGAATGTAATGGAAAAAGGAAAACAGACGGGTATTATTTCTGTTCGTTATAGCCATCGCTATCCAGATAGGGCTGCGTCTATCCTGAATACCATCGCAAAAACTTATCTGCGTCAGAATGTGGAAATGCGCAGTGCTGAGGCCGAAAAAACTCTTGAGTTCCTTGAAGCTCAGTTACCGGGTGTCAAGGCTAAGTTAGATAGCGCTGAAAAGATTCTTGCGGATTACCGTTATAGTATTGGATCTGTGGATATGACTGGGGAGACTAAGGCTCATTTGGATAAAGAAGGGCAGTTGCAACGCCAGTTTATGCAATTGGAACAGGAACGCCAGGCGGCGCTTCGATTGTTCAAAGAAGAACATCCGAATGTGCAGACGATTGTTAAGCAACAGAGCAAAGTGCGTGCGGAATTGGCTGCACTCAAGAAAAATGCTGAAAAGATGCCGTTGACGCAGCAAGAAGTTAAGCGCCTGCAAGAAGAAGTTGCTGTGAATAACGAAGTATACACGAATATGCTCAACAACATCCAGCAATTACGCGTTGTGCGTGCGGGTGAAGTGGGGAATGTGCGTATTGTTGATTTCGCACAGATAGAACAGAGCCAAACTAAGCCGAATAAATCCCGTATCTTGATGGCTTCTGTTGTATTTGGCTTTATATTCGGAGTGCTTTTTGTATTCCTGATGTACATTCTCAGAAATGGTGTTAAGAGCGCTTCTGAAATTGAACGCGAAACGGGACTCAGTGTGTTTGCAAAAATCCCGCAGTCAAGAAACAAAATTTTGCGTGGCCACAGGCATTTGCATCATGGAGAACCGTTCGTACTGCGGGCGGGAGAAGATAATGTAAGCGAGGCGTTTAGGTCGTTGCAGACTGCTTTGACCTTCTTGATGCCTAATCCGGGACATAGTGTTCTGCTTGTGATGGGACTTATTCCTGGGGTTGGTAAGAGTTTTGTTTCGCTTAATCTTGCGGCTGTGCTTGCTGCGAGCGGCAAGAAAGTCTTGCTGATAGATGCCGATATGCGTCGTGGCGTTATTCATAGTGGGGCCAAGTTCGGTCTGGCCGATGTCCTGGTCGGTCTTGCGACTTTAGATACAGCAATTTCTCCGAAACATGCTGATAACTTGTTTGTGATGAACGCGGGCAAGACAAAGCTTGCGGCTTGTGAACTGTTGCGTGGTGACGCCATGGACAAACTGCTTAAAGAGGCTCGCCAAAAGTTCGATATGGTCATTGTGGATACTCCGCCCCTGAACTTGGTGACGGATGCTGAACTGATTTGCCCGCTGGTCGATTATTCGCTGTTTGTGTTGCATTATGGTCGTCATTCCATAGAAGAAATCAAGGAGACCATCGACCGCGTCAAACGCTATTCAGACAAGCCTGCCGCTGTCGTGATGAACCATTGCGAGC
>Ga0310694_10005533_pt1 | contig 12078 bp, 6 predicted proteins | sample 174DNAGHGhighgp2_FD_203884 | JGI IMG/M metagenome (GOLD analysis project Ga0310694, IMG submission 203884) | Sheep rumen microbial communities from Palmerston North, Manawatu-Wanganui, New Zealand - 1742 DNA GHGhigh gp2 (v2) (version 2) | ecosystem: Host-associated > Mammals > Digestive system >...
TCTCCTCGTCTTTGTCGCGCTGCTGCTGCGGCTCCGTCTTCTGGCAGGAGAACAGAACCAGTGTCAGCAGTCCCACCGCTATCTTTATCGTCTTATTCATACGTTATTCACTTTGTTGTGTGCAAAGTTATAAAAAAAATCGGAATAATTTGCGGATTTATGCAAAAAGTTGTATCTTTGCAGCAGAAATATAACACTATGAAAAAGATAAGACTATGGAAGAAGGCAAAGATTTCCTGCCGCAGGACAACAACTACCGTACGCTAAAGGCTTTTCAGAAAGCAGAGTGTATCTATGACGTGACCTATTATTTTGTCCAACATTATCTCAAGACTGGTGATCGTACTGTGGATCAGATGATTCAGGCAGCGCGCTCTGGTAAACAGAATTTGGCCGAAGGTAATATTGACGGCATTACTTCACGCGAGATGGAATTGAAACTAACAAATGTAAATCGTGCGTCGCTCCACGAGTTGTTGCTCGACTATGAGGACTATCTCCGAGTACGAGGGTTGGAGCAGTGGAAATATGACGACCCGCGATGTCGTCAAACCCGTGCCTTTTGCAAAACTCACCTCGACTCTGCTGTGTATCGTGAGAAGATAAAGGAACGTTCCGATGAGACCATCGCCAATATCGCCATCACACTGATACATCAATGCGACGTGCTTATCCGGGGGCTCATTGAGTGGAAGAAGCGTGACTTCAAGGAGAAGGGAGGAATTAAGGAGGAGATGTATCGAGCGAGAAAGGATTGGCAGAAGAGAAATTATGGAAATGAGCGAGATGGGGATAATAAGCGGGAAAAGTAGTAATGGACAGAATGGGCAATATGGGCAATGTGGGGTTAATGAGTAAATTCCCATCCACCCCATTCTGCCCAGTTCGCCCACATTGCCCATTCTGCCCATCACTAACAACGGGAAAAAATAGCCTCTCGTTGTTATCTTTTGAACAAATCGGAACGGTTTTGAACAAATTGAAACGCCGGAAAACACTTTTGAACACAGGCGACAATCAAAAGAACGTGTTGAAATGAGAGTAAAAGGAATATTATCTACTTTTGCACCCGAAATCGGCCGCAAAGGCCAACTGGGATTGAACAATTTTATTTCTAACATTTTTAAACTAACAATTAAAACTCAATGAAAAAGAGCAGTATTCTGATGATGTTGATGGCACTATTCGTGTCAGCTACATCCTTCGCCCAGGGAATCAAGGGCACTGTGATTGACGAGAACGGTGAGGCCGTGATCGGTGCGACTGTCAGCGACAAGGCTGATGCCAAGAACGCCACCATCACCGACTTCGACGGTAACTTCACCATCAACGTGAAGGCCGGACAGATGATCGTCATCTCCTACATCGGCTACGAGTCTCAGGAAGTGGCCGCTAAAGACGGTATGACCATTAACCTGAAGCCAGACAACAAGGTGCTGGACGAGGTGGTGGTCGTGGGTTACGGTGTACAGAAGAAGAGCTCGGTGACGGGTGCCATCTCACAGGTGAAGCCCGAGGACATCGAGAACCGTACCATCTCTAACGCTCAGCAGGCCCTGCAGGGTAAGACTTCAGGTGTGCAGGTGATCAGTACCTCCGCAGCCCCGGGTTCATCTCCTACAGTGCGTGTGCGCGGTTATTCCTCTAATGCTAGTTCTAATCCTCTCTACGTTGTCGACGGTGTGCGCTTGAGCGACATCAGCGGTATCGACCCCTCGACCATCGCCTCTATGGAAATCCTGAAGGACGCTGCTTCGGCAGCCATCTACGGTGCTGAGGCTGGTAACGGCGTGGTGCTGATCACCACCAAGAAAGGTAAGGCCGGACAGGGCAAGATCTCTTACGACTTCCAGTGGACTGACGAGAGCCTGGCCAAGGTTCCCACGATGCTCAACGCCCAGGAGTATATGAAGTATATGATTGAGGGTAAGCTCTTCACGCAGGAATTCATGGATGAGAACAGATATGGCAACACTGACACGAAGTGGACCGACGTCGCATTCACTCATGGACACATGCAGAAGCACAACCTCTCGTTCACCGGCGGTAACGACCGTGGAAACTACTATCTGGCTCTCTCTTATCTGAGGAACAACGGTATCGTGAAGGGTGACGCTGACCTCTACAAGCGTCTGACCGCTACCATCAATGGTGAGTATAAGATCAAGGACTGGTTGAAGGTGGGTACCACGAACCAGGTGGAGAAGTACGACGTGCGTTCGGTATCTTCCAACAGTGAGTACGGCTCTCTGCTGACGGCTGTGCTGATGATGGATCCGCTGACACCAGAGTCGTATAACAACGGCGTGCCTGAGACAATTTCAGACCTGGTTGCCCAGGGTAAGCACCTGCTCCAGGACGAGAACGGCAACTACTATGGTACCTCTCAGTTCTACAAGGGTGAGCAGTACAACCCGCTGGTGATGCGCGACAACAACCAGACGACGAACGAGGGCTTCAACGTGACGGGATCTATCTACGGTGACTTCACACTCATCCCCAACGTGACCGTTACCTCTCGCTTCGGCTATCGTCTGGGTGGCACGCGCAACGCTTCGACGAGCCTGCCCTTCTATGGCAACTCTACACAGAACCGCGACTATGTGAGCCAGAGCAACACATCGAGCACCTCTATCTATTATCAGTGGGAGAACTTCGCCAACTACATGCAGACCTTTGCCGACAAGCATACTGTCAGCGCCATGGTCGGTATCTCCTTCCAGGACAGTGACTATGACTACGTGACCGGTAGCCTGAGTGACAACGGTGAGGACGCCCTGCTGAAGAACGATCCGCTGTTCTACTATCTGAACTATGCCAACGCCTCGGCCGTGAAAGGCGTGAGCGGTGAGACAACCAACACTACGAAATATTCTTACTTCGGACGTGTAGGCTACGATTTCATGGGCCGCTATCTCTTCCAGGCTTCGCTCCGTGCTGATGCCGCCGACCTCTCGAAACTCTCCAAGAAGACCCGCTGGGGTTACTTCCCCGCTGTGTCAGTAGGTTGGACCATCAGCGAAGAGAAATTCTTCAATCCGATTAAGAAATGGTTTGACAGTTTGAAGTTCCGTGCCTCTTGGGGTCAGAACGGTAGCCTCTCCTCACTGAGCGGTTATCCTTACAGCACCGATATGACGCAGGGTGGTCTCTATCCCTTCACCTCTGGTATCCAGTACACCCAGGGCGTTGCTCCCACATCGATGGGTAACGACGAGCTGAAATGGGAGACCTCTGAGCAGCTGAACTTCGGTTTCGACGGTATCCTCCTCGGCGGACGCCTGACCTTCGGCATCGACTACTTCATCAAGAAGACCAAGGACCTGCTCGTATCAGGAACCACACCGTCGCTCATCATCGGCGGTAAGACATCACCTATCAACGCCGGTAACGTGGAGAACAAGGGCTTCGAGCTCGAACTCGGCTGGCGTGACCATATCGGTGATTTCAACTATGGCATCCGTGGTAACTTCTCGACGCTGTCGAATGAGGTGACCTTCCTTGATCCTTCACTCGTACGTCTGGGCGGTACTGGCTTCCACACCTATACCATCACCTACTTCGAGAAGGGCTATCCCGTGTACTACTTCCGTGGCTATCAGTTCGATAAGATCAATCCTGAGACCGGTGATCCGATGTTCAAGGACCTGAACGGTGACGGTGTGGTAAATGACGACGACCGTACTGATATCGGCAACGCCATTCCCAAAGTGACCTACGGTCTCACGATTACTGCTGCCTACAAGGGCTTCGACCTGACCATCTTCGGCACAGGTGCTGCAGGCAACAAGATCTTCAACTGTATCAACCGTCCGGACTACGCCACCTCCAACAAGATGAAGGAAGTGCTGTACGAAGACCGCTGGACGGAGAGCAACAAGAGCGGCTCCAAGCCCCGTGCAGGTGCTAACGACATGGATAAGTACGCCGACTCCGATGCCATGGTCTATAGCGGCAACTACTTCAAGTTCAAGCAGATCCAGCTGGGTTACACCCTGCCGAAGAACCTGCTGAGCAAGGTTGGTATCACTCACTGCCGTGTTTACGGTTCTCTCGACGACTTCTTCACGATCAGCAGCTATCCCGGCTTCGATCCCGAGGCTTCGGCCAATGCCCTCTCTGGTATGGGTATCGACAAGGGCGCTTATCCTACATCTAAGAAGTTGGTGCTGGGCTTCAACGTCGAATTCTAAGGAACATCGCATTTCACGAATTAAAGGAATTATAAGTTATGAAAAAGAATATATTATATATCGCATTGCTGGCTGTGGTATCGCTGATGACTGTAAGCTGCGAAAGCAAGCTCGACATCGAGAAGCACGGCAACATGGGTAGCATGGACACATACTACACCACTGACGAGAATATTAACTCGGCTTCGGCAGCTCTTTATCTGTCGGTAAGGTCGAACTACTTCACCTGGTATTTCCTCAAGAACCTGCTTTCAGACGATGTTTGGTGCGGTGGTGGCCAGCGTGGTGACAACGGTGAGATGGAGAAACTCAACGAGTACACTTACGACTCGAACCACGGTTCGATTGAGGGTGTCTATTCCGGACTCTATTCGGTGATCTACAATGCCAACCTCATCATTGATATGACTCAGGGTGACACGCCCGTGATGAAGCATGCCGTCAACGAGGCCAAGGTGTTCCGTGCATGGGCTCACTTCGAACTCGTCAGCCTCTGGGGTACCGCTCCAATAGTGGATCATCTGCTGACACCCGACGAGTACCGTCAGGGTAACAGCGACCCCGCAGCGACATGGGCTTTCGTCGAGAAGGATCTGACAGAGGCCATCAACAGCGGTACACTGCCCTCTAAGAGCAGCGTCAATGACGCGGAGACAGGTATACGTGCCACCAAGGAGTTCGCACAGGCACTGCTGGGTAAGGCTTACCTTTTCCAGGGTAAGTACAGCGAGGCTGCCTCGATGCTCGACAACGTGATCAACTCTAACAAGTACGCCCTCTTCTCTGGCGAATATGACCAGCAGTTCCACGCCGCCGCCAACAACAACTGTGAGTCGGTGTTCGAACTCCAGAAGCGTTACGACACAGAGCAGATGTGGAACCAGATGGACATGGTGTACATCATGCAGGGCTGGCGTTCTGACAAGCTGAAGTATAAGGGAACGGCTGCCGATGTGCTCGCTACGGGTACATACGGCTTTCTGAACCCACGTAAGTCGCTCTATGATGCCTTCGTAGAGTGGGAGGGTGCCGACGGATACCGTCTGAATAAGAGCGTGCTGACCTATCAGCAGCTCCAGGAACTCGGTGTGAGTATCTCAGGTAGTAACGCCGTCTATGGTGACGAGGGTTACTTCTACTGGAAGACGCAGTCATACAAGGAAGACTGTGTGACGGATATGTCGTTCTTCCAGGCCGGACAGTTCATCGACCTGAAGATCATGCGCTATGCCGAGGTGCTGCTGATGGCTGCTGAGGCTCAGTTGCAGGCTGGCAACAGCAGCAAGGCCCTTGACTACATCAACCAGATCCGTACCCGTGCCAAGGAGAAGCCGCTGACCGCTGTCACTCTCGATGACATCAAGACGGAGAAGCGTCTGGAACTCTGTTGCGAGGCCATACGCTATCAGGACCTCGTGCGCTGGAACGATGCCAAGAGCGCCATGGCTGAACAGGGAAAGCAGGTTCCAGCCTTCACCACTGACGGTGTACAGTGGAACTGGCAGAACTCGGTCTATGGTTTCAAGGACAAGCACATGCTCCTGCCCATCCCTCTCAAGGAACTCGAACTCAATCCTAACATGAAGCAGAATCCCGGTTGGTAAATTTTAACTAATAATGGTGCAGGGATTTCAAAAAACATTTGTATCTTTGCACCATGAATAACTAAATTATGAGAAAGATGAAGAAATTATTCGTAATCGCTGCTCTCTGCCTGATGGGCATGGCAGCACAGGCTCAGCAGAACCTCAGCTGGGGACAGGGCCCGCAGGTGGCTTCGCCCGTAGTGAATGCTGACAATACCGTCACCTTCAACATGATTGCCCCACAGGCACAGAAGGTGGAGATCACTGGCGACTTCCTCCCTCCGAAGAAGATCGAGTTCGGTGGCAACACCTACGACGCTCCTGGCGTGGTGGATCTCGTGAAGGACGACAAGGGCGTGTGGAGCTTCACCTCCGAGCCCCTGAAGCCCGAGCTCTATACCTACAATATGATTGTGGACGGTGTGAAGATCATCGATCCGCTGAATGTATACAACATCCGCGACATCAACAATCTGTTCAGCGTGCTGCTCGTTGGTGGCGACGCCCGTGCAGATCTCTACAAGGTGAACAAGGTGGCCCACGGCACCGTGAGCAAGATCTGGTACGAGAGTCCTACGGCTGGCCTCACGCGTCGTGTCACCGTCTATACCCCTGCCGGCTATGAGACCAGCGGCAAAGAGTATCCCGTGCTCTATCTGTTGCATGGCATCGGTGGCGACGAGAACGCCTGGAGTGAACTCGGACGTGCTGCCCAGATCCTCGACAACCTCATCGCCCAGGGCAAGGCTGAGCCGATGCTCGTGGTGATGACCAACGGCAACATCTCGCAGGAGGCTTGCCCGGGTGAGACCTCTGAGGGATTCAAGGTGCCCACGATGATGCTCCCCAAGACGATGGAGGGTTCATTTGAGACCGCCTTCCCCGATGTGGTGAAATTCGTTGAGAAGACCTACCGTGTGAAGAAGGACAAGGCTCACCGTGCCATCGCCGGACTGTCGATGGGCGGCTTCCACAGTCTCTTCATTAGCATCAACTATCCGGATATGTTCGGCTATGTAGGCCTGTTCTCTGCTGCCGTAGATCAGAATCAGCCTGATCCCAATGGACATCCCGAGATTTATGCTGATCGTGACGGCAAGATCGACAACCTCTTCAGCAAGAATCCCAACCTCTTCTGGATTGGCTGCGGCAAGACCGACTTCCTCATCAAGAACAACAACGACCTGCGCGCCTACCTCGACTCCAAGGGTCACAAGTACACCTACCTCGAGACCGATGGTGGTCACATCTGGCGCAACTGGCGTATCTACCTCTCAGAGTTCACTCCACTATTATTTAAATAATAATAACGACCACGAATTACACTAATTTCACGAATTATTCTGTGCGTAGCAAAATTAGTGTAATTAGTGCAATTCGTGGTTTTAAAAAAAGAAAGCATTATGAAGAAATCCGTAATTTTAAGTCTCGCAGCAGCTGTAGTTGTGGTCGGTTGTAGCACAGCCGACAAAGCCCCTGTCCAGAAGTCCCTCAATCAGGAGGAAGTGATGTCCAAGATGTCTCTCGAAGACAAAGCCCACTTCGTCATCGGAACAGGTATGGCCGGCTTCTCTGGCGATGACGCTGTCATTGGCGCTACCAAGAGCCTTGTGCCTGGTGCCGCTGGTACCACCTATCCTCTTGACTCTCTCGGCATCCCTGCCATCGTACTCGCTGACGGTCCTGCCGGACTCCGTATCGACGCTACCCGTGAAGGTGACGATGCCACCTATTACTGCACACACTTCCCCATCGGCACCCTGCTCGCCTCTACCTGGAACACCCAGCTCGTGGAGGAGGTTGGTGAGGCTATCGGCGAAGAGGTGAAGGAGTATGGTGCCGACGTACTGCTGGCGCCTGCCCTGAACATTATGCGTAACCCCCTCTGCGGACGTAACTTCGAGTACTACTCTGAGGATCCCGTGGTGGCAGGTAAGACCGCTGGTGCCTATATCACTGGTGTCCAGAAAAACGATGTCGGCACGAGCATCAAGCACTTCGCTGCCAACAACCAGGAGACGAACCGTATGAACAACGATGCCCGCATCTCCCAGCGTGCCCTCCGTGAGATCTACCTCAAGGGTTTCGAGATCGCCATCAAGGAGAGCAAGCCCTGGACGGTGATGACCTCTTATAATTATATCAATGGTGTCTATAGCTCTGAGAGCAAGGACCTCGTGCAGACCATCCTCCGCGATGAGTGGGGCTACGAGGGAACCGTGATGACCGACTGGTTCGGTGGTAAGGACGGTGCCGTTCAGATGTGGGCTGGTAACGATATGCTGCAGCCTGGTAAGGCCGAGCAGTTCGATAGCATCGTTGCCGGTGTGAAGAGCGGCAAACTCGCTGAGGCCGATCTCGACCGCAACGTCGCCCGCATCCTCAACCTCATCGAGAAGAGTCCCCGCTATCAGGGTTATGAGTTCTCCAACAAGCCCGACCTCAAGGCGCACGCCGAGGTTACCCGCCAGTCTGCTGCCGAGGGTATGGTGCTGATGAAGAACGAGAAGGCCCTGCCTTTCGCTGAGGCCGTGAAGAACGTCGCCCTCTATGGCAACACCTCTTACGACTTCATCGCTGGTGGTACGGGTTCTGGTAACGTGAACCACGCCTACGTCGTCTCTCTGCTCGACGGTCTGAAGAACGGTGGCTACATCGTCTCTGAGGAACTGAAGACCACCTACGAGACCTATATCGCCGACGCCAAGAAGGCTGCAGAACTTGCTGCCGAGGAAGCTGCCAAGAAGGATCCGAAGAACGCTATGCTCGTGAAGTTCCTTCCCCAGCCGCTGCCCGCAGAGAAACTCTTCACCGCTGATGAACTCACGGCTCAGGCTGCCAAGGCCGATGTCGCTGTGATCACCCTCGGTCGTCTCTCTGGTGAGTTCCTCGATCGTAATGTCTCCAACTTCAACCTCAGCGCCTCTGAGCGTTCGCTTATCGAACAGGTGTGCGACGTCTATCACAAGGCTGGCAAGCAGGTAGTTGTGCTGCTGAACATCGGTGGTGTCATCGAGACCGCCTCTTGGCGTGAGCTGCCCGATGCTATCCTCTGCGCCTGGCAGGCTGGACAGGAGGGTGGTAACTCTGTCGTCGATGTGCTGAGTGGCAAGCAGTCACCCTCTGGTAAGTTCACAATGACGTGGCCCGTCCGCTTCACCGATGCTTACTCTTCCAAGAACTTCCCCATCGATCAGGATCCCCGCATCGATATGATGAACCAGGGGCAGAAGGGTAATGTCCGTACCGTCGATTACACCGAGTACGAGGAAGACATCTACGTCGGCTATCGTTACTTCGACAGCTTTGAGGTGCCCGTGGCTTATCCCTTCGGCTATGGCCTGAGCTACACCACCTTCGAGTATGCTGATGCCAAGGTTGCTGACAAGGGCGAGGGCTACGAGGTCACCGTCACTGTCAAGAACACTGGCGACCGTGAAGGCAAGGAGGTCGTAGAGCTCTATGTCGCTGCACCTGACTCAAAGGCTGCCAACAAGCCTGTGAAGGAACTCAAGGCCTTCGCCAAGACGAAGAATCTGAAGCCCGGTGAGAGCGAGACCGTCAAGATGGAAGTGAAGGCTGCCGACCTCGCCTCGTTCGACGAAGCTGCCTCTGCGTGGGTGGTCGCCGAGGGTGAATACCAGTTCCTCGTTGCAGCCTCTGCCGCAGACATCAAGGCTACGTTGCCTGCTGCCGTCAAGGCTAGCAGCGTCAAGGCCAACGATGTCCTGAAACCCCAGGCCCCGCTGAACCTTCTGAAGCGTTAATTCGTTTCTGTTTCCTACGGATTATACGGATTTTACGGATTTCTAACCTACTGGTCATCAGTTTATGGTTAATCCGTATAATCCGTATAATCCGTAGGTACCTTTGTAAAAAAATTGAATATTTCTTTTGTTGTTTTAAAATTTCTTCGTACTTTTGCAGCGTAATAAGACAAACTATTTGCTGTTTCGCTAAAAAACCGAATATGAAGAAGATCGCTCGTGTGTTGTTTCTGACACTCCTGCTGTTGGCAACAGGAGCATCTCACCATTGGGCAGGAGAGCAGTTGCCTCCTAAGCTCCAGTCTATCACTGATGAAGCCTACCGTGCTTACAGCGCCCGGGAGACGGAAAACTTTTTCGAGACTATCCAGCAGATCAAGGCTGCCACCGAGTTCTCCCAATATCAGGAGACCTACTATCGGGCTTGCAGCTACGAGGCCATCTATATGTTTGAGTATGTCAATCGTCAGAAAGGCGTCGAGCTGTCACACGCCATTTACCATCACGCCAAGGAGAACAAGAGCAATATCGGCTTGTACTTCGCCACCTTCAGCCTGGGCACCATCCGCGAACAGTCCGGCAATATGGGACTGGCTGAGAAGAGTTTCCACGAGGCGCTGAAACTGAAAGAGAAATACCTGACCGACGAGAGTGCGGCCCCTTGTTACTTAGGTCTTTGTGAGACAGCCCTCCACAGGAAAGATTACGAGGAGGTGAAGGAGTATGCCCGCAAGGCGCTCGACGAGCCGGGCATCCTCCCCATGAACCAGATCACGGCTTGGTCGTATAAATGTCTGGCCCGCTATAACGAGGGTGATAGCCTTGGTTTCGAGGAGGCCTATAAGGAGCGTGCTCAGCTGATTGCCGAGTTCGGAGGACAGGGTGGACTCTTCGGCGAGCTTATCAACGTCTATCAGGCCAAGAACCGCAAACAGTGGCAGTTGGCCCTGCAGCGTGCTGACAAGCTGATCCACCAGCAGCACAAATGTGCCCAGAAGGCCTCTATCTACGAACACATGGGTGACTTGAAACAGGCTCTCTACTGGCAGAAGCAGACCCGTGCGGTCATCGACTCCATCCAGTCGTCGGAGGCCCGTTCGCAGACGAACGAGTTCGATGCCGAGCTCTCCCTCACCTACGCTGAGAACGATGTGAAGGAGATGAAGCTGGCAAGGGATCATGTGATGCTCACGGCAGGTGGTGTCGTTGCGGCTCTCGTCATCGCCTTCCTCGCCCTCTACGGTTATCGCAGCAACAAGCATAACAAGCACATGAAGGCGACCAACAGCAAATTGCAGGCGGCCTACGACCAGCTGGAGGAGACCACGAAGGCCAAGGAGCGCATCGAGAGTGAACTCCGCATCGCCCGTGAAATCCAGAAACGCATGCTCCCGCACGTCTTCCCCCGTCGCAGAGATGTGGATCTCTATGCGATGATGACGCCTGCGAAGGAGGTGGGTGGCGACCTCTACGGCTATGCCCTCATCGACGATCTGCTCTACTTCTGCGTGGGTGATGTCAGCGGCAAGGGTGTGCCGGCAGCCCTCTTTATGGCTGAGGTCACTCGTATGTTCCGCACGTTGGTGGACGGCCGTCTCCAGCCGGACGTCATCGCCAGCCGTCTGAACCACGCTTTGGCTGAGGACAACGATCAGGGAATGTTCGTCACGATGTTCATCGGACTCATCAACCTCAAGTCTGGTCATATGGAGTTCTGCAACGCAGGTCATAATCCTCCACTGCTCGACGGCGAATATATGAAGATGGAGGCTAATGCGCCCATCGGCTTGTGGCCGGAAGTGAACTTTGCGGGTGAAGAGGTGGCCGATATGCACGGCAGGACACTCTTCGTCTATACCGACGGTATCAACGAAGCCGAAAATATCCATAAGGAGCAGTTTGGTGAAGAACGTCTGCGCGAGTTGTTGCAGAAGGACTGGGGTGATGCCCGTCAGACCTCAGAGTCCATCCACAAGGCCGTCGAGGAGTTTGTCGGCGATGCCGAACCCTCCGACGATCTCACGAAGATGTGTATCAAGATGAAGTAATTTCCCCTCCTGAGTAGGAGGGGTGCCCGTCAGGGCGGGGTGGTCTGATTTACTGCTTTTCCGTCATGTATTTCCAATACCGTCTGGGCATGTCCTGCAGTTGCTTTCGCGGATTCATGCGCTCCTTGATGCAAATAGCCTTGAAATAAGTCCGCCACAAATCCTGCAACAGCTGGTCGTCACTGCTCAGGACCTCTTCATTGAGTCTCCCATTCTCCAAACTGAAGGGAACGGCTGCTTCGTCTTCAAACGTGATGCGTATCGGCTTCGTACTTCCGCACCCCCGTGCCCCCGTACCTCCGTCATAATAATATCCATAGTGCCGCTTGGCATCATAGATGAGCCACGGCTGGTCATTAAACCGGTCGCTAAAATGATCAGTAATCAGGGGCAGCACATTATGATCAGGTGACACAACGGCGAGATACGTGCCGTCCTTCGCCTTCTGGAAGCGTATGAACTGTTTCATCCGCAACTGCTCATG
>Ga0310694_10005534_pt1 | contig 12078 bp, 7 predicted proteins | sample 174DNAGHGhighgp2_FD_203884 | JGI IMG/M metagenome (GOLD analysis project Ga0310694, IMG submission 203884) | Sheep rumen microbial communities from Palmerston North, Manawatu-Wanganui, New Zealand - 1742 DNA GHGhigh gp2 (v2) (version 2) | ecosystem: Host-associated > Mammals > Digestive system >...
ACAAGGTTGATGTCCAAGCCTTGTTTTAGTTTTATGATTGTTGACATAATCAATATTTAAGTTTTTATGATTTTCCGACTGCAAAATTAGCAATTTATTTTAGAAAAAACTATTTAGGAAGTGTATCAAATTGAGGTTTGAATATTAAATTAATGTTAAATATGATGGTGGCGATAATGCAGCAATTAATATATTTTAACAAAATATATTTGCAAGTTAATGCCGATTGTTTCAACTTTGTGCCAAACAATCAAAATGTTCATAAAATGGAAGACGAGGTAATATTAAGGATTAACAAGAAAAATCAAGAAGCCAAACTCCTATTGGCGTACTTGGCGTCATTGCCGTATGTGGAGGTGCAGGAGGAGGAAGATGACATTGATGCAATGCCCGACAACTTCTCGCTGCCTATCTATTGTCCCAAATCCGTCGATGCAATAAAAAATCACATCGCTGACATAGAACGCAAAACCTTTGTCTCGGGCAAGATGTATGACAACAACGACATTATTAATGAATCCAAACAAATGCTGAAACGATATGAACATCAAATGGTCGGATGAAGCAAGACAGACTTGGAACGAGTCTTTCGAATATTGCATTGAAAATTACGGCAAGCATTTCGCGCAAAAACTTTTAAAAATCTTAGAACGAAAAACTAATTCGTTGGCAGTATTTCCTGAAAGTGGAAGCCCTATGCAGATGTTGGATACTGATACGTATAATTATCGTTCAATAACTTTGTACAAAGACTACAAAATAATATATCGTGTGGACTATTCTAATGATTATGTATTCATAGTCAACATTCTTAATATGCGTATGAGTTACGAAACCATGCAGGAAATAATTAGTGGCAAATAACAAAACAAAAAAATCCCCCGCCTCGCAGAATATCCTGCACGGCGGGGGATTTTTTATTGTTGATTTTGGGATACTACTACAAGTTGTTAGGATGGTCGTAAGACGACTTGCGGACATCCCAATACATCTTAGAGTAATAATTGTTGGAGCCATCGCAGTAGTCTTTGAGGGCGGCTTCAAATGCGTCTTTGTTGAGCGTACTCTCGATGGTGGGGTACGGAACACGAGCAATAATATCGCCCTTAGTATCGTTTAGCGGCTCAAATTTAATCTGATTGCCTTCTAATTCACAAACGATTTCACCCGGGCGAATCAATTGATCAGGATAGCCTGTACGACGGATTTCCGTCCAAGCCTCCGTGCCGTTGGTGTAAAGGTCGATGTACTTCTGTATTGCACAAGCCTCGGCATTGACGTTGGTGGAAACCGCGTCAATGTACGCCTTAACGTCGTCATCGTTTGCCGGTACGCCCGAAAGTTCGCTCCAATATTTGATGGAGGCTTCGATACCCGCTTTGTAGTGGTCAGTGTCAAAACCGTTGTACTCGCACAGGATAAACTGCAACTCGGCATACGTCATCAACGGCACGGCATAGTCCTTCTTCAAGACCATCGGCTGCGTATTGTACCAATTGGGCGTTGTGGCGCGGAACTTATCTTGCGTACCCGTGGGGGTGGCGTAGGGTATGCCGCAATATACACCGTCGGCATTGGGCGTCGTGTACATAGCAAGGCGCGGGTCAACAACACCCTGCCACGGGTGGGTCTTTTGGTTGTATGTGTCCGGATCGCCGTTGAGTAGGTCAACGAATGGTTTGAGGATAGTCAAGTCATTGCGCCCCTGAACATAGAAACCTTCATAAAAATAACAATACTCTGTACCCGCCGTGCTGTAAGTGAATTTTGCGGCGTCGTCGTTGCTTTCCATTACGCCGCCCTGCAATGCCTCGGCGATGTAGGTTTTCCATTGCGGGTCAACCTTAGAAAGGTGAACAGCAAGTCGACATTTGAGTGAGTTGGCAAATTTCTTCCACTTGGAAGCGTCGCCATCGAAAATGACGTCGCCGCTTGTGAAAGCCGGTTCGTTTTCGTCAATCTGCGCGGCTGCCTCGGTGAGTTCCTTGATGAGGGCGGCGTAGATGTCCTTTTGGCTGTCGTACTTGGCGTACACCTTGTCGTCACTGACAAGTTTCAGAGCCTCGTTGTAAGGCACGGCACCCCACGTGTCGGTGATTACGTCGAATACCCACACCTTCATGATTCGGGCGGCGGCTATTTGGTTTTGGTTAGCGCCAAATGCGGAATTGGTGGCGGCGGTCTCCGGATCGGTGTTGAGGTCAATCACGTTCTGATAATTGTTGAGCGCAATGTACAGGTACGAGAAGTAGTCGTTGTTGACACTTGGACGCACGCGATAGCGGTCTTCCTCGGTGTAGTTGCGCTGTCCGATCTGCTGCGAATAGGGCAAGCACTGACGACCGCTGAACCATACGTCGTATATGTGGTCCATTGTGAACTTCTCCGCGCCGTTCATTACCATGTGCGAGGGAACGGTCTGGGGTCTGTTGGGGTTCTCGTTGAGTTCGTCAAGATCTGTGCAGGCCGCTGCGCCTACTGCAATCAAGGGAACTATTGCGTATTTTAATATGTTTTTCATATTGTTTTTCCTCCTTTTGTTAGAATTTGACATTGACGGTAAAACCAAAGGTTGTAACCATTGGCGTTGCGCCGCCTTCGATGCCCTGAATGTTGCCGGAGTTGGTAACTATCATTTCGGGGTCGAAGTGCTTAACGTCCGGACCCCAAACGGCGAGGTTACGTCCGTATGCGGAGAGACGGAGCGATTTGATTAAGAAGTTGGGCTTAAAGCCGAAGGTGTAGCCCAAGTTGACTTCACGAAGTTTCACGTAGTCGCTTTTGAGAACGCTCTGCACTGCTGGACCAGCGTAATAGTTTTCATAGAAGTCGCGGGCGGCAACAGGCGTTGTGTTGACCGTTCCGTCCTCCAAAACGCCCTCCGAAACGATGCCGGTCTCGCGGACATTGTTGGCGGCGGTTTCTTCAAACATACCGCAGTAATTGCCCCAAAGCGTCGTCGTGCTGAAATATTCTCCACCTTTGGAGAAGTCGAGCAATACGTTGAGGTCGAAGTTCTTGTATGTGAACGTGTTAGACCAACCGCCAGTGAAGTCGGGGAAGATGTTGCCGATTACTTCGTTTTCGTCTGTGCCGATGTATAGGCCATTTCCATCCACTAATCTGTTGCCCTTGTCGTCATAGACATAGTTGGTGCCCATAATGACTCCGTAGCCCTTGCCTACATACGCGCCTACTTCCACAAGGAACGGAGCGGCTTCTATCTGGTAGTAGTCAACGCCGTCGATGAGGCTCTTGACTTCGTTTTTGTTGGAGGCGAGGGTGATGCTTGTGTTCCAAGTGAAGTCTTTAAACTTGACGGGAGTGCCGTGGAGCGCAAGTTCGATGCCCTTGTTCTCGATTTCGCCGGAGTTAATCATTTTGTAGTAGTATCCCGTTGCACCCGAAACGCTGAGGGGCAGGATTTCGTTCTTTGTGTTGGTCTTGTAATATGTGAAGTCGAGGCCGAGGCGGTTGTTGAACATCGAAAGTTCGATGCCCGTCTCGATGGATTTGGTGGATTCGGGTTTGAGGTCGCTATTGTTAAGCGTGGTAGCAAGACGGTAGCCTGGCGTTTTGGTATCGATGTTTGTGTATGCGCCGTATGTATTATATACGCTGTACTCGTCGGTGTCGTTGCCCACCATAGCGTAGTTGACGCGGAGTTTGCCGTATGTGAGCCACGGAGCCTTGTCCTGGGTGAGTTCGGAGAACAAGAAACTTGCCGTTACCGAGGGATAGACGTACACGTTGTTGCCTGTGGGAAGTGTTGACGACTTGTCGCCGCGCACAGTGGCTTCGAGATAGACCATGTTTCTCCAACTGAATGTTGCGTCGCCAAAGAGCGAGTTGATGCCCTTTTCACGCCTAAGATTGTATGCGTCGGCAGCGGTCATAGAGTTGGCGAGGTTGTAGAATTCAGGAATTGCAAGTCCGCCTACGGTTTCGCCGTAGACGTATTCGTAGCGTTTTTTCATAATGTTGCCGCCTACGAATGCTGACACACCGAAGTCGCCGAAGTTTTGATTGTAGGTGAGCAAGAACTCGTGGTTGATTTCGTACTGCGAACGGTTGATTTCCATATATTTGGACTGTTCGTGCGAACCGACAGCGTTGCGCTCGTAACGTTTGTCGGAGAAGTAGTCGAGATTAGCCTTGTACTGTACTTTGAGGAAGGGCAGAATCTGGTAACTTGCGCCGACATTGCCATATACACGGTTGCGCTCGTCGTTTTCATAGCATTTATAGCGACTCCAATAAATGTTATTGTGGAAAGCCGGTGTCGGGTCATCCCAAGCATTGCGGTTCCAAGTACCCTGCGTGCCGTCGGGCATTACATACAAATCTTCGAGTTCGTTGATATTGAGCTGACGCTGCCCCCACTGCGTGAACTTCACCATGAAGTTGTTGTCGCCGTAGCCAATCTCCTGACGACCCTTTGTGCGGTTGTTGAAGTAACTTACACTGGTGAATACATTGAGTTTTTTGTTTTTGCTGGCAAGATTACCATTGACGTTGAGGGTGTTTTTAACCTGCGATGAATTGGGAATGTAACCAGTCAATGTGCCGTTGGTATAACTAATGCGGAACGAACTGTTGTCCACCGACTGCGAAATAGCGATGTTGGTGGTCTGCGAAATGCCCACTTTGAAGAAGTCGCGAATGTCAGAGTTTGCTGCCTCCCACTTCGACGTAGTAGGATCGCCCTTCATACCGTTGGCCTCCCATTTAGCAAGGTCGTACCACGAAAGAACTTCACGACCGTCAAATTTTGGTCCCCAGCTTTCGTCCATACCGTAATCGACAGCGGTGTATTCTTTGCCATTGATTTCTACGGTCTCAAAGTCGTCGTAACCATCAAGACTTTCATATCCGTAGCCGCCGCCGTATTCGCTCTGCAATTTGGGCAGTTTGCTTACCACCTCAAAACCGAGCGTTGACGTTAATTCAACGTTAAGTCCTTGGCTTTTAGAACCTTTCTTTGTTGTAATCATCACAACACCGTTGGCAGCACGGCTGCCATAGAGAGCCGAAGCACTCGCTCCTTTGAGCACCGAAATGTTCTCTATGTCGTCCGGGTTGATGTCTTGAATGAGGTTGCCGTAGTCGTAGCCACCACCACCACGTGCCGTCTCCGAGTCATTGAAGTCCTTGCCTTCAATCGGAACTCCGTCTACTACAAACAGCGGTTGGTTGCTGCCGCTAAGGGAGTTGTTGCCACGGATGATTACCTTGGAGGAGCCACCCATAGAGCCTGCGCCCGAAGTAATCTGCAAGCCAGCAACCTTGCCCTGCAATGCGTTGACTGGGTTGTTGAGACCGCCGCGCGACTTGCTGATGTCGTCGCCGTCCACATCTGTAACGGCATAGCCGAGTGCTTTTTTCTCGCGCGAGATGCCGAGAGCCGTCACAACGACTTCCTCAACGTTCACATCGTCGTCTTCCATCACGGGGCTGATGGTGGTGCGGCCGTTGATGGGTTCCATTACAGTGAGTTTACCGATGTAAGAGAACACGATGGTATCAGCATTGCTGCCCGCCGGGATGTGGAGATTGTACGAGCCGTCAAGGCCAGAAATAGTGCCTATCGTAGTGCCCTTGATTGCGATGGTTGCGCCAAGAACCGGCTCGCCGTCGCTTCCTGTCACTTTGCCTGTTATCGTTCTCTGTGCCAAGGCGTTGCCTATGCCGATGAACAACAACAGAAGAAACATTATTAATTTTCTGTTCATAACTTGATAGAATGAATTTATAATATGCGATTCTGTTTTTTATAAATTTTGCGCAAAGATACACAAAAAATGTTAATTCTGTATTAAAGTGCAAAAAAAGTGAAAAAATAAGCAATTTACTAAACTTTGTGAGACCCGAAAAAAAATATATAAAATAAGGTGTAATGTATTTGAAAAATTTTTATTTTTGAGCCGTTTAAAATGGTATCAAATTTGAGCGACATTAATTGCTATGAAAAACACATCAGTCAAATCGGGTTTAATGAAAGTCTCCGTGATAGGGGTGGCTGTGATGGTGTCGTGCCTTGTTTTTTATTACATAATGCAACTAAGGCAGCAACACGACATCGAGCAACTCGCGCAGGGCGACCGCACCGTCCTTGTCAATAGGATTTTGGATGTATATTCCAAGCAGTATTCAAACATCGTGCGCGACAATTCGGCTTGGGATGAGTTCATAGCGAGTTTTATCAACGGCACCGACGAAGTATGGCTCCTCAACAACATCGGCTACATGCTTGAAAATTACAATACGACCTGCGTATGCGTATTTGACACCACGGGCGCGGTAGCATATCAGCGCAAGGCGGAGGACAGCCAAGACATCGAGTTTTATGATTTTGGGGGCATGTCGGTGGTGGAATTGATGGGCGACAAGCATTTCATAGATTTTTATCACCGCATCGGCAATGTGCTGTACGAATACCACGGCGCGGCTATCGTGAGCGCGTCGGATATGATTACCCGTCAGGAAAAAGCAAAAGGCTACCTCTTTATGGTCAAGAAGATTTCCTACGAACTCCTTTCCGAATACCAAAATGCCATTGGCAACGCCGAAACAGGGCTTGTATTCACCCAAAGCGAAATCAAGAACACCGAAGAATTTGCATTCCCCAATTACCTGATTATCAAAGATATGAAGGATTACAACGATGAGACGATTGCCTATATGTATTTCGTATTCAAAAATTCGTTGGTGGGGATGTTCAAGCGTTTTGTGCCGATATTCTTGCTCGTAGCGTTTATGTGCCTATTGATAACGATTGCGATAATGCGCTACTCGACGGTGAAAATCACCCGTCCGCTCAAAAATATCGCCGAAAGTTTTGACACCGGCAAGACCGACAAGATACTCCCGCTCAAAAAGGAAACCAACGAGTTTGGTGTGATTTCGGAGATGATGGAGGAATTTTTCATACAGAAAGACAGCCTTGTATCCCTCAACACAGAATTGCATCAGAGCCGCGAGGAAGTTATGGTGCAGAACGAAGCGCTCCAACAACAAAAAGAGGAAATCTCCGCACAACATGAAAACGTCCTGATGCTCAACGAGGAACTCTCAGCCATCAATGAAGACCTCGCCGCACAGAAGAAGGAAGTTCAGGAAGCTCACGACCAACTCACTTCGGGAATCACATACGCAAGCCGTCTCCAAAGCGCAATGCTTCAAGCTGTTGAGCCTGAGTCAGATATGTTCAAGGATTTTTGCATAGTCTATTATCCCAAACACATCGTAAGCGGCGACTTCTATTTCACTCGCAAGATTGGCGACACAATCATTGCCTGCCTCGGCGACTGCACGGGACACGGCGTGCCGGGCGCAATGTTGGCAAGTATGGGCATTTCGTTCTTGACGCAATTGCTCCTGCAATACGGCGAAGACGAACTGATGCCCGACGAAATACTCATGCACCTGAAAGACAAAGTGTCGTCTGCCCTCGGTCTCGACCAAGAAGGCGAACAGCGCACCGACGGTATGGACGTGGCGTTGCTCATATATAATAAGGTGTCGAGGAATGGATATTTCTCCGGCGCACACCGTCCGATGGTGATGATTAGGGACGGCGAAGTATTTACAATCAAGGGCGACAACATCCCAATCGGACATTTCAGGAAGGAAGGCAAATTCACGCCTGTAAACATCAATTTTCAACCCGGTGACAAGGTTTACCTATTCTCCGACGGATGCAGCGACCAGACCGGCGGCGAGCAAAAACGCCGTCTCATGATTCAAAACTTCCGTGCCAAGTTGCTCGAATTTTCCACCATGCCCTTCGCCGAGCAGAAAAAAGCCATCGAAGACCTTATCTTTGGTTGGAAGGGCAGTTTGCCACAGACCGACGACATATCGCTGTTGGGATTTGAGGTGGAATAAAAATCCGCCAACTCGCCAAGCAAAAATCCGCCAACTCGCCAAATAAAAATCCGCCAACTCGCCAAATTGTTGCAAAAAAAATTGGTGGAACAAAAAGATATTCATATATTTGCGGCATCAAACACACAAAACGAAAATCTATGACAGAACAATATAAAAAACGTATAGCCGACTGTCAGTTGCAAGACCTATTAGAAGCAGTGGGAGCGGTGCTAATAGAAGGTCCAAAAGGATGCGGAAAAACCACCACCGCAGAGCATCAAGCCAAAAGCATCTTGTATATGGACAATCCTGAAAAAACACAACAATACCACCAAATGGCACAGACCAACATAGGCCTATTGCTACAAGGCGACAATCCGCGACTTATCGACGAGTGGCAGAGCGCACCACAACTTTGGGACGCAATACGTTTTGAAGTTGACCACCGCAACAGCGAAGGACTTTTCATATTGACAGGTTCTGCCGTACCAGCCGATATTTCCAAAATCCGACATTCAGGTGCAGGACGTTTTGGATGGCTTACGATGCGACCAATGAGTCTGTGGGAGTCGGGCGAATCGACGGGTGAAGTCAGCCTCGAAAAAATATTTTCTCCCAATTACAAAATAGAAGGACACAGCAACCTGACATTTGAAGATTTGGTGTATGTGATTTGCAGGGGCGGATGGCCTGGCGCAGTCAACAAAAAAAGCAAAAAGGCATCTTTGATGTTGGTGCAAGAATATTACGAGGCCATTGTCAGAAGCGACATTTCGAGGGTGGACAACGTGAAACGCGACGAAGAACGCACCAAAAGGATAATGCGCTCGTATGCCCGTCATCAAGGGACACAAGCCACAATGACCACTATCCTCGCCGACATCTCCGCCAATGAATCCAACGAAATCAGCGACGTTACGCTTGCTGGATACCTTAACGCCCTTCGCAAAATATTTGTCATTGAAGACTCCCCGGCTTGGAATCCTTTCATTCGCAGTAAAACGGCGATAAGGACTTCCGACACACGATATTTTGTGGATTCTTCGATAGCGTGTGCTGCATTGGGTCTCGGACAGCAAGACCTCATCAACGACCTCAACACGTTGGGACTGCTCTTTGAGACACTCTGCATACGCGACCTCAGGGTATATGCCGACTATATTGGCGGCAAGGTCTATCATTACCGCGACAAAAACGACCTCGAATGTGATGCAGTAATCCACCTCAGAAACGGCTCATACGGTCTGATAGAGATTAAATTGGGCGGTGAATCCCTCATAGAAGACGGCTCCAAAACACTCAAAAAACTCCGCGACTCCATCGACACCAATCGAATGAAGGCTCCATCGTTTCTGATGATCCTTACCGGTGTCGGCGACTATGCCTACACCCGAACCGACGGTGTAGCCGTGGTGCCAGTGGGAAGTCTGAGGAATTGAAATTACCACTTGAATTTTGGGAATTTTTCTAAATTCAGGTAACATATTTTGATTGTTTAGTGTTGGCAAAGATACAAAAAAATCAAAACTTTTTCCATCCATTGCTCAAAAAATATTTGCTCATACTATTTATTATTGTTAACTTTGCGTTAACGATTTATATCCATTTTTACTAAAATTACAACAATATGAGAACTAATTTATTGATTTCCACAATGTTTGCCGCATTGGCGATGCTGTCGTCCTGCGGCGACGACGACGGCGACAACAATGATCCTGAATTGCTTGCGCCCAAAGTAAAGGCGGTGTTCCCAGCCGACGGCGCGACAGACGTGGCGCAGGACTCCAAGGTCTATGTGCTGTACGACCGCAATGTCAAGCAGTATTTCAGCGTTGAAAACAACATCACCATCAACGGCGAAAAAGCCAACGTGAAAATCTCCGGCGACACGTTGCTCTTTGACGTTGCCATCAAAGCAAACACCACCTACACCATCTCCGTATCGGACAATGCGATATACGCCGCCGACGTAGAAAACAAATGCTACGCCGCGCCCGTGCAATTCTCCTTCACATCGTACACGGTTGATAGCAAAATCTCCGAATCTGCCATCAATTCCGCAAACTCCGCCGTGCAAAAACTCTACAAATTCTTCTTTGACAATTACGGCAAGAAGATTATCTCAGGCACAATGGCAAATGTATCGATGCCGCAGAGCGAGGCTGCTCTCGTGAAAGCCGCCACTGGCAAGACGCCGATGATGCAGACCTTCGATTTCTGTTTCGTAACCCTCACCGCCGACCGCTCCACGTGGGAGCAAAATTCCATCTACCAAGACATCTCCTACTACAAGTCGCTTTGGGAGCAAGGCGGCATTGTGTCGGCTTGTTGGCACTTGAATGTGCCGTCTAAGGAGGCTTACGCCGCCAAAAATGATGTCAACGACAGCGAAAAATCTTGGAACGCCCAAGTGTATTTCTCCGCCAAAAACGCCGTAAAAGACGGCACTTGGGAAAACGATTTCATCAAATTTGCATTTGACAAGGCGGCAGAAGTGTTGCTCAAATACAAGGCAGAGGGCATTCCCGTGGTTTGGAGACCGTTCCACGAGGGCAGCGGCAATGCTACCATCACCGGCAATGACCAAGACGCTTGGTTTTGGTGGGGCAAGGACGGCGCAGAGGCTTACAAAAATTTGTGGGTCTATATGTTTGATTATTTCAAGGCGAAAGGCCTCGACAATTTGATTTGGGTGTGGACCACGCAGATTGGCGTAGGCAGCGACGGCTCAGAAAATTGGTATTGCAAGGACGATTCCAATTGGTATCCCGGCGACAAGTACGTTGACATCATCGCCCGCGACAATTACGAGAAGGCTAAGGCGTCCGCAAGCGTTACGGAATTTGAGACGATACAGAAGTTTTGGCCAAACAAGATGATTGCTATGGGCGAGAACGGCAACATCGCCAAAATTTCCGAAATTTTCAAGGCTGGCGGCAAGTTTTCATACTTCATGCCGTGGTACACTTACAACCTCACCGACCTCCACAATTCTATCCACGCAAAACTCGATTGGTGGCAGGATGCAGCGGCTTGCAACGATGTAATATTTGTAGAAAATTTGAACAAATAATCTTTTCTGTTTGGAAATCAACATTTTGAGTCAAAATACGCAAAGTAATTATGTTACAAAATTGAAAGAAAATGTAACAAAATTGTACAATTAGTTACATTTGTCTTTTATAAATTAGCAACGCGATGTAACAAATGATTTGCTTTTAGGTAACAAATGCGAATCCGATGATACAAAGATATCCAAACATTACTAAATAGATATATCGAGAATAATTTAAAAAACAATTTAGAATGACTACATTTACTGACAGACTTACAAAACTCAAACAAACCCACGACACCCTCCTCTCTCGTGCCAACGAGCCGGAGGAACTCTCCAATGGTATTTATACACGATATAAATACCCCGTATTGACGGCGGCGCACACACCGTTGGAATGGCGGTACGACCTCAACGAGAAGACCAACCCCTTCCTGATGGAGCGCATTATGATAAATGCCGCCTTCAATGCCGGAGCAATCAAATACAACGGCAAATACATCGTTGTAGCGAGAGTGGAAGGTGCTGACCGAAAATCATTCTTCGCCGTTGCCGAAAGTCCCAACGGCATCGACAATTTTCGGTTTTGGGACAAGCCCATCCAACTGCCACAGACATCGGATCCCGATACCAACGTCTATGATATGCGCCTTACCGCGCACGAAGACGGCTGGATTTACGGGGTATTTTGTACCGAGCGCAAGGATCTCACCGCGCCAGAAGGCGACACGATGATGGCAACAGCCAACGCCGGAATCGCCCGCACCAAAGACCTCGTCAATTGGGAACGCCTCGACGACCTCAAATCACATTCGGGACAGCAGCGCAATGTGGTGCTGCATCCCGAATTTATTGACGGCAAATACGCATTCTACACCCGCCCGCAAGATGGTTTCATCGAGGTAGGTAGCGGCGGCGGCATCGGATTTGGACTTTGCGACGACATCTGCCACGCCGAAGTAAACGAGGAAAAAATCATCGACAACAAAATCTACCACACCATCAAGGAAGTCAAAAACGGTATGGGTCCGCACCCAATCAAGACGCCAGAAGGTTGGCTGTGCCTCGCCCACGGCGTCAGGAATACGGCGGCTGGTCTGAGGTACGTACTCTACATGTTTATGACAGCCCTTGACGACCCATCTAAGGTAATC
>Ga0310694_10005536_pt1 | contig 12076 bp, 34 predicted proteins | sample 174DNAGHGhighgp2_FD_203884 | JGI IMG/M metagenome (GOLD analysis project Ga0310694, IMG submission 203884) | Sheep rumen microbial communities from Palmerston North, Manawatu-Wanganui, New Zealand - 1742 DNA GHGhigh gp2 (v2) (version 2) | ecosystem: Host-associated > Mammals > Digestive system...
TGTAAGTACACCGACTGAAGATATAGTATTTGCTATACTTTGGCAAAATATAAGGATAGAGGGAATATAATGGATTTAACAGACGCTTGTTTTGAAATTTTACATTTAGATAAAAGAGCTACTCAAAAAGAGGTAGAAATTGCTTATGAAGTTTTGAGTCAAGATAAAAAGTCTACAGATAAACAGATAAGAGATTATAGAACAGCTTTTGAGTATTTAATGGTTAATTTTTTTAATACAGTAAAATTAGAAGATGATGACAATGAAGAATATAAAGAACAATCAGCATCTGAAATAGCTTATTCTCAAATAATAGAACAAGTTCCATATGAAATAAAGGATTCTATTGATGAACTATCAACATTAGTGGGTGAAGAGTTAAACAATAGAGTTAAAGCGTTGTTGTCTGTACAAAATATAAACCTAAGTATGTTTATAACAAATATCTATAAACTTAAAAGAAAAATATTTAATTTTACCTTTTGGACTAAAAAAGATATGCTTAAAATATTTCAAAATTGTTGCTTAAACCCACTGTTATATTCTACGGCTACTTTTGAGGTTAATTATCCAATTAAAGACGATAGAGTAAAAGACTTACAAAAATCAATAATTAATATATCTAAAACATATAAAAAAGAGAGTTATTTATGTCCAGTTTTTGATGTAAAAAAAACAAATTATGGCATAGACGCATATGTAACACTTGAGAGCAGCCAAATGAATATGTTAAAAATATATTTAAAAAATAAAAGCGTACAATGGGATTGTAATTTGAATTTTGTAGAAATATAGAAAGGGTAAAGTTATGTTAGGTAATATTCAAGAAATAAATGAAAAAATTTCTTCGTTAGAATATCGTATTGATGGTTTGATAGACGATGTAGCAGAAGATAAAATGTTTAAATCTGCAAGAGCAGAAGAAAAATTATTAGCTCTATTGTTTTCGTTAAAATATTTAAAAGAAAAACGTGAAAAAATTAAACAAGATATGGATATGCAAATATCAAGAAAAGAAAGAGATAAAAAATAATGAAAGTAAAATTAATAAATAAACCAGAAAATATAATAGATTTAATTTATACTTCTGCAAGAACTTGTTATAACGCTGGTTCACCAATAGATATGTGGAACGAAGTTGAAAACATACCGCAAGATAAAAAATTAAAATTAATAAAATCAGTAATTAAAAGTTCACATACCTCAACGTTAGAGCATATTAACTTTACTTGGTGTATAGAGGGTGTATCAAGAGCTTTATTAGCTCAAATTTCAAGACATAGACATATATCATTATCTGTACAATCTCAAAGATATGTAGAAATAAAAGAAAACATAGAAGATATAGATGCATTACTTATGCATTTAGACGCTAGTAAAGAAACATTAATATCTATTGTAAATAAATATTTTGTAGACGTAAACGAATCTAATTATCTTGTTTATATTAGAAATTTATTAGATTATCTCGAAGCGATACAAAAGGGATATAAACCAGAAGATGCACGTATGTTTTTACCTAACGCAACTAAAACAAATATGGTTATATCAATGAATTTGAGGGAATTAATACATATCTGTAATCTACGTCTTTGCAGTCGTGCACAGGCTGAGATTAGAAAGATGGTAAAAGAAATGACACTAGCTATAATAGACAAGGAACAGTGGTTAAAAGAATATTTACAACCCCGTTGTGAACAGTTAGGGTATTGTCCAGAATTTAGAGGTTGTGGTAGAAAACCATCGTTAAAAGAATTATTAGAAACAAATCAGTCAAACAACAAGGAAAAAAATGAAAATAAGACCCATAAGTAGAAAAGTGCAATTTAGTGGCAAAGATTTAACACTTGAAGAAATAAATAAACAAGCACAAGAGAGATATAAAAAAGAACAAGAAGATAAAAAATTAAGATGGAAATTATTAATTTTAAAACCTCAAAAATATAACAAAGACAATAACAAAGAGGGTAAAAAATTAGATGAAATTGCTTAAATTTAATAATAAATTCTATAAACTTATAAGGTGTATAGATGTAAATTCTAATGGTATAGAAACTTGGTTAACAGATTTTAACGACAAAGTTTATTTATACAAACAAGGTTTTTTATCATTAGATAATAATAGGTTTTATAAATCTGAAATTATATCTATAGAACCAGAAGTAGCAGACTTATTTTTTAAAATCAAAGGAAACCAATGAGAATAAGAACAATAAATATATATGAAGACCATCACATCAAAAGAGAAATAGTAGTTGGCTTATTTAAGAATAAATTATTTAGCATAGATACTACATACAAAAAAGACTATGGGAAGAATAAGCTTATTCCAAAACATAAAACATATACTATAACAAACGATAATATACCCATGGGTGATGATAAATCGGTGATATATAAATATAAAGATTATGATGTGAATGGGAAAAGATTAGATATTGAGGTCTAATCTTTTTTTCTTAGCTTTATATTCTTCAATCTCACCAGAAGCAAACGCTATAATAACTGGCAAAACTAATCGCATTAATATCATAGTGGTGCATATAGGCAACATAACTTTTGTTGCATTTATTATTTTGTGCATATTTGGTGTTTGTTTAGGGTCTAAGTATTTAATTATTTTATCCCCGAACTTGGATACTTTTCTGTTTAAATATGTACCTACACCCATTCCTATAATTGCGGGGACCCAGTTTTGAAAATGCAAAAGGTTTTTCCTTCTACGGTCTAAATCTTGAGTTTCTACTGCAATTGTATATAAATTTGTCACACAGAAAGTTTCCAATGTAGGAAGTGTGTTATTTAAGAAATTCGTACCTTGGGGTGTATCAGCCCATTTAAAAAATCTAGTACCAACATTACTATTAGCTATTCTTTCTAATGCGTTTATTTTTAAGCCCACTTGTCAACCCCTTTCTTTTTCTTTTTGTTGTTTATAGAGTCCATAATTGGTTTGATAAGACCAAATCGCAACAAACTCATTGGTATCAATGCAAGCATTTTAAAACTTCTATTTGTTACAGATTTGAAAGACCTTAAAGCAACATTATTACCTTCAAAAAAAGAACCCTTATGCTTATAAAGGTTCTTTGAAGTTTTTTCTATATATTTATTAAGTGGTATAAATATAGCTGTAGTAAAACCTAATTCTACTAATCCTGCTGATAGTGCAGAAATTTGGCTAACTTGTTTATCTTTCTTGTCTTTGAATGGGAACATTCCTATAGCTATGGGTCTTAACACACCTGCTAAAGCAAAGCTTATAACTCCAGAATATAAAGCATTGTTTTTGTTTATTGCTTCTAAAACTCTTTGTGTTCGGGGACTTTTGTTTATAAAATTTGCTATATTTCTAGCTACTCTATCAACTTTCATCAAAATTAAATCTTTCACTTCTATTTTAGAAAGCGAAATTTCTGTCTAAAAAGAACAAATTTTTATAAGAAACAATTTTTACAAATGTCAATTTGATTTAAACTTGTTAATTTCGCCTTTACGTACCAAGGGTTTTAGACCTATGATTTTAAATCTTATACGAAAACCAAGTTTTTATATAGTGGTTAAATAAGTTTATCTATAGAGGTTGACAAAGTGATTAATATGTGATAATATATTTTAGAAAGGAGAACAAAATGAGTTCTGAAAAAGTTGATATGATAATATTTAAAATGAGTTCTGAAAAAATTGATACGATAATGTTTGCGTCATTTTGGGTTATTACACTAATATTTCTGTTAATAATACTCAATGCTTGGAATAACGAAACAAAAGATGCATGTGAATATCTATGTAGTACATATTATACAAACACAGTAGACTATAAAAATTGTAAAGAAAAACCATTAATGGAAATAGTTAAAGGTTTACCAAGAGAGAAAAAATGCGACTAATATTTAGAGAATATTCGTCTACAAAGTGGCTAGAAGCATCTTTAAAATCAAATGCTGGACCAAACTTAATAGACGCTCAAATTATATATGTTCCAGATGACCCAGTGGGCATGAAATATAAAGTATTATATAAAATGAAGGATACAAAAAATGAATAATAAAATACTTGAAGTGCATATAGAGCCAGATGAATTTACTTCTAAAATAACTAGATGTTTTGATTATGAGTTTAATGGAACTTCTATATTCACTTGTTGGGATAAACCAGAGGTGGGTGAATACCAAATAGGGTTAATAGTCGGAAGTAGTGGCAGTGGTAAAACCACTCTTCTTAAAGAGTTCGGTAAATCAGAAACAATATCGTGGGATAATACAAAATGTATAGCTAGTAATTTTTCATCACCAGAAGAAGCTATAGATAAGCTAGGTGCTGTGGGGTTAAATTCTATACCTACATGGTGTAAACCATATAACGTATTATCAAACGGGGAAGCGTTTAGGGCAGACTTAGCAAGAAGATTAAAAGATAATGCTGTTATAGATGAGTTTACATCGGTGGTAGACAGAAATGTTGCAAAGTCTTGTAGTGTATCCATATCTAAATATATTCGTAACAATAATTTAAAAAATATAACAATAGCTACTTGTCATAAAGATATTATTGAATGGCTACAACCAGACTGGGTATTTGACACTGATATAGGTGAGCTTATACCAAGGAGGTTACTTAGGCAACGACCAGAAATTAAACTCAGCATATATGAAACAGACCATAAAACTTGGGAATTATTTAAAAAGCATCATTATTTAAGTGCTAATTTAAATAAGGCTTGCAAATGTTATGTAGCTTTATGGAATGATATACCTGTAGCTTTTTCTGCAAATTTATGTTTGCCAGGTCGTATACCTCCATTATACGAAGGCGATACAAGAAATAAGTTTAGGGAAAGTAGATTGGTTGTTTTACCCGATTTTCAAGGAATGGGTATAGGCACAAAATTTTCTAATTCTATTGGTGAGATGTTTTTAAATATGGGTTATAGATATTTTTCAAAAGTAGCACATATACGTATGGGTGAGTATAGACAAAAGTCTGAATTATGGAGACCAACGGCAACTAATTTAAAAAGTAGGGCTAAAAGCCAAAAGTGTAGTAAGAAAGAAGCTTGGCATCATTTGATGTTAGATACCCAAAGAATTTGTTATAGTCACGAGTATATAGGCGAAAAAGATAATCAATATCGTATTAAATACGAAAATCAGAAACACTTGACAAACAATAAATAATATAATATTATTTATATGTAAATTGAGCAAAACAATAATAAAAAAGAGGTATAAAAATGACAACCGAATTAGAACAAAAATTTTACGATACTTTTGGGATAGAAGAAAAAGAAAACTTAGATTACACAGAAAAAGGTTTTATTGAACATACATATAACTATCCTGACATTACAGCAGAAAAGTTGTTGCAATTATTATGTATTGTAATAAATGAATATAACAGAAATGGTCATACTTTTTATCTTGATAGTACAAATGTTAAAGAATTAGAAGAGGATATTTTAGATGCTTTAATGGGATGTATTGATGTAAGTTGTGATTTATTTGAAATAGAAGTAAAACAAATTCAACAACTATTCAAAGATTAACAGTAAATAAATATAATGAGGTAAACAATGATAACACAAGTAAAATGGTTTAGTGTATATAGAGATAATATGATTCATATTAATCAAGAATTAGCAAAGTTACAACCACCGAAATATCAAATTATTGATATTAAGTTTGTTAATAATGCACGATACGCCCAACAGAATGAAATGTTGGTGGTGTATAATGAATACGAGGTGTAAATGGCTAATTACTATGATTATTTTGAATCATTTAAAATAGAACTCCCATATATAATATCTGGGTGGTTAGATAATCGTGGTAAATTTTATGAGTGTTACTGGGGACAGCATACATCATTAGCTTATGAAATTGTCAGAGAAAACAACTGGGTAGAAGAATATCGTAATGCAGAAAAAAATTGTTGTATGGAAAATGCACGAGACTGGCTTATAAGGGTTAAAAAATTTATTTTATTAGACAATCCTTGTGGTGACTATAAAACCCAAGTTGTACAATATAATCCAATTTGCAAACATTCTAAATCTCAAGTCAACAAACTCTTGACATTATTTGATTATAGTGATATAATGACAGAGTACATTATACAGAATATATAAAGGGTGGATTATGACTGATATAGAACAAGAATTTTATAAAATATTTGAAATACAGCCTGCAACAGTTGAAGAATACGGTGCTTATTATTGGCACGACACAATAGAGGTCAATGGTAAAAGATATACACCAATTAATAATGAAATATTACTTAATTTAATTTGTATATATTTGAAACAATATGAATTAATGTCAGAACCAAATAATATAAATGAACTAAAAGAAACAATTTTAATTGGTTTAATTAATTATTTTAAGGTTTATGATGATACTAATATGAAACAACAAATACAAGCGTTATTTAAAGATAAAGACACCATAATGTTTGAACCTACAGAAAGACTTCCAGATGAAAGCGATGAAGATTTAAAAGAAAGAATTAAATACAAATGGTTGGGAAGGTGCAACAATGAAAACAACTAATGAAATATATGAATTTACACCTAAATATGCAACAATAGAACTCATGGGGTTTACCCCTGAAGAAGTTGCAAAATTAAGAGATAAACGGGTAACAATTGTATTAAGAGATGTTTGTTTAGAAGGTGCTAAATATAACTTTATTGCACCTAGTCTTATAGAAACAAAAATAGAACTTTGTGGGATAAAAGATTATGAATGGGGGCAAATTAATGAGAAGTGAAGAGGAAATTAGAGAAGAATTACATTATCAAATAAAACAGGGCTTCTTAGACCATTCACTAAATATTACAACAAACCCCGAAAGGGTTGCGTTTGTAAATGGTTTTATTTGTGCACTTAAATATGTACTTGAGGAGGATAACTAATGAAAATAAAAGATTTTGATTTAGATAATCCTTGGGATTTTGCCGAATTTATAACACAATCGACAATGGAAAGAGAACCTAATGAAACAGACGAACATTATAAAGAAAGATTGTTAAAGTATGTGGAGGATAACCAATGAGCGAAACAGAAAAGATGATGCAAAAGGCTAATGTTGAAAAGGATTGGAACTCTACCCCTTATGGTGGTATAGAAGAGTATTACCCACTATTCACCGCAGAGAAACAGCTAGAAATTCTTTGTTTTATTGTTAACAACAAACATAGTGTGACTTTCCACGACCAAGTATTTAGAAGTGATAAATTAACACTTGAAAAAATTCAAGAAAATTTAGCTTGGGCAATAAATAGAATTTGGCAAGATTTAACATCAGAAGAAAAGCAACAAGTGAAAGGAATTTTAGAATGATAACAGAAAATGAAAAACTAATTGATTTTAAAGTATATAAATATGCAGTACCAAATTTATTACATATCACAGCACTTATAGCTGTTTTATTAATAACTTTAGTATTTTATATAATTTGTTTGCCATTTATATGGTTAGTACCAACCCAAAAAATGTTTAGACCATTAGAAGATTTAATAGATGAGTTAACATAAGGAGATATTGGAATGAGTGATAAATACATTATAAAAAATTGTCCTTGTATAAAACATTCTATTGAAGTAGAACTTGATAATAGATGTATGAGTACACAGGATGATAAATTATTTTTTTGCGAAGATAATGCCGACTGTATATTAAAACAGATTGTAGACAAGTGCAAAAAATATATTGAGAATTACAATGATAAAGTTTTTTATGATGAAGATGATGTAAAAATCCTTATGGGAAAAGTTATGTTATCTCAATCAATATTAAGTGAAATTTTAGAAATACAGGAGGTCGACTAGATGATTTTAATTGCAGTAATAACAGGTTTTATAGGCTATTTGATTGGATATACACAATGTCATTTTGACGAATTATAGGAGGTTAAATAGATGTATAATATGTTTCTTGTAATAATGTTCGGTATATATAAAGCACTATCTGTATTAGGTTTTATATATCTTATATGTAATAATCATCCTTGTTGGGGCTTATTATTATTACTTATAGGTACAAGTGAAAGTTTAAAAATAGAGGATAAAAAATGAAACATATTAAACAAAATATATACGGTAATGAACAAGTTTGGTATTCACAAGATGTAATAGACCAAATCAAAGGTTATATAGAAGATTATAAATCTAACTGTGATAAATGTACGGATAATAGATGTTGTAGTAGTTGTTTTTATGGCAGTGCCTGTGATTTAAGTGATGAAATATTAGATGTGCTTGACAATACATAAATTTTATTATATAATTTTTATATGAAAGGATAAAAAGGTATGTATACACAAGAACAGCTTAAAGAACTAGAAGACAATCAAAAATTATTCATGTTTCAGTATGTGGCTTTGATAGAATTATTAAAGTATCAAAAAGAAATAATAAAAGATGATGTTTTAAGAAAAGCCTATTTTATGACTGTAAAGCAAACATTTGAAAAAGATTTGGAAGTGTTAAATGATTAAGGAGATAAAATAATGTCAAGTAATTTATTAAGTGCAATATTATGCCCTAAGTGTGGCAAAAAATTAGAGTTATGGTGGTCAAGAAACGATGCAGAACCAGTAGCATCTTGTCCGAGCTGTACATATAGTAGTAAAATATCAGATTTAACATTTGTGTTTTTAATGCAATACTATAAACAAAAAGAGGGGATTAAAGATTAATATGTCAGATAATTTATCAATAGGTGAACGTATATATTGTTTAATGGAAGATTTAAAAGATTTACAACCAGACATTCCCCAATATATAATAGACCAAGCAGAAGAATTACACGAAGCATATAATCAAATCAGACCTTCTGAAAATATAGACATATTAGAACTTAGAAGGTTTTATAAAGATTTATATAAAACCCATAACCTATACAACCTAGCTCAAAAGGTGGGTGTATCCGAGTCTTCTTTAAGATATTTAATATATGAGTATCACATAGGCGAAAAAGTTTTACAAAAATGTTATGATTATGCAAAGAAATTCATAGGAGAATAAAATGGAATATTTATTTTTATATTTATTACAACTTAGTCACGCCATAAATGGCTTAGGTTTAATATGTTTAATATTTGGTGTTATATATACTTGTGTATGGCTTGTATATGTGTTGCCTACCAAACTTTGTAACGAAGAAACAGATAAACTTAAATCTTTGATTGCAAGATATATCACAAAGCCAATGAAAACATTGTTGATAGCTGGTTTTATATTGTTATCTATTCCATCTCAACAAACATTAGTTCTTATGGGTGCAACATACTACGGTAAAAGGGCTGTAACAGCAATGAGCGACTCTAAAAAACTTGAAAAGATTAGCACCATAATAGATTTAAAACTAGATTCTTATATCAAAGATTTACAAGAAGAGGCTAAAAATGGGGCTACTAACAAACTATAAACTCTCTGACTTCACGGGGGTTAGGCTTAACAAGTTTATAAAACTCCAGTTGTTTAAATACTTTCGTTTTGACAGAGATTATGTATTTGTATGTAGTGAAGGCATAAACAACGCAGATATAAACGCTATAAACAATAAAAACCTAGCAGAAGTAGAAATAAAAACATCTAAATCAGACTTTTTAAAAGAATTTGATAAAAAATCAAAGATAAAAAAGCTAAAACATAGCAGATATAACAAGAAATTAACTTATAAAAACTATGTAATTCCCAACTACTTCTACTTTTGTGTACCAGAAGATTTAAAATGTTTTGTAGAAACCTATTTAAAAGAGAATGGTTATACCTCTTATGGAATACTCATCATAAAAGAAAAAAGAATCTTCAACCATAAATCCCACATAGAAGTTTATAAAAAAGCTAAAAAACTTCACACTAAACCTCCGACATTAAACATATTTTATAAAATAGGAAAAAGAGTCGAAAGTGAAATGTGTAATCTATACGAGAAGATTGTTAATTTGATTTAGACTTGTTAATTTAGCCCTTGTGCACCAATGGTTTTAGATATATAAATTTAAATGATGGTTTATAAAGGAATTTTAAATGAAAGATAATACAAGTTCATCGAAGAAAATGTTGCAAAACAACATTTCATCTAACAACCAAATTTATAAAAGACTTTATCAAAAGATTTTAAACATTGGTTTAGAACCAAGTCCACATTTTTTTGGTATATGCAGAAATATTTATTCGCCTAAAAGATGCATAGAAATTTTGCACTTTATAAAAGAAAAAGGTTATCTACCCATACAATATAAAATGTGGTTGACAAATGATTAAGCATATGGTAGAATACAATTATGAATAAAAGACAAACACAAATAAACTTTATAGGTAAAAAATGTATAATCACAGATAAAAATGTTAACTGTGGGTTTTCGTTTGAATTAAAAGATATTGAAACATGTGATTTAAAGTTTTTGAACTATAAATTACACGAAGAGCTTTTTAAAAGAGGTGAGTTATAAAAGTGCCAATTCCTAAAGTAAATGTACAATTTATAGATACAATTCAACCCAATATACCAGATTGGATAAATGTAGATTTGGCACAACAATTTGATTTAGTGACTTATGAAAACGACTTATTTTTGACTAAACAATTGCTTAAAAGAATATACAAAGAGGTGTTTAGAATTTCTGGTGAAGTGGTAAGAGAAAATTTTAAAAATACGTTAACCCAAAACTGGTTTTGGACTTCACACGAAGAATTAATAAAATTGCTTAAACAATATAAAACTATATCTAACAACACTGTTACACAAGCTTCATTGTTACAAAATGTTCAGAATATATCTTTTATGGAGGTTAAATAATGAAAGATGAATATCCACAAGTTACAATGCCAGAAGCATCACAATATCTTATACGTTATTCGCCAGATGCAAAAAATTCTATTGAAGAAATAAACCATTTATATAGAAGGCTTTTTAAAGAATTATATAGGATTTCGGGGGAACAAGTAGATGTAACCACTCAATATCTTTTATTAGGATGTGACATTTCACACGAAGACCTTTTATATATATTAAAAGATTTAAGAGCTGTATATAAAGATGATTTTACTATGGAAGAGTTGATTGCTTGGATTCAAAAAAGAGCGTGGTTGATATGATGGAAGCAGATATAAAACAAACTTTGGTTTTGATAATTAGGCGTATAACTAACGAGTCTACCGCTGTGGTATATACGAAGTATTTATCGTTGTTTGAAGCTTTGACTTATAAACTTAGTATATTACCAGCACCAACAGTTGATTCTTTAAACAAAGAAATTAATTATATATATGCTTTATCAGACAATTCTTTTAAAATAGAAAGATTAAGAAATTGGTTATATAATGTATTTCAAAATCAAGACCAAGTAGATTATTTTATGAAAGACATTATGCCAGCTCATATAAAAATATTCTTTGATAATCAAAACTCTGATAAAACATGTAGTATACTTTCAAATAGAATAATTAAAGAGTGTAAAAGACTTTATAACAATCTTGATGAATTTGATATTGCCAATCTTTCGTTAACTCTTTCAATTTCATCTTATGAATATTTAATTAAAATACTTAAAAATTTAAAGAGTATAGGTGCAGTAAATAATGATGCTATATCTTTTACATATTTTATAAATGAAATATTATTAAAATGTTAAGATTTTATAAATTTAATAAAATTTGTTTGTTTTTTTTAGATAAAAATACTAAAATGGAAACGGAAGGTTTAAAAGTTTGTTTCAGGGAAAAGGTATATATTAGTATTATATATATAGGTATACATGTATAGTATACCTATATTAGTATACCTTTATAAGTATACCTTTAAGGTATAATAATATAAGTATACTTTAAAGGTATAATATACATATATACTTTAAGGTATACTTATATAGGTATACCTATAGGTTAACCATGGGGTATATATACGTTAACCCAAAAATGTAATATTATTCTGTAAAATCTTTTTAATATAAAAGATACTATATACGTCAACCCCCAGAAATTAAATCTGCGGTGTATGTATAATGCGGTGTGTAAATTTTAGAGTTAACTCCAACCCGCAGAAACTTCTTTTGTAAAGACGGGGGTATG
>Ga0310694_10005537_pt1 | contig 12073 bp, 9 predicted proteins | sample 174DNAGHGhighgp2_FD_203884 | JGI IMG/M metagenome (GOLD analysis project Ga0310694, IMG submission 203884) | Sheep rumen microbial communities from Palmerston North, Manawatu-Wanganui, New Zealand - 1742 DNA GHGhigh gp2 (v2) (version 2) | ecosystem: Host-associated > Mammals > Digestive system >...
ACGGTCCGACGAGCTGACATAATTGCCGAAGAACACGTCGGGCATCAGCCAGAAGAGCAGTGCCGCGCCGCCCGTCAGCCCGAGGCTGACCCAGAGTGCCTTGACGGGCGATTTCTCGGGCGCGTCGAACCACTGTTTCAGCGCCAGCATGGCCAGCAGCGGAATGGTGAATTCGGCAATGACGAGGATGCTGGAGACGGTGCGGAACTTGTCGTACATCGGCACATAGTCGAGAAAGAAATCGGTGAAGGGCATAAAGTTTTTGCCCCACGAGAGCAGCACGCTCAGCACCGTGGCAGCCAGCAGGCACCACTTCATAGGTCCACGCACGATGCATAGTCCCAGCACAAAGAGCAGCATCACGAAGGCGCCCACATACACGGGGCCGCTGGTGCCCGGCTGCTCGCCGAAATACTGTGTGAAGGCGCGATAGACCGGCGTGTACGACGGATTGGCTTTCTCCATGGCCGTCTTGTTGCTGGCCAGCGGAACACTGGCGCCGCCCTTGGTATTCGGCACGAGCAACGTCCATGTCTCGCCAATGCCGTAGCTCCAGTGGGTGATATACGAGCGCTCCAGCCCGCTGCTTGTCTGGTCGGCCGGGTCTTTCGTCTTTTGCGTCAGGTCACTCTTGCCACGCATGCTCTCTTTCGAGTATTCCCACGTGTGATAGAGGTTACTCAGGTTGATGCACACGCCCAGCATTCCGCCAACTGCGAAAGCAGCCGTGCCGGCCATCCAACGGCGCAGTTGGCGCGTGCGAATGGCGTCGATGAGCCACGCAAGGCACATCAGACCTATGACAAAGAGGAAGTAGTACGACATCTGCACGTGGTTCGAGAGCACTTGCAGCGCCGTGAAGAGTCCCGTGCATACGATGCCGGGCAGATATTTGCCTCGGTAGCACAGCACCAGACCCGCTATTGTGGGCGGGATGAAGCATAGCGTCAACAATTTCCAGATGTGACCCGCTGCAATGATGATGAAATAGTAGCTCGAGAAGGCCCAAAGCACCGCACCCAAGGCGGCCATCCATGCGCGGAAGTCGAAGGCGCGCAGCAGGATGTAGAATCCCAGCAGCATCATGAAAACGTAGGATGCCACCTGCGGAAGGCCCAGCTGGTAGCACTTCTCGATGCGGCTCAGCGTGTCCGTGCTCGGGTAGGATGGACTCATCTGATAGGTCGGCATACCGCTGAAGAGCGTGTTCGTCCAGCGAGTGCGCTCGCCGTTGTGGGCTGCGCGGTACTGTTCCATCTCTATGCTGCTGCCGATTGCTGCCGTGTGGTCGTGGCCCGTGAGCACCAGCCCGTCGCGGATGGGCTGGAAGAAGTAGGCAATGCTGACGGCTACAAAGAAAACGATGACCGCCAGGTCGGGAATAAGACGTTTGTAGTTCATAGTTTCGGAGTGGTGTGTGATAGAAATCTCGTTTCGGAGCCTGCTGTCTGCAAACAAAGAAGCCGCAGACGGGCTGCGGCTTCTTTCTTATCAGCAAGGGACTGCCGCGTTTTTACTTGCGCAGGCCCAGAGCTTTCACGATGGCACGATAGCGTTCGATGTCGCGCGTCTTCAGATACTTCAGAAGGCTACGACGCTTACCTACGAGGCCCGTCAGTGCACGCTCCGTGCTGTGGTCCTTGCGGTTCTGCTTCATGTGCTCGGTCAGGTGCTTGATGCGGTGCGTAAAGAGCGCAATCTGGCTCTCGGCGCTGCCCGTGTCTGTGGCACTCTGGCCGTACTGAGTGAAAATCTCTACTTTCTTAGCTGAATCCAAATACATAATTTTTTGTGTATTGAAGTGTAACTTGTTTGTCGTGCAGCCGCCTCTCTTTTGGGACTGCCTCGCAAATGCGGCGCAAAGGTACGAAGATTTTTTGAATCCGCAAGATGTTTTCAGAGAAAAATGAGCCTTCTTCCTCTGGCTGGCGCGTTCATGTTTGTGGAATTTGCCCTGAGATGGCTGCGACAATCAGTCTGTCGTGGGAACAATAGGCTGCGTCAGAAAACCAAGTGATGGGTCGTACGTGTCGGAGAAAAGAAGGTAGGTGTTTGCTGTTTCCGAAAGTTGAAGTTGTCCGTCGCGAAAGTCGAACGTCTTCGACTTGCCCAGTTTGTTCGCATATGTCCTGCTAAAAGGATCGGAGTCGCCCACCTTTGTTGCGATAAAATCATTGCCCCAAATGAGACTGTTTCCTATGATTCTAAAACTCACAGAGAAAGAATTTGCTCCGAATCTCCCTTCTGCTCTCCCTATTTGTTCTTTGAACGAAACAGTGTATCGCGGGTTGCCCACGCCATTTCCCACCTCCGTATATTTCCCATCTTCGGCGTATCCCGCCAGATACCACTTGTTCTTCTGCAACGCCGCTGCCTTTGCCGACGGATCTCCTTCATCGTCGCTGCACGAACTTAGGAATGGGATTGCCACGATGGCAACTGCCATGATTGCAAAAAATAGGTTCTTTTTCATGCTTTTGGCAATTTGGGTGTAATTTTTTTTGAAGTTCTCTGCAAAAATACTGCTTCCGCCCGTCAGCAAGGGCGTTTGGTGGGCAGGTGGAAGACCTGCTGCACCTCGCGCATGGCTTCGGGCGTCATGCCGTCGGGCTCGGAACCCATGGAACGGGCGCACATATAGATGTTGGCGGCTTTGCAAAGCACGTCGGTCTGGTCGAAGGCGTCCATGATGTCGGTGCCGACGGCCACGGTGCCGTGTTTCTCCCACAGCACCACGTCGTGCTCCTTTATCTGTTCCAGTGTGGCGTCGGCCAGCTCTACGCTGCCGGGCAGTTTGTACGGCACGATGCCGATGCCCAGCGGTGCGAAGGCCAGCGTCTCGGGTATCATGCTCCAGAGCACGCGCGTCATCTCGCCGGGGCGCAGAAAACGCTGTATGTGGCTCATGGCTACGAGCTCGATGGGGTGGGTGTGGAGCGTGGCCTTGTAGGTGCTGCCCGTGCCGAGCAGGTAGTCTTGCAGTGCCAGGTGCGACGGTAACTCGCTGGTGGGCATCACCGGCAGGTCGGCGATGATTTCGTACGAGGCGCAGTCGGGGCAGATGCGTATGACGGAGCCGTTCTGCATGGGTTGGCGTGCGAGGTCGCGCATGCGCTTGCCGGTGCCTTTGACGTAGAAAAACTTGCCGCGCAGGTTGGGCAGTGTCTTGCCGATGGGCTGCGCCGGAGTCAGTGCGGGCAGGGCGGCCATTTCGGCGTCTGCGAACTCGGTAATGTTGACGGTGATGTTGCCGCCGTTGCGCTCTGCCCATCCTTTTTGCCACAGATAGCCGGTCACTTCGGCCACTTGTTCTATCACCTCGCGCAGGGCGGGGCGTGAATCCAGAATGCTGCTCATACGCTTACAGAAGTTGAGGCACGAAGGTGCTGAAGATGAGAATGATGATTCCACACACGAGCACTGCGATGGTCTTGGGCGAGCAGCCTTTCCACTCCTTCAGAATGATGCCCCACACGTTGGAGAACGTGACGTTGAGCGCCATGAGGATGCAGAACGACAGGGTGTCCATGGTGCCGCCGGCCTCGAAAAACGAGCGCCCGAGCGAGAGACCGAAGAATTGGCTGTACCAAAGTGCACCGGCCAGGCAGCAGAAAAGCAGGTTGTTGGCCCAGACGCTGGTCTTTCCGTAGTCTGCCCAGGTGCGATTCTTCTGGTTCTGATAGAAGCAATAGCAGGCGTTGGTGAGGAAACCGCCCAGCGTAACGAGCAATGTGGCGGGCAGCGTGCGATACATGTCGGGTGTGGCGTCGAAGTGTATGCCTTTGCCGAACTCCAAACCCACGTTGAAGCAACCGCTCATAAAGCCGGCCAGCAGTGCGATGGCCAGTCCTTTCGGGAAGTTGAAGTCCTTCACCGCTGCTTTCTTCTCTTCGTCGGAGAGGGAAGCCGACTTCATGCTGCCGGCTACGCCTATGACGGCGATGCCGACGAGTGTCACAACGACGCCCATGATGACGGCGAAGGTGAGCGACTCGAGGGCGCCAAGTTCGGGGAAGAACGTGTTAAGCAGCACGGGGCCCATGATGGTACCCAGAGCGGCGCAGGTGCCCAGTGCAATGGACTGTCCGAGCGCCACGCCGAGGTAGCGCATCGAGAGTCCGAACGTGAGTCCGCCCACGCCCCACAGCACGCCGAAGAAGATTGTCATCCAGAAGTTGAACGACGGTGCGGCGGCAAACAGGCCCAGCAGGCTCTCTCCTGCCGGAACGGCCAGCAGTGCGCCCAGTAGCGGGAACAGGAGCCAGGCAAACACGCCTTGCACTATCCAGTAGCTCTCCCAGCTCCACTGCCGCACACGGTTGATGGGTACGTAGCTGCTCGACTGGCAGAACGCGCTGCTCGACTGGCAGAACGCGCCCACTGCAATTATCAGTAGTCCGATGATGATATTCATAGTTGTGGACTTTTATTTGTTAATGGTTATAGGTGAGAGGTCAGAGGTTATGGGTGAGAGAAGAGGGTGGCAGTGTCGTGCCTCCGCTTCTTGCCTCCCACCGCTTACCAATAACCTCAGACCATTCGGTTCTCACTTTTCGGAAATCGTTTATCGCTTGCTCTGTACGTTTTTCTCGTAGCTCTCAATCTCGGCAATGAAGTCGGCACCCACGGGCACGTCGTTGCGCAGGCAGAATTCGTCGTACACTGCGTTCCAGGGCAGCGCTTTGGCTTCCTCCAGCAGCGCGAGGCTCTGGAATCCCTTGCCTTCGAGTTCATATTTGCCGATTTGGGCCGTAGGCTCGAGCAGTGCGCGAGTCATGCACTTCTGTGCGGCGCGCGAACCGGTGACGTATGCGCCCACACGGTTGATGCTTCCGTCGAAGTAGTCGAGGCCGTAGTGTACGCGGTCCATCGCTTTGGCGCGCACAATCTCCTGGAAGAGTTCGAGCGTGGGGTCGTCCATCAGTGTCACGTGGTCTGAGTCCCAACGGACGGGACGGCTCACATGGAGCATCAGTTCGGGCACGAACTGCAGCACGGCGCTCACCTTGTCGGCCGGGCTCTCGGTGGGATGATAGTGTCCCGTGTCGATGGTCAGAATCTTGTTGTTCTTCGAGGCGTATGCCGTGTAGAAGTCGTGGCTGCCCACGGTGAAGCTCTCCAGTCCGATGCCGAACACCTTGCCTTCGATGCAGTCTTTCATCATCGGCTGCGGCTTGGCGAAGATTTCGTCGAGCGACTCCTTCAGCAACTGGCGGTAGAGATAGTGGTTCACGCTCTGGTCTTTGCAGCCGTCGTGCACCCAAAGGTTCATGATGCAGGCGTCGTTCTGAGCCTCGCCCATGGCGTTGGCGATGTCGCGGCAGCGCTTTGTATGTTCGATCCAGAAATCGCGGATTCCCTTGTCGGGATTCGAGAGCGAGAGGTTGCCGCTCTTCGGGTGCGAGAAGGACGTGCTGTTGAAGTCGAGCTTCGTATTGTTCTCCTTGCCCCAGTCAATCCAGCTCTGGAAGTACTCGACCGTCACTTCGTCGCGGTCCACCACTTTTCCCTTGAAGTCGCCGTAGATTTCGTGCAGGTTGAGTCGGTGCGTGCCGGGTATCAGACTTTTGGCCTTGAGTATGTCGGCACGCAGTTCGTCAATGTTACGAGCCTTGCCGGGGTAGTTGCCCGTGCTTTGTATGCCTCCTGAGAGAGCTCCGGCCTGCACTTCGAAGCCGGCCACGTCGTCGGCCTGCCAGCAGTGCATGGAGAGGTGGAAGTCCTGCAGTTGGGAGATAACTTTCTCTGTGTCGATGCCAAACTCGGCATAGCGCTCTTTGGCCACTTCGTAGGCCTTCTGAATTTGTTCGCTTTTCATTTCCTTGAGTTTATTAGTTGGTTAATCAGTTTGTTATTTGCTGAATTTCTGGAATCGTGCGTAGGCCTCGTCCCATTCCGCGGTGTGGTGCGGCTCGTAGCGCTTCATTTCGATGCTCTGAGCTATGATACGCCGCATGTCGAAGATGTCGTTCACCACGCCTGCTGCCTTGGCCTGCAGCATGATGTTGCCGATGGCCGTTCCCTCCACAGGGCCTGTGAGCACTGGCATGTCGATGCTGTCGGCTGCCATCTGCATGAGGTTGCGATTGTACGTGCCGCCGCCGATGACGTGCAGTTTCTCGATGGGGAAGGGCGCCAGTTCCTTCAGGTAGCCCAGCACTTGGCGATAGCGCAACGCGAGGCTTTCGAAGATGCAGCGTGCCGTCTGCTTGTATCCCTCGGGCACCGGCTGTCCTGTCTCCTGACAGAACGAGGCGATGGCCTGCACCATGCTCTCGGGGTTGGCGAAGCGTGGGTCGTCGGGATTGATGAGCGAGCGGAATGGCTCGGCCTCCATGGCCTCACGGTTAATCTGGTTTACGTCGGCCGGCGCGTCGGTCCACTCCTGTCGGCAGCGCTCCAGCAGCCACATGCCGCAGATGTTCTTCAGGAAGCGTGTGGTGCCCTCGATGCCGCCCTCGTTGGTGAAGTTGTAGGCGTAGCTCTGAGAGTTGATGATGGCCTGGCGCGTCTCGATGCCCAGCAGGCTCCACGTGCCGCAGCTCAGGTAGGCGTAGCGTTCATCCGAGGCAGGCACGGCGGCAACGGCGGCACCCGTGTCGTGTCCGGCCACTGCCACCACGGGCACAGGTCCGAGTCCCGTCTGGCGCTGCACTTCGGGTGTGATGGTGCCCACCACGTCCGACGGATTCACGTATGCGCCGAACTGTTCCTCGCGCAGATTCAGCGCCTGCAGCAGTTCGGGGTCGATGCGCTTCGTGCGCGGGTCGAGCAGCTGGCTGGTGCTCAGAATTGTGTACTCGCAGACGGCGCGGCCCGTAAGCATGTAGGTGAGTGCGTCGGGCACGAAAAGTATCTTGTCGGCCGCTGCCAGTGCCGAATCGCCGTGACGGCGCATGGCTGCGAGCTGGAAGAGCGAGTTGAAGTTCATGAACTGGATGCCCGTCTTCTCGTAGACGCGCTCCTTCGGCACGAGGCGGAAGAATTCCTCCATGGCGCCTTCTGTGTGCGGGTCGCGATAGCAGAGCGGGTTGCGCAGGATGGCTCCGTCTGCGCCCACGCAAACGAAGTCCACGCCCCACGTGTCGATGCCGATGCTCGTTAGGCGGATGCCTTCGTCGGCCACCGTTCGGAGTCCGCGCAGCACTTCGTGGTAGAGCGCAAAGATGTCCCAGTAGAAATGACCTCCCGTCTGTATGATATGATTTGGGAAGCGCGTCAGTTCGCGCTGTTGCAGTTTGCCGTCCTCGATGGTGCCCAGTATGGTGCGTCCGCTGGTGGCGCCCAGGTCTACGGCAAAGAAATTCGGTGTCTCGTTCATCGTTAGTATTCTTATTGTTTGTTTTTAAGGATTTTTCCCTGCGAAATTACACATTTTTCTTGTCATATCCAAATTCTTGGCCCGTCTTTTCTCTTTTTTACCTTATTATAATAGTATGCACCTGCTAAGTGTGGCTTCTGCGACGGTTCGTTTTGTGCCGTGTGACACTACAAAAATCTGGTACAACGTGCCGAAATTGAAAAAAATGCCTTATCTTTGCGCCGGTTTATGCTTGGAAATATGAAAAACAAGACTTCGGATTACGAGTTTACGGTCGTCGTGCCTGTCTATAACGAGGCTCCCAATATTGCTCGCATCGAGCAGGCTTTCGACGATTTCCTGCCCATATCGGTGCGCCACACGTGTGTACTTTTCGTCAACGACGGTTCTGTGGATGAAAGTTTGAGTCTCATCCGCAACATTTGCGCTTCGAAACCGGATTACTATTACATCAGCTTCGAGCACAATGCAGGTCTGAGCGCAGCCCTGAAGGCCGGCATCGACTGGTGCCAAAGCCCGTATGTGGGATACATAGACGCCGACTTGCAGACTTCGCCGCGCGATTTCAACCAGTTGTTGGCCTACATCTCGAACCACGAGCTGGTGTCGGGCATACGTACAGGCCGTAAGGATTCCTTTGGCAAGCGCCTGCAATCTAAAATTGCCAATTCGTTTCGCCGCTGGATGACAGGCGACACGGCTCAGGACACAGGTTGTCCGCTCAAGGTGATGCATACCGACTATGCCCAGCGCGTGCCGTTCTTCAATGGGATGCACCGCTTCCTGCCGGCGTTGTTCGGACTTCTGGGCGGTCGCTTCATGCAGGTTCCGGTGCAGCACTTTCCGCGCGTGGCCGGCGTCAGCAAGTTTCACCTCTCCAATCGGCTGATAGGTCCGTTTGTGGACTGCTTCGTTTTCCGTTGGATGCGCAGCCGTTTCCTCAATTACACGGTGGGGGAGAACAACCTCTGCGAGCCAGACAGCGAATGACGTGCGTCGTCCCCGTTGTCGGCACAATAATTCTATCTTATCACAAAGCGCTGGCTGGTATGCTTCGAGCAGCCGGCATGTAGGTCTGCGGTGACGCCCGTGGACGAGACGCTCAGTTTGTACGAACCGGCGGCCTGCGACACAGAATACTGACGCACGCCGGGCTGGAACGGAGCGTAGAGTTCGGGAGTGCCGGCCTTGATGGCTTTCTCGCTGGTGGACAGCAGGCCGTACTTGTCGGCGCCTTCGCGCAGCGCAGTGTACGTGCCAAATTCCTCCTTTGCCCAGACACTGTTCATCGTAAACTGCGTGATGCGTCCGCCGTGGCCGCGCCAGTCGAGGAACTCCGTCAGGTGGGTGTGGCCGCACAGGAAGATGGCGTTGCGCCTTGCAAACCGTTCTACGAAATGCTCGTGCAGCTGCGGCTCGGCGGCCTTCTTCTGTCCGCCGTAGAGATACCAGCGCGGATAATTGTTTACGGCGGGGAAGAGCGTGCCGTGCGAGACAATGAATGTGTGGCGTGCGCCCTCCGACTCATTGAGCATACGGTCGAACAATGCGGCGTCCGGGTCGTTGAAGTCTATGACGATGAACACGTCGTCGCCAACGCTGAAACTAAACGAGGTGTCGGTCACCTGCGTGCCCAGCTCACGCGACATGATGGGCGGCATCAGCCGGTGGTAGCACTCCTTGGCCTCCGTGCCGCGAATATCGTGGTTGCCCACCACGCTGACGAAGGGCAGGCGGCCGCATACGCGCTTCTTCATCAGACTGATGGCGTCTGTGAGCATCCGTTCGTGCACTGCGGGGTCGCCACAGTCGCCCTGCACGAGGTCGCCCATCTGCAGCACGAAGCGCGTTTTGTCGTCCGTCAACTTTCCGGCTCGCTTTAGCAGGGCAGGGCAGCGGCGGCGCCACATCTCTCCGTTGCGCACAAATTCGGCGCGGTGGCGCAGGTTGGACGACTCATTGAGGTCGATATATTTGCTGTGATACACGTCGGCCGGTTCTGTGTCGAAATGCGTGTCGCCCAGCGCCACGATGTTGTATTCGGCCAGGCTGTTGGGAGTCGGCGTCTTGGCTGCCAGACGGCTCAGCAGTGCCATGTTGGTCACGCCGGCTGCCGATAGGGTGAGGAATTCTCGTCTGTTCATCTTCTTTCGTCGTGTTGTTTCCTTTCTGTTCTTAGGTGTCCGTCGGAATTTGGCCCTCGGTGTGGCCGTTTCCTCTGCAAATATAGAAAATAATTCCGAAAGGCGTGCCAATCGTCTCGAGGAAATGTGTTTTTTGCAGAGAATCGGGGCAAAACTTTGCCGTCTCGGATTATTTGATTACATTTGCAGGGAATTTGCTGATATGAAACGCATTTTGTTTCTCATCTTCTGTCTGGCCACGTTCTTCGTGAACAACGGCGTGCTGCGGCCCGACATCATGGAAGTGCGCAACCTCGTGGCTGCGCACGAGATGGTGACGGACGGCCATTGGCTCGTGCCGACGATGAACGGCGACTGGCGGCTCGAGAAGCCGCCACTGCCCACATGGGTGGCGGCAGGCGTGGAAATGGTCTGTGGCGACAGTCTCAGCGCGCAGCGTTGCGCTGCCGGAGTGATGGCTCTGCTGCTGGCGTATTTCCTTTTCCTCTTGGCAAAATTCCTGAGCGGACGGACCGACACGGCCATCACGGCCACGCTGGTGCTGATGACGTGCTACACCATTGTCCTGCAGGGCCGCACTGCCACGTGGGACATCTATTGCCACGCCTTCATGCTGGGAGCCGTCTATTTTCTGGCCGTGCTGTGGAAGCGGCGGCCTGACACGCCGGCCAGTCTGCTTGAGCAAGCTGCGCCGTGGGCTGCCACACTGCTGATGGGACTCTCGTTTATGTCCAAAGGACCCGTGGCATTCTTTGCCATGCTGCTGCCGGCCGCCATAGCATTGCTCGCATGGCAGCGGCCGCAGATGCGAGGCCGCTGGACAGGCGTGGCGCTGATGGTGCTGGGCGTGCTGGTGCTGAGTGCATGGTGGTACGTGTATATTTACGCAGCCGTGCCCGAGGCTACGCGCTTTGTGGTGCACAAGGAGAGCACCTCGTGGGTGAACCACAACGTGCGCCCGTGGTGGTACTACTGGCGTTTCTTCCTCGAGGCAGGCATCTGGGCACCGATGGTACTCTTTGTGCTGTATAAGTCGCTTCGTCACTGGCGCCAGGAGTCGGCCACCACGCGCATTGCCGTGGTGTGGACCTTGGCCGGCGTGGTGCTGCTGTCGCTTTTCCCCGAGAAGAAAATGCGCTATCTGATGCCGCTCATGGTGCCCATCTCGCTGATGATAGCCGATTGGGTGTGCCGCCACTGGTCGCGCCGCACGGTGACGCGCCTGATGGCCGTCGTCTGCGGCCTGTTCTGCGTGCTGGAGGTGGCAGCACTGCCATTCCTGCGCAATATCTTTGGCTACGAGGGGCGCCACAGCCTTACCGAGCTGCGTCCGGCGGCCAGCGTTCCCGATGTGAGCGTCTATTATGTGGAGGCACCGGGCCGCGACTTCCGCATCGACATGGTCTATTTCATTCGCCACCGCATAGAAGCTGTCTCCGAAGCGAAGTTGGATTCGGTGCTTGCGTTGCGCGGCCGGAAGATACTGCTCGTCTCTGCCGACAGCCTGCCGGAGGCGCTGCAGCAGCTGCAGCCGTGTTGCCGCCGCGATATGGGCGTCTATGACGACAACCCTTACGCCCGCTCCAACAAGCATTACAATCGTGGGCTCATCAATCGTGCCGTGGCCGTCCACCTGCCGCGTGCTGCCGTTGTGCCGCCGGCATCCGACCGCGACCCGCTGTGGGCCATTTTCCTGCTGGGCTTTATCTCGCAGCTCATCTTCGGTGCGCGAATGCTGGCGCAGTGGGTGCTCAGCGAGAAGCATAAACGTGTGGTGACGCCCACGTCGTACTGGGTGATGAGCCTCGTGGGTTCGCTGCTGATGCTTATGTACGGACTTTTCCGCCACGATTTTTCCATCCTGCTGGGTCAGACGCTGACGTACTACATCTACATCTGGAACATCCACCTGAAGGGCCACTGGCAGCGCCTGCACCTGCTGCTGCGCTGGCTGCTGATGCTGATGCCGCTGATAGTGGGAGTGCTGCTGGCAGGCGACGCACGCAGCTTCCTGGACGGACTTTTCCGCAACGAGGACATCCCGCTCTGGCTGCTGCTCGTGGGCAGTCTGGGGCAGACGGTATTCTCGCTGCGTTTCGTGTATCAGTGGATATGGTCGTACCGCCACGGCGTGTCGAGCCTGCCGCTGGGCTTCTGGGTCATCAGCCTGCTGGGCTCGTCGCTCATCGTGGTTTATGCGCTCATACGCCTCGACCCTGTGCTTATCATGAGTCAGAGCTTCGGATACGTCGCATACGTACGTAATCTGATGCTTTCGTTGCGCGAGAGAAGGGAGGCACGGAAGTGCACCGATTAAACTTTACGTGCGCCGCTTTGTCATACCATTGTATGACGAAGCAGCTGCATTTTCTGATTTTCTACGCCTTGTTGCTGTGCCTGCCACGTGTGGCATGGGCGCAAGAGCCTGTCGTTCCAGACTCGGCGCTCTCGTCTACGCTGGGACTCGACCAGGAGGAAGAGCTGCCTCAGAGTCGTTATAAACTCAACGTGCGCGGCACCGTCTTCGAGAACCAGAGCCTGAAGCCGTTGGCCGACGCCACAGTGAAGCTTACCACCAAAGGCGGACAGCTGGTGGCAGGTGCCATGA
>Ga0310694_10005538_pt1 | contig 12073 bp, 9 predicted proteins | sample 174DNAGHGhighgp2_FD_203884 | JGI IMG/M metagenome (GOLD analysis project Ga0310694, IMG submission 203884) | Sheep rumen microbial communities from Palmerston North, Manawatu-Wanganui, New Zealand - 1742 DNA GHGhigh gp2 (v2) (version 2) | ecosystem: Host-associated > Mammals > Digestive system >...
TTGAGTGGGATTAAGTCGAGTTTCATATGCTTTGTCGTGTAATTTATTATTCAGCGTTCTGATTCATTTTCTCTATTCTGCGAAGTGCCTCGCGAAACTGCTCTTCCTTGGCGCAGAGGCTGATGCGGACGTAGCGGTTGCCGCCGGAGCCGAAGATGAAGCCGGGCGTGATGAAGACGCGGGCCTCGTGCAGCACGCGCTCCGTCAGGTCCTCCACTTCGGCGCAGCTGTCGGGGATGCGGCCCCACAGGAACATGCCCGTCTGGTTGGCGTCGAACGTGCATCCCAGCCGGTGCATAATCTCCTCGGCCAGCGCGCGTCGGCTGGCATACGTGGCGTAGTTGGCCTGCATGTGCCACTCGTCTGTGTTCTTATAGGCTTGCGCGGCTGCCAGTTGCATGGGGCGGAACGTACCCGAGTCGATGTTCGTTTTCACGCGGAGCAGCCATTGGATGAACTGCGCGTTGGTGGCCAGCAGTCCGATGCGCCAGCCCGGCATGTTGTGACTCTTGCTCATGGAGTTGAACTCGATGCAGCATTCCTTTGCGCGCGGCACCTGCAGAATGGAGAGGCGCTGACCCTTGTTGAGGATGAAGGAGTAGGGGTTGTCGTTCACTATAATGATGCCGTGTCGCAGGCCAAAGTCCACCAGCCGCTCGTACGTCTCGCGCCGGGCAGGCGCGCCGGTTGGCATGTTGGGGTAGTTGGTCCACATCAGCTTTACACCTTTGAGGTCCATGCGCTCCAGCGCTTCGAAGTCGGGCTGCCATCCGTTCTCGGGACGAAGGTCGTAGTTCACCACCTCAGCGCCCAGGATGCGGCTCAGGCTTGTGTAGGTGGGATAGCCAGGGTTGGGCACAAGCACTTTGTCGCCCGGATTTACGAAGGTGAGCGTCACGTGCAGGATGCCCTCCTTGCTGCCGATGAGCGGCTGTATCTCGCTTGCCGGGTCGAGTTCGACGCCGTACCAGCGGCTGTAAAAGCCAGCCATTGCCTCGCGCAGTTCGGGTGTGCCGATGGTTGGTTGGTAGCCGTGTGTGTCGGGGCGCTGTGCCTGCTCGCATAGGACTTTCACCGTCTCGGCCGATGGTGGCATGTCTGGGCTGCCGATGGCCAGGCTCACTACGTCTTTCCCTTCGGCATTCATGCGTGCTATCTCCTTCAGCTTGCGGCTGAAATAATATTCGCTGACGGTGCTAATCCGTTCGGCGGGTTTGAATTCAAATGCTTTGCTTTCCATTTTCGTATTCGCCTAAGATGTTCATTTCCCTGACCAGCGGTGCAATGGCTCCGATGGCCAGTTTGTATCGTTCGCGGTCGCTGAAGGAGAGGTCGATGTAGAACATGTATTGCCACTCTTTGCCGATGATGGGCAGCGACTGAATCTTCGTCAGATTGAGTTTGTAAAACGAGAGGATGCTCAGTATGGCGCTCAGACTTCCTTCTTCGTGCGGCAGCGTGAAGACCAGACTCGCCTTATTCACTCTTTCCACCTTGCGCAGGCAGTCGGCTTTCTCGGGCGAGGCCAGCACCAGGAAGCGGGTGAAGTTGTGCTTGTTCGTCTCGATGCCTTCCTGCAGCACCTTCATGCCGTAGATTCGTGCCGCGTCCTTGTGGCAGATGGCCGCGTGGTGTAGCAGATGCTGGCGGCTGATGTCGGCTGCTGCGCCTGCTGTGTCGGCCACTTCCACCACCTTCAGTCCCTTGTGCTGCGAGAGAAAGTCGCGACACTGCATCAGGGCCACCGGATGGGAATTCACTTCCGTCACGTCTGCCCAGTCCTCTTCGGGCAGGCACATGATGCTGTGGCTGATGCGCAGCTTGTGTTCGCCCACTATGGTGACGCCGCTCTCGCGCAGCAGTTCGTAGTTGTGCAGCAGGCTGCCCGCAATAGTATTCTCTATGGCCACCAGCGCCACCACCTCTGGGTCGGCGTGCATCTGGCGGAAGACGTCTTCGAACGTGTCGCAGCACACCAGTTGCACCGGCTCTTCGGTGAAGTAGCGGTGCGCCGCAATGTCGTGAAAACTGCCTTCGATGCCTTGTATTGCAACTCGTATCATTCCTTTTACCTTATTATATATAAGAGAAGTCCCGCTCCACTTTCTGTGAAACGGGACTTGCTTGTATTTCTTTCTCTCTCTTGTATTATCTTTCACACACGACGGCCCGTTTCACTTCACTTTGGTAAAGTAAAAGTAATAATAGAAGCCGTAAAAGTTGTTGCCCAGTGTGCGCATTTGTTACCTATTTGTTTATTTCGCTGCAAAGTTACGTTTTTTTGCGCGTTGCGGCAAGAAAATCGTAAGTTTTTTGTGCCTTTTTTCTGAAAAATGCTTCGTTTCGCCTCCTCGCGGCTTCCTGCTTGGCGCATTTTGGCTGTGCGAAACAAAAAAGCCCCTCTCGGTGGGAGAGGGGCCCATGTGTGGAATTTCTGTTTAGACGATGCCCTGAGCCATCATGGCCTGTGCCACCTTCATGAATCCGGCTATGTTGGCGCCCTTTACGTAATTGACGTATCCGTCGGGCTGCGTGCCGTACTTCACGCACTGCTCATGAATTCCGTGCATAATCTGGTGCAGCTTCTGGTCCACTTCAGCTGCCGACCAGCTCAGGTGCATGGCGTTCTGCGACATCTCGAGTCCGCTGGTGGCAACACCACCTGCGTTCACGGCCTTGCCCGGTGCATAAAGCATCTTGGCAGCAAGGAAGGCGTCGATGGCCTCGGGCGTGCAGCCCATGTTCGAGATTTCGCCTACGCAGATGCAGCCGTTCTGGATGAGTTGCTTTGCGTCGTCGCCGTTCAGCTCATTCTGTGTGGCGCAGGGGAGTGCAATGTCGCACTTCACTTCCCACGGCCGCTTGCCGGCAAAGAACTTGGAGCCGGGGAACTCGTCGGCGTAAGGCTGGCAGATGTCGTTGCCGCTGGCGCGCAGCTCGAGCATGTAGGCAATCTTCTGCTCGTCGAGTCCGTTCTCGTCCAGAATGTATCCGTCGGGACCGCTGATGGTGATCACTTTGGCACCCATCTGTGTGGCTTTCGTCGCTGCACCCCATGCCACATTGCCGAAGCCGCTGATGGCCACGGTCTTACCCTTGATGTCGATGCCCTTGTCGGCCAACATCTCGCGTACGAAGTAGAGTCCACCGAATCCCGTTGCCTCGGGGCGCACCAGGCTGCCGCCGTATGAGAGGCCTTTGCCCGTGAGCACGCCGCTCCAATCGCGTGTCAGCTTCTTGTATTCGCCAAAGAGGTAACCGATTTCGCGAGCTCCGACGCCAATGTCGCCTGCCGGGATGTCGGTCTCGGGACCTACGTAGCGGAACAGCTCGCTCATGAATGCCTGGCAGAAGCGCATGATCTCAGCGTCGCTCTTGCCGCGAGGCGAAAAGTCGCTGCCGCCCTTGCCGCCGCCCATGGGCAGCGTGGTAAGTGCGTTCTTGAAAGTCTGCTCGAAGCCGAGGAACTTGAGGATGCTCAGGTTCACCGAGGCGTGGAAGCGCAGACCGCCTTTGTATGGACCGATGGCGCTGTTGAACTGCACGCGGTAGCCCAGATTCACCTGCACCTGTCCCTTGTCGTCCACCCAAGGCACGCGGAACGTGATGATGCGCTCGGGTTCCACCAGCCGTTCTATGAGTTTTGCCTTCTCAAATTCGGGGTGCTGATTGTACACGTCTTCGATGGAGAGGAGCACTTCGTGAACTGCCTGCAGATACTCCTTCTCGCCTGGATGTTTGGCCTCCAGTTGGGCCATGATGTTCTGAATGTTCATCGTGTTATTGTAGTTAGGTTTACAGTTTGTCAGTCATTCTTGAAGCAAAGTTACACAGAATGTTTCTTTCGGCCAAGAATTTCGGGGCTAAAAATGTATTTCGCTTACATTTTGTCGCCTCGAAGTGACAAATCCTGCGTTTTCTCAGGCGGCACGTTTATTTTGTGCCCGTGTAGTACTTCATTGCTTCGGGCAGCCAGCGCTGTATGTCCGAGATGCGCTTGGCGTCGCTTGGGTGGCTGCTCAGGTAGCTCTGCAGCACGCCTGCCTGTTTGCCGCCCGAGGCTTTGCTCATGCGTTGCCAGAATGTGATGGCCGTGTTGGGGTCGTAGCCGGCCATTGCAGCAAAGATGAGGCCCATGTGGTCGGCTTCGCTCTCGTTGTCGCGGCTGTAGTGAGCGTTCAGGAAGGTCAGGCCCGTAGAAGCCAGTGAGGTGGCCATGTTGGCTGTCTCTTCGCCCACTTTTGCGGCCAAGATGGAGGAGCCGAGCGACGTGATAATGCTCTGGTTCTTCTGCTTAGACAGCTGCTCAGCGCTGTGCTTGGCTACGGCATGGGCTATCTCGTGCCCAAGTACGATGGCCAGCGACGGCTCGTCCTGCGTGACGGCCAGCATGCCTTCATACACCACAATCTTGCCGCCAGGCATACAAAAAGCGTTGACAGAGGTGTTTTGCACCAGATTGAACTCCCAAGCGTAGTAGTTGGCCTCGTTGGCGTATCCATTGTTCTTCAGATAGGAAATCACTGCGTCGGCCAGTTTCTTTCCCACCCGTTGCACCAAGGCGGTGTTGGTCGCATTCGTAGATTTCTTAGCGCTGCCCAGATATTCCTTATACTGGGTGGTGCTCAGGCTGAGCATCTGTTCGTTCGTTACGGAGAGTCGCTGCTTGCGGCCGGTGATGGGTACACGTGTTACGGTGGCGCAGGAGGCCAGGATGACGAGGGCCAGCACGCCAGCCAGCAGTCCCTTCTTTCTGATTGCAGTTTTCATTTTGGTTGTTGTTTTATTCTTTTTTTACTATTTACACTGCAAAGATATATTTTTTGGCGAAAGATGCGAAATTTTTTGCCAATTAATTAGTCGGACTTTGGCCTTTAGCCCTTGGCCATTAGCCAACAGCCAAAGTCTTTTACTCGTTCTCGAACGTGAAGCCCAGTGCCTCCACGGCCTGCCGCACTTCCTGCTCGTCGAACTCGCCTTCGATGCTCGCCTTGCCGTCCTCGAGGCTCACGCTGGCATGCTCCACTCCGGGAACGCTGCGGATGGCCTTCTCAGCATTGGCGGCACAATGGTTGCAGTGCATCCCGCCAATCTTGTATTGCTGCAGCTGACAGGCGCCCTCCTCTGCCTCGCAGTGGTGACAGTGGCAGTGAGCGTGATGCCCCTTCCAGAGCCGTACGGGCGACAGTGCGTTCAGCAGCAACAGAATCATCAGGCAGGTGCAGAGGATGCTAAACCAGCCCGGTCCCTCGCTGCAGCAGGCTTCGTGGCCGACGAGCGCCGAGGTGAACCATTCGCGCGGCAGCAGCCAGTCGATGCCGAGTCCGAACAGCACTGCACCGCCCACAATGGAGAGCAGGTAAAGCAGCAGCGTGCGGTTTCCCAGCACCTTGCGGATAACCAGAATGCTGGCCATGTTGCTGGCGGGGCCGGCCATCAGCAGCACCAGCGCTGCACCGGGCGTCAGACCTTTCATCATCAAGGCTACTGCAATGGGTATGCTACCCGTTGCGCACAGATACATGGGAATGGCGAACATCAGCACGAAGAGGATGCTCAGCAGCGTGTTGCCGCGAAAGGCGGTAAACCAAGCGTCGGGTACCAAAGCCGTGATAAGGCCAGCCACCACGAGGCCCACCACGAGCCACTTGCCGATGTCCTCCATCATCTCCAGAAATCCGTACTCCACAGCTTCCTGCACTCGGTGAGCGAAGCCCTCGTGTTCGTCGTCCTCTGAGTGGTGTTCGTGCTGCGGTGTCTCGGACAGCGAGACGCGGATTTCATCTTTCTGCTCGCCGGCTGTCACCAGCGCGCCGCCAAAGATTGCAGTCACCAGCGCGGCCAGCGGACGAATGAGTGCGAAAGGCAGTCCCATGAGGCTGTACGTGGCGATGATACTGTCCACACCCGTCTGTGGCGTAGCGATGAGGAACGAAACCGTGGCTCCGCGGCTGGCGCCCTCGCGCCGCAGCGACATTGCTGTGGGTATGACGCCGCACGAGCAGAGTGGCAGCGGCACGCCCAGCGCTGCGGCCCAGAAAACGGAACGCAGGTTGCGCCCGCTCAAGTATTTCCGGTAGAGTCCCGAGGGGACGAATTCGTGCATCAGCCCTGCCAGCAAGAAACCGAGCAGCAGGTAGGGCGACATCTCGTTGAGCAGTCGCCAGCACTCCGTAAGGATATTCATCAGGTAGTCCATAGTTGTTTTGTTTTATTGTTTGTTTCTGAGTGCAAAGGTACGGCCTTTTCTCTGCAACTGGGTTGCAAATTTGTTTTCCCGCCCGTAGCTTTTCTACAGCCACACGTCGCATTCGTTCATGCCACACGTCGCATTCGTTCACGCCACACGTCGCATTTGTTCACGCCACACGTAGTTTTTGTTCACGCCACACGTAGTTTTTCGAAGTATTATACGTATCTTTGCAGCCGCTAACGCATAATATAATAAGGTATGACAATAGGAATACTTACGGCCATGAGCGTGGAGTTTCGCCAAGTGGCTGCGATGCTCACCGACACCGAGGAGCGGCAGCATGGTCCGCAGCGCTATTTGCTCGGAACGCTGGCTGGCAACCGGGTGGTTCTCCTGCAGTGTGGCATCGGCAAGGTGAACGCTGCAATGGGCGTCACAGATCTTATCCTCCACTTCGCGCCAGACTGCGTCATCAGTTCCGGTGTGGCCGGCGGGATTGACTCCAGCCTACGGGTAATGGACGTGGTGGTGAGCCGCGAGATATGTTATCACGATGTTTTCTGCGGCGACGACTGCGACCCCGGGCAGGTGCAAGGACTGCCGCGACTCTTCGCAGCCGACAGCCGACTGCTCGAAAAGGCCGTTTCGCTCGAGACGGAGATACGCATCGTGCCGGGCTTGATTTGTTCGGGCGACCAGTTTGTGACCAGCCGCGAGGACTTGCAACGCATCAAGACGGCGTACCCCAGCGGCCTGGCCGTGGATATGGAGAGCGCGGCCATCGCACATGTGTGCCATCTCTACGGAGTGCCTTTCGTCAGCTTCCGCATCATCAGCGACACGCCGGGTGCCGAAGCCCACTTCGACCAGTATCTCGACTTCTGGGCCACGATGGCCGACCGCAGCTTCCACGTTCTGAAAGCGTTCCTTTCGGCAATCCAAAGTTAAATAGGTAAATCGCGAATAGGTAAATCTGTAAATCATTCAGCTTTGCTGTCGGGCGAAATACTCTCACTTCTGGTGGCTGTGATGTGGACGTTCACAGCCCTGTTTGCCGAGGTGGCAAGCCGTCGGCTGGGCGCACTTACGCTCAACGTGTGGCGTATGGTGATCACCCTCGTGCTGCTGTCGCTTACCCTGTGGCTTAGCTGTGGCAGCCCGTGGCCGCAATATGTGCCGCCGCGTGCTTGGGCTTGGCTGCTGGCCAGCGGCTTCATGGGATTTGTCTTCGGCGACTTTTGCCTCTTCAACAGCTACTTGCTCATTGGCAGTCGCTTCGGCCAGCTGTTTATGACGCTTGCCAGTCCCTTTGCCGCCCTCACCGCATGGATGCTCATGGGCGAACGCATGTCGCTGTTGGCCGTGCTGGGTATGGTGGTGACGCTCTGCGGCATCAGCATCTCCATTCTGGGCAAGGACGACGGAGGGCACCGACGCGTGAAACTGCCCCTGCGCGGCGTGCTGCTGGGCGTGGGCGCCGGTCTGGGACAGGGCGTGGGACTGGTGTTCAGCAAACTGGGACTGCAGGCATACGAGGCAGCCTTGCCGTCGGAGCCTGCATTGCAGGCGATGGCACCCTTCGCCGGCACAATGATACGTGCTATGATGGGACTGGCTGGCTTTGGCCTCGCGCTCTGCTGGACGCGCCAACTGGACACGATGCCTCGCCTCTTCCACGACCGCCGAGCTGCGTTGGCCGCCATGTGTACCATCGTCTTGGGGCCGTTCCTGGGCGTCAGCCTGAGCCTGAAGGCCGTGAATATGACGCATGCCGGCGTGGCGCAGACGCTGATGGGACTCACTCCCGTGCTTATCCTTTGGCCAGCTCACCTGATGTTCGGCACCAAGATAACTTGGACGGAGGCCGTCGGCGCCATAATTGCAGTTTGCGGCGCGTCACTTTTCTTCCTCTAAAATTTGTTTATTCCAGATAGAATGCGTAATTTTGCACCCGAAAAATAACGGAGAGATGCCAGAGTGGTCGAATGGACCGCACTCGAAATGCGGCGTACGGGCGACTGTACCCTGGGTTCGAATCCCAGTCTCTCCGCATTTTTTGTTTTATGAGTAAGTTTTTTCTCCTGTTCGTATTAACGGTCTCGTTCTTCTGGTGGTTGCTGCCGCAGGTCGTTTATGTGGTCGGCTGGCTCGTGGGACTTGTTTTCCGTCAGCACCTCGCTTGGCGTCCTTTCGCGTGGGCCGGCGTCTGCCTGCTCGCTCTGTGGTGGATGGTGTTTGCCTACGGGAATAGAGTGGGGCGCTTCCGCTGGGAGGTAAAAGCCGTTAACTATGAGAATGCCATGCTGCCGACGGCCTTCGACGGCTATCGGCTGGTGCAAATCAGCGACCTGCATCTCGACGGTTGGACTGGACGTCGCGACCGCCTCAGCCGCTTGGTGGAAGAGATAAACGCGCTGGAGCCCGACCTCATAGCCTTCACTGGCGATTTGGTGTCTTTCAACTATCACGAGCTGGAGCCGTTCGTAGATATTCTGGCTTCGTTGCGAGCCAAGGATGGCGTGGTAAGCATTCTCGGCAACCACGATTACGACCCTTACGAGCGTGGTCTCACTTCCTCCGAGCGCCAGCAGCGCATAGACTCGCTCGTGGCGATGCAGCGTACGGCCTTGGGTTGGCGTCTGCTGCTCAACGAAAACTGCATCATTCGTCGCGGCACGGACAGCATTGCCGTGCTGGGAGTGGAGAACCAGAGCTGCGGAGCGCACAATATCATTCGCCGAGGCCGCCTCTCGCAGGCCATGGCTGGCACTGAGAACGGCACGTTTCGCATCCTGCTGAGTCACGATCCCACGCATTGGCGGGCCGAAGTGGTGGGACAGACCGACATTCCACTCACCCTGAGCGGCCACACGCATGCCATGCAGTTCCGCTTGTTCGGGTTCACGCCCAGCCGTTGGATTTATCCCGAGTGCGACGGCCGTTACGACGCAGGAGCGCAGACGCTTTATGTGAACATCGGGCTCGGCGGCACACTGCCCATGCGCATCGGTGCTACGCCCGAGATAACGCTGCTGACGCTGCGGCACGGACACAGTAAATAGTCCATAGCTAAATCTGTAAATCGTAAATAAGTAAATCGGTAAATTAGAAAAGATGTACTGGCTGGCTGCGCTTTTCTGTGTCGTGGTTTGGGGTACGACGTTTATTTCCTCCAAAGTCCTGCTGCTCCACGGGCTCAGTCCCGACGAGATAATCCTGCTGCGATTCGGCCTGGCTTGGCTCTGCCTTGTACCTTTCTATCGCAAGGACTTGCGTCTGCCGTGGCGCGAAGAGGTGTGGATGCTGCTGGTGGGCGTGCTGGGCGGCAGCCTCTACTTTATGACCGAGAACTCGGCCCTACGCTACACACTGACCACAAATGTTAGCCTCATTGTCAGCCTGAACCCGCTTTACACGTTGCTCATCGTGTCGCTCCTGTATCGCACTGTGCGGCTCACGCCGGCTTTGGTGTGCGGAGTGGTGATGGCCGTCTTGGGCGTCTTCTGTGTGGTGATGAACGGGCACGTGCTGCTGCAGTTGAATCCGCTGGGTGACCTCTTGGCGCTGGCCTGCGGCCTGAGTTGGACTTTCTATTCGCTGGCCTATGAGCGCGTCAGCCGCCACCATTCGGCACTACTCATCACACGCAAGCTTTTCTTCTGGGGCTTTGTCACCTGCCTGCCGCTGCACTTGCTTACGCGGCAGCCCAAGGACTACGGTGCCATCCTCGCCGAGCCAGCCGTCTGGGGCAACTTGCTCTTTCTCGCCCTTGTGGCTGGGCTGGTATGCTTCTTCGTCTGGAATCTTTCGGTGAATCGTATCGGAACGGTTCGCGCCAACAATCTGCTCTACTTCAGTCCGCTTATCACATTGCTGACGGCCCACTTCGTCTTGGCCGAGCCGCTGACGCTGATGTCACTGCTGGGCATGGTGCTAACCGTGGCTGGCGTCTGGCTGGCTACCGGATGGATGAAAAAAGACCGCACGTCTGGAAATTGACGCAGCGGCCTGTTGGTTGCTTCCTGTTACAGGTATTTCTTACCAGACGTCTTCCGGCGTCTCTGGGTTGTCGTAAACTTCCTTCGGGCATAGCTCGAGATAGTCAATGTAAAACTCGCATGTGGTTTGGTCGAGAATGGACTTAATGCGTATGTAATAAGTTTCGTTTGGGTCCATCGTTTGTCGTGTGACGATTCGGCGCTGGCAGATGACAGCGTGACGCTCGTCGAACGAGCCGTTTTCGCCCTGATTGCTGCGGCAGCCTTTCATCACACCTTTGTTGCGCATGCGCTTATCGACTTCGGCATTGTAGTCCTGATCTATGGGGTCGTCGGGTTCGTAGGCCGACTCCCACGCATTGAGGTCTTCGCGGAGGTCCACGGGAATACCCGTTACGGGCAGGTTTTCGCGATTGTTGCCAAAATAGAACTGTACGATGCCGCGTGAGACGCGCGACTTAATTTTGTATCTCAGCTCGTAAGTTCCTTGCCGCGGGACGGGCGGCAGTGTGAAGGTGATGTCGTAACGTCCAACGGCCTTGATGACATCGGAGTTCATGTCCGACCAACTGCAGCCGTAGCCGTTGTAATAAATTGCCACCGCGCCATCGTTTATTGTCATGTTGCTGAAATACGGGTAGCGACTGGTGGGTGGAATATAGACGTGCTGATAGGGTCCTTCGTTAGAGTCCTTTTTCCGAATTTCGTTGGTCATGGCTTCGGGGAACATAGACATGCAGTCGAAACGGATGCGCTGGCGCGAAAGGTTGTCGCGAACGGCATCGCTGTAGCCCAGCGGAGCGTCTATCGGGAAGATGTTGGCGTTGAAAATGTCATTGATGACAGCGAGCGAATCTTCGCGCAGCACGCGGCAGCCTACTTTGTCGGCTTCGCAACCCGTCTCCATGCCACTACCGGTACGGCGGGTGTCAATGATGGGGAAACGATTGAGGCAGACACCATCACTTGCTCCCGACTCGTAGATTTTTAGCAGGCGGCGGCCTTCCAACGGCTGATAGTATTCCATCACAGGCGTGCGATAAACGTACGGATTGCTGCGGTCGTAGCCGAACTCGTTGTAGTGGTAAACCAGCTTGTCGGCTTGCAGGCGCATGGGCAGAATGTGATAAGTAATCCACTGGCGGAGCACGTGTTGGGGCGAAGCGTAGTTCTCGTCTGTCAGGAAACCGCCATCGGAGAGCACGAGGCCGTGCTGCACAATCCATTGGGTGAGTCGAGGCAATAGGTCGGAGCCGCGCGGGTCGAAGCCTTGTTGGCGCCAATAGCTGTCTGGCTCGGCAAAGATCGTGAAGCCGTAGCGGCGATGCATGGGCGCATAGCCGTTGTTGTCGCCGCCTGTGCCGCTCACAGCAAAGCCGAGGGACGTAAGATCGGGCATGTCGGTTATCTGTTCCGTTTTGTACATTTCTTCGTACACTTCGTCCAATTGGCGGCTCAGTGTGTCGAGCAAGCCGCATGCCTGCAGACAGCGGGCAAAGACAAGGTAGCCTTCAGTTTGGCGGTCGAGAATGTCTTGGAAGTAGATGTCGGCTGTCGTTTCCTTTGGCGCAATGACTCGGTGTATCTGGTGTATTACACCATTTATCGTCTCGATGTCTCGGTTTTTATCATCTATCTTGCAGTTTCTGTTTATGTAGAAGATGTCGTTTTCGCGTTTGTCCCACGAGACGGTGAGTTTGCGCTCGTTGATGTTGGCCAGCGGAATCTCGGCATTCATCTGGGTGGGGAAACGATACGTGTTGAAGCGCTGCGTCACTAGGTCGCCACCGTCTATGATGCTGTTCTTCACAATCACGGCTCGGATGGAGTCGAGTTTCGTGCTGTCGGGAAATGCCTTGAACGCGTCCCAGGTGGGCGAGTC
>Ga0310694_10005540_pt1 | contig 12071 bp, 10 predicted proteins | sample 174DNAGHGhighgp2_FD_203884 | JGI IMG/M metagenome (GOLD analysis project Ga0310694, IMG submission 203884) | Sheep rumen microbial communities from Palmerston North, Manawatu-Wanganui, New Zealand - 1742 DNA GHGhigh gp2 (v2) (version 2) | ecosystem: Host-associated > Mammals > Digestive system...
GCTTGCCCCGCTTCCTTGCGACGGGCATTCACGCCGTCCATGTATTTCGAGAACTCCTCTAACGAGGGCACCTGACTCCGTAACACACCCCGTGCTCGCTCGCCGTCACCCTGCGTACCGAACACCAGCGTGTAGTTCTGCGGACGCACTTGCGCTTTCGCTTTCAGGTCGTCCGTCACCTCGATCTTCTCGATCGCACCGGCCTCCACGTACGCCGTGAGCTTCGTATAACTGAGCTCTTTGCTCACACCCTTCCCTTCTTTGTCGCCAAAGAAATAGAAACCCAACAGCGCGAACGCGAGGGTGTAGAAAAGGATGCTGAGCCATCGACGCGGACCACTCGGCTGATTATTATTCTGCGGTTGTTCCATCCGCCGTTTATTGCCGTTTGCCATAAATCATCTATAATTTATCATCTATCATCTATATCACAGAATCTCAGGGAGTTCTGTGATCTTCCCGTCCGCCCACAGATGTTCGATATCATAGAACGCCCGCGGCTCGCGTTGCATTACGTGCACAAAGATCGTACCGTAGTCCATCGCAATCCACTCTGCATTCTCCGCACCGGCTATGCTCAGCGGGTGCACATGCGTCGTCGTGCGTACAAAATCATCAATCTCATCGGCAATCGCACTCACCTGCGTGTTACTCTGTCCCTCGCAGATCACCATCATCTCCACCGGCGCCTCCTTGATCTTGCGCAGATCGATCGTCACGATGCGTTGCCCTTTGCGGTTACGGATACCCTCCACAATGGTATCCATCAGTTTCTTGGTTGTTATCTCTTTCATATAAATTAGCTTTCGTTTTTATGCATTTCTAAATGCTTTCGGCGTCATGCCTACACGCGCCTTGAAAAAGCGGTTGAAGAACGCCACGTTGTCAAAGCCCAGACTCAGCGCGATCTCTTTCACCTGCAGGTTCGTGATCTTCAACTGGCTCTTGGCGTCCGTGATGATCGCCTCGATGATGATATCGCCGGCCGTACGGTCGCCCACCGATTTGATGGTCGAGCACAGGTGCGGCAGGGTCAGACGCATCGCTTCCGCGTACTGACTCACGTGATGCCACTCGTGGTAATGTTGCAACACCAACTGGCAGTAGTCCTGGTAGATCTCCGTCTTACGGTCCAGCGGCTTGATCAGATACTCGTCCTGCTCGTGCGCATACTTGGCATAACTCGTCCGCAGCAGATTGAACACATGCACCATCTTCTCCGTATCCAGCATCGTCGGCTCGGCATTCAAGGCCGCTACGATCGTGTCGTACATCAGGCACAGCACTTTCACATGGTTCTCGCTCATACTCAATTTCGGCGAATGCAACTGTAATGCCGACAGCGACATCTTGTTGTTCACCGTGTATTTCTCCAGGAAACTGCTACCGAACACTACCCAATACACCAATGCGTCCTCCGAGAATTCACGGATAAACAGGAAACTACCCGGCTCCAACAGCAGGATATCATTGGCTTTGAATTCGTAATCCGTCACGTTGATCGTCGCACGTGCCGTGCCGCGCACCAACAGCGCGTACACACCGCACTTGATTTTGCACGGATAACGACCGTACTCATTCATCAATTTACCACTCGCGTCGCCGATCATGTAATCGCCGTACGGACAATCCACAATAGGGATATTATTCTCTTTCATCTTAATAATTGCATCAAAATTCGGCACAAAGGTACTGCTTTTTTTTGATATATGCAAATATTAGTACATTTTTATACAAAAATCATCAATCCTCTTTGATATTCGACTACTCAACTTCCTGTCCCGTAACGGTGTAGGTCCTGCCGTTCTTCTCTATGAGGAGTTGACCATTGCGGAGAATCTTGCAGGCCTTGATGCGGGCATTAGTCGGCTCGATGTCCTCGGCTGTTTCTCTCCATCCATTGCTCACACCGGGGACAAAGTCCGGATCAAAGGAAGCCATCATATGACGCATATCGAGCGCTTGGCCGGCTTTCTCACCCCATATATACTCGGCCAGATATGGATAGTCGATGAAGGGGTTGCGGTTGTGTTGGAAATCCGACACGGCATCTGCTCGATGGATCTCCTTCTCGGACACAGGATCTTGGCGGTGCCACTGAATAAGAAGTTCCTGTTCCCAAGACTGAAACTCAAGGTAGTTATTATTCTGCATGGCGTATTTGGAGCCTACATTGGTGTTGTCTAATCGCCACCCGTAACCGGATTTTTTGCTCGTCGGCGGCAGATCGGGATACTCGCCGTTCAGGTCGCGACCGTAACACGTAACTACATAGAAATAGGTACGCGCAAAATCGCCTTTGTATTCGTCTTTGGGCTCAAAAACATAGAAATCGACATTGAGCGAGTCGTGATGCATCTGACCGACCTTTAATGAACCCGTATTGGACTTTAAATTCTTGACAGGTACGCCAAGAGGGTAGTTACTGCGCGCACTGTTGGCGGTAGAATTGGACGGATTGAGCAGATAACAATCCTTATACTGGTCGCTCTTGGATGCCCCCCACCACGAGTTAGCCAACGAGTGCTCGATATTACATCCGGACACCACCGAACCGGGAGCTCCGAATTGTTTCCAATCGTCGCTGTACATATCCATGCAATAACCTTCTTCGTTGCGATCGGAATAATAGAAAACTTCCCATGTCTTGCCGGTTCCGCTTCCATAGGGGATGACGGTGTGCGCGCGAATACATTGTCTGAGTGTTCCTTTAAGAACAGCGCCTTGCTTACCATCAATACCATTGTAATAACCCGAGGGCATTTCCTCGGCATTGGATAGTGTACTGACCGCTATGCCGATCAAACACAAAAAGTAACTTAATAGGTCTTTTTTCATATCGATACATTAGTTTTATATTTTACGAATCTTTCTGCTAACAAACAACGTACAAATGCGAAATAAAATCCTCGTCCACACGAACTAAGGCAGGGGTGTTAAGGGCTTTTATTCAAAATTTGCCACAAAATTACTACTTTTTTCGCACATATGCAAGTTTTTGGACATGTTTCACAGAAATATCTGTGATTTTGCACAAATCTGCATAAAATTGCAGCAAAAAGACGATGAAATCGGACAAAATTATAAAAAAACTTGCATAATTCAGAAAAAAGTTGTACCTTTGCACCGGATTTGTTCAAAAATGATTTTGCGTTCAAAAATTATTGAACAAAGCAATAAGAATAAACAAACATGCGTGTGATATGAGAAAAACAGAAGTATTTATTACCTTTTATCTCTTGCAGGACAAAACGAATCTAAGCAAGAATATAAGGCAAATGGCTGCCGATCTAGGTTTATCTATCGGTTCCGTTCACAATGCGCTTCAACATCTTCAAGAGGAAGGATTTTTAATTGAAGACAATAACACCCGTATTCTGCGGAAACGTGCGCAATTGATTGATCTTTGGGCAAAAGCATATGCAACTCTCAAACCCAAATATTTGCTTTGTCGTTTTACTTTCTTGAGCCAACAAGTACGCGATCAATGGCAGAATATTATTTTGCCGGAGACTTTAAGTTGGGGAGGCGAACCTGCAGCTGCACTACAGGATCATTTTCTTTTTCCGGAGCGATGGGATGTTTATGCGGCAGACAATGCGAATGGTCTCATTGCTACCGGACGTATGATTCCCAATCCGCAAGGTGAGATATTTGTTTACAAACGTTTTTGGCAAGAAAATGGAACTCCCATTTTGGTTGTTTATGCGGATTTAGTGGCGACTAATGACGATCGCTGCCTTGAAATGGCCAAACGCTTAAAACCTTTGATTTAAGATGAATTACAAGATACGAAAAGAAGATTTGCAGAATGATTTATTGGCGGAAACGCTGCAAGCTTTGTTCAATTGCTACAATCAACTGAAATTGCCATTATATGTGGTTGGGGCTTCTGCACGTGACATTGCTCTGCGGTTGTTGAAAGTAGGAAACGCACCCCGTCGAACGCTTGATTTGGATGTAGCCGTTGCGCTGCATGATTGGGAACAATACGAGGAGTTGTCGCAAGTGCTTTTGCAGAATCATTTTACCAAAGCACAAGAGAAACAACGTTTTTTCTATCAAGGTGTAGATGGCAAGAATAAGTTTGAAGTGGATATTGTGCCGTTTGGCTCAATCGCCGAGAAAGAGTTGGTTGCATGGCCTCCTGAAGGTTCACCAATTATGTCAGTTAGGTGCTTTGAGGATGTTATGCGATATGCTGACAATGTGCAGATTGAAGAAGACTATACTTTTAAGATTGCTTCACTTAGCGGACAGTTTCTAATTAAACTGGACACATGGCAGGATAGACATCTTCGTACAAAAAAAGACGCAACTGACATGGTTTTTATCCTGCAAAATATCTATGTCGCTTATGCACTTTCACATGACGCCTTACCGGCAGAAATAGATATCGATGCAGAGCATTTCGATGTTGTTGTTGCAGGGGCGGAATGGATAGCTTCTGACTTGAAGAAAATTTTGTCAGATGAACATAAAGCCTATTACGCGCAACTATTGGAATCGGAACTATCAAAAAACGAAGATAGCCCTCTATTGAACGATATGTTAGACGTTTCGGATGGCCGTAATTACTCATTATTCCGTAGAGCCTTGGCTCGTATGGCACAAATATTAAGACAATGAATATTCAATTTGTGAGTGACTTGCATCTGGAGTTTCCGGACAACCGTGCATGGTTGGCGGCTCATCCATTGGAAGTGACGGGTGATATACTGCTTGTTGCCGGTGACACGGCATACTTGGACCTACCCGATTCCGGACACGAGACCTATAAGGCGTACGATTTCTGGGATTGGGCTTCGCGCCATTACAAGCAAGTCATCGTGTGCCTCGGCAACCATGATTTCTACGGCTATTACGATTTAGCAACCATGCCGGATAACTATTGTCTGGACATCCGCCCGAACGTAAAAGCATACTACAATAAAGTCTTACATCTGCCGGATATTGATATCATCGTCTCCACACTTTGGTCGAAGATCGAGCCGCAAAACGAATATCTGGTAGAGCGCGGAGTGAGTGATTTCTACCGCATCAAATATGAGGGTCACCGCCTCAATGCACAGAATTTCAATGCGGAACATGAGCGTTGTCTGGCATTTATCCAACAAGCCGTAGCAGATAGTTGCGCAAAGACAAAGATTGTGCTCACTCACCATGTACCGACACAATTATGCACTGCGCCCGAGTTCAAAGGAAGCACTATCAATGGGGCTTTTACGGTGGAGTTGGGTAACTATATTGCCGATTCGGGTATAGATTATTGGATTTACGGGCACTCGCATCGCAATATAGATGCCCAGATCGGTAACACGCAAATCCTCTCCAACCAGTTCGGCTATCTCTCCCACGGCGAGCCGCAGCACAACGGCTTTGATCCCAAACGGTGCATTACCATTATATAGCAACCATTCGGTATTTCCGAATAGTTCCAACATGACGGGCTCCGGCTCGTCTTTTTTTGTGCTCGTTCATTCCATCAACGTTCATTCGTTAATTCATTCACTCGTTACCATCCCCTTCCCCGCTCCTCCGACTCTCCACCGACTCACAACCGACACACAAAAATCGCCATCCGAGCCAAAAATATAAGCCGTTAAATACTACCCAAAAGCCACCAAACATAGGCACGGATAAAGGCGGTCATTGGGAGATAATTGAGCAATAACAACCCCTAAACAACGAGAGAAAAAGAAAAAATCGTTCGGTCAACCAGCCGTGAACGAAGTGAACACCTTATTGAAAGAACAATCTCAAAAAGTAGGAATGAGTCAACAAGAACAGTCTTTGGTTTCAATCCGATAAAATTAGCGAAGAAAGGATGCTGCGTGTTCTGCGCTTTCAGAATGCACTATTTTACATGTTTTGCTATCTCAAAACGCATTATTTTACATATTTATGTAAAAAAGTGCATTATTTTTACATTTTCTTCGCATCACTCCCGAGTTTTGGGAGTTTGATGATGTAATTTTGCACCAGAATTCAAAAAAGGAGGATTTATGTTAGTGTACAATCTTTTAAAAATGGCACCCGATGGAGGTGAGTTTGCAAACACAACTCTTGGACTATTGTTCGGTTTTATGGAAGTAGGTTTAGCGATGTGGTTTATGGCAGAAATAATCATCAATTGGTGACAATCTAATGAGATTTAATAAAAAATCTCATATTATACTTGTGTATATGGGATTTTTTTAGTAACTTTGCAGCCGAATTATAATTGGCACAATATAATTCTTTCAGGTCATGAAAAAAGAAGAACTGATATCATTGGTAAACAGATACCAAGCGGCAAAAGATAACGGTCAGTTGCAGAATGCATCAGAAGCAACCATGCGGACATGGATAGACGAATTGCTATCCTTGTTTGACTGGGATGTGCAAAACACCCAGCAAGTGCTAACAGAGCATTCTTTAGGTCGCGCAGAGCGTGCCAGACTGCACGAGATAGGTTCAACTAACATCCGTCCCGATTATACATTAGTAAACGGTAACGTGCAATTGGCTTTTGTTGATGCAAAGAGTCCCGTAGTCAATATAGAAAGTGATCAGAGTGCAGCATTTCAGATTCGTTCATACGGATGGTCAATAGGTGCTGCTTTCTCCATTGTTACAAATTTCGAGCAAATGGCCATCTATGATTGCTCTGCAATGCCCAAAGCGACCGAGCCCGCTAGTTTTGCCCGTATGTATTTGCTAAAATACGACCAGTTTGTAGAAAAGGCTGATGTTTTAGACTCATTCTTATCCAGAAGAAATGTTATCGGTGGCAATGCTCGGTTTGTGAGAGGTAAGGGGAATACACTTGACGAAACATTCTCTGCATTATTAGGAGAAGTGCGCAAAGATTTAGCCCAAAATATTCTTCAGCACAACAGCATTACTAACACACAAACACTCAGTTTTTATGTTCAGACCATCATTAACCGAATACTTTTTATCCGCGTCTGTGAGTCTCGTGGATTAGAAGCAGATGGTTTGTTACGGCAATTTGCAGAAAGAGGGTTCTGGGATGCATTCAAATCCAGTTCTTACGCAGAATTCTATGAGCGATACGATGGTCCGATGTTCAAACGTATAGAACCATTGCAATCGTTAACAATAAGTAATGATGTATTTGAGCGTTTTCTAAGCAATCTATATTATCCTTCGCCCTATCGGTTTGATGTAATACCGCTGAAAACTCTTAGTGACATTTATGATTTGTTCTTGGGATATGAATTAGTTGTTGAAGGGACAAATGTGAGCGATGTTCTGCGTTCGGAATTCAAAAAGAGTAATGGTGCAGTAACCACCCCATCTGAAATCGTCAATCAAGTTATTTCATCCACTATTCCTGATTCTGCACTCAGCACATTAACTACAGCTGAACTTCTAGATTTGAGAATAGCGGACATTGCATGTGGCAGTGGTGCTTTCCTCATCGGTGTATTTGATTACTTGATAAAAGAAATTGAGAAACGAATCAGCCGAGGTGAAAGCATAGGTCAAAATTACGTAGTTCAAGTAGGCGACCGCTCCGTTATTACACTTGAAGGAAGAAGGGCTATTATCAATCACTGTTTATATGGTGTTGATATCAATCCAGAAGCGGTTGAAGTTGCAAAAATGTCGCTATCCTTGAAGCTGATCGATAGTTATATCCCCACCGATTTTGCAGTTGTGGGTATTCTTGGTCATCAAATCTTGCAAGGTGTCGGTGCCAATATCCGGTGTGGAAACTCATTAGTTGCCTCTGATATTACTGAGGTATACCCGTCATTAACAGAGGATATTGACCAGCTGCAAGCCACGAATGCGTTTGATTGGCAGGTTGCCTTCCCCGATGTTTTTGCAAAAGGAGGTTTTGACTACATCGTAGGTAATCCTCCATACGTGGAAGTCAAGAACTATAATGTCGCATTGCCGTATATGGCGTTTTACATAAAGCACACATACACATCTTCGAAAAATGGCAAAATTGATTTAGCAATTCCTTTTATAGAAAAAGGCGTTCGCCTGCTGAATGATGGAGGTCGCTTGGGATATATCGTACAGAAACGTTTCTTCAAGGCAGACAACGGTAAAGGTATCCGTCGTTTGCTGACTTCCGAACACCTGTTGAACGGCATATATGACTACGAAGAGACAGACCTTTTCGCAAACAGAATAACTTACGTTGCTATTTTGGTATGTGACAGACATTCAGAATCCAACGACAATGTTTGGTACTCTAATTCCACCCAACCGGATCATCGTTTGCTAAGCGCAAACGCTTTCACAGAGAACCCGTGGAATTTTGAGGCAGCAGAATTGAATGAGCTTCGCCTTCGTCTCTCTTCCGAATTAGGCACGCTCGGCGAAGTTTGCCATGTCAAAGTTGGAGTTCAAACGCTATGGAATGACGCTTACCAAATTAAAGTTAGGCGTATTGAAAATGGCATCATATATGGTCACTCTAAAATAGATGATAATGTAAGTATAGAAGAAGCCGCTTGTCGTCCATTATTATGCAATGAAGGTTTTTATCCTCTTACAAAACGAGATTATACCACTTATGCCATATTCCCTTATTCCGTAACGGACGAAGGCGATGTGACAGAATTGAGCATATCTGATTTTACGGCTCAATATCCTCTTGCCGGTGCTTATTTGGATCGTCACAAGGCAGAAATTTGTGCGAATGTGGAAACCCTTCCGGCAAAGAACAACGCTTATAATGAGGCAGATTATTGGCACCTATTTACCCGTGCTAATAATCATAGTGCTGTATACCAAAAGTTATGCGTGCCCATGACCGCACAATACCCGCAAGCTTCTGTAATTTTGGATCGGCATATTTATTGCGACAACGCAAACATGTTCTTTGTTCAGTTACCGAACATAGATGAAACTCATTTGTACGCGCTTGCCGGTATCATCAGTTCTACGATTTTCAGCACTTTTGCCCGTTCCATAGCCAATCCACAGCAAGGAGGATATTATAAATTCAACAAGCAATTCCTTGACCCTATTCCCGTGCCGAGAGATGAGTTCTTGACTGGAAGCCGGCGTATCTCGCGACTAGCTAATATCGCTCGTAACATTGAGCGAATCAATGAGCAACTCCGTGCAGCTGTGGGTGGACAACGATCCGGATTAGAGGCTGCATTACGCGGTCTATGGAGAGAACTTGATAAAGAATGCGACAAGCTTTATGGTTTGAGCAAGACCGAAAAAGCAATTGTATATCAGACCACACGTCATGACAGAACGCCATATGGACAAGAAAATTAATTTACTCATCAGAAACTATTCCGACAACGCCGATTTAACCAATAGGCTTGTTGTGACAGCCTTCCTCAAAAGCCATAATTTAGAGGTTGGTAATGGTTTTCTATCCCCGTTTGTTATATCAGGAGAAGAGACGTTAATGTCTGATGTTGAGGCATTATCCAAGCTTCTTTCATTGGAAGATGTTATTACAATCTTTGAGCTTGCCATTCCCGGAGCCGAACGTACTACTAACGGCGCTGTATATACACCCGGTTATATCCGTAATTATATCGTAGGGCAAGTGCTCCACTCCACATCCAAACCTTTGAACGAATGCTTATGTGCAGACATTGCTTGCGGCTGTGGGGCTTTCCTGTACACATTAGCAGAGACTATACACGAACGCACAAAAGAATCTTTCTCTGGTATATATCACCGTTTGTATGGTGTGGATATAAGTGCTATGAGTATCACAAGAGCCAAGATTCTGCTTGCTCTTTTGGCACTTCTTCATGGAGAGGAGATAAAAGACGCTGATTTCAATTTGTTCAGCGGCAATTCCTTGACGTTTGATTTCATGGGACTGCCAGCAGTGCACCAGAACACCGGATTCGATATTATTGTCGGCAATCCCCCATACGTACGTTCAAAACATATTGACAAAGAAACCAAGCAAGTATTACCAAGATGGCAAACGTCACGAATTGGTAATGCAGATCTGTATATCCCCTTCTTTGAAATAGGATTGTCTGCCCTTCGTGAAGATGGTATATTAGGATATATAACTGTCAACTCTTTCTTTAAGAGCGTAAACGCTCGTGCTTTGCGTGAGTATTTCAGCGACAATCAGATCAGCCTAAGTATCATTGACTTTGGGGAGCAACTGGTATTCAAGAAAAAGTTGGCATATACTTGTTTGACATTCCTCTCGAAAAAGCCAAGCGATACGTTGTTATATGCAAAAGCAGATCTTAACGACGTTGAGGGGCAAAAGAACTTTGTGTATAGCCGCATCAATTATGGCTCTTTAGACAATCACAAGGGATGGAACTTGAATTACAGCGAAGTATTAGATAATATCCGTCTTATTGAGAATGCCGGAGAAGCATTGGGCGATTTATATGTTATCAAAAACGGCATTGCAACTTTAGCGAATGATGTGTTTATTTTCCGTCCTGTGCGAAGCGATGAAAATTACTATTATCTAACACGTGCCGGTCGTGAATATCCAATCGAAAAAGATATTTGTCGGGATATTATCAAGCCTAACATCCTAAAGACAGAAGCAGAGATAGCCGATAAGGAAGAAAAAATTATTGCGCCTTACGATGACAATTCGACACTTATTGCAGAAGATTTCTTTATCAGCAACTATCCCAAGGCTTATTCATATCTTCAATCATGCAGGGATATATTGGATGCACGAGACAAAGGAGAAGGTGATTATGGTGCATGGTACGCATTTGGGCGAACACAAGCTATTGCTGATAGTGGACGCAAATTGTTGTTCCCATACATGAGTGACCTGCCTCACTTTGTCTATATGCCCCAACAAGATATGATGATATATTGTGGTTATGCTATATATAGTGAATCAGAGACTGAATTATTATTCTTAAAGAAAGTCCTTGAATCCAGTGTGTTTGACTACTATATGCGTCATACAAGCAAACCGTATTCCACCGGTTATTATTCATACGCAAAGAATTACGTCAAATCATTCGGGCTATATCCGTTTAGTGAGCAACAGAAGCAACATATTCTCTCATTGAATACAAAAGCAGAAGTAGATCACTATGTAAGTCAAGTGTACGGTGTAGCATTGTAAAACAAAAACCTATTGATAATACCATGTCTGTTTCACAATACAAGAGATATATTTGGTTGGTGGATACCATCCGGAGTGCAGGGAAGATTAGTCGAGAGGAAATTGATCGCAAGTGGGCGAGTGCGAGAATCAACGACAATCACGAATCGCGGTTGGCAGACAGCACTTTCTTCCGCTACAAGAACGATGTAGAAGAACTATTTGACATCGAAATCTTGTGCGACCGCGCGAATGGTCTATACTACATCGACGATTCCGATATCAATAGTCAAACCAAGCAATGGCTTCTCTCGCAGTTTGCGGTCAGTCAGTCATTAGACACCAGCCGTGAACTCCGTGACCGTATTCTTTACGAGCCCATTCCGGAAGGAACCGAGTACCTGACCACCATCGTCAATGCCATGCGCGACAGTAAGTGGTTGCATGTATCGCATTTACGCTTTGATAGTAAAGAGCCACCCCACATCTTCTTGTTGGCTCCGTTATGTCTAAAAGTTTTCAAGCAGCGTTGGTATGTCCTCGGTTTTATCGAGGAGATCGACGGAGTACATAACACGCCGAAAGATGAGCCGCGGCTCTATGCGCTTGACCGTGTCAAACACTTGGAAACCATGGAGAAGACATTCCGATTGCCAAAGAATTTCGACCCTCAGTCCTATTTTGCCGGTTACTTTGGTGTTTTCCGTGGTAAGCAGTTCACACCAGAACTTATCCGTGCACGTTTCTCGGAAGGAGCAGCTCCATTTGTCCGCTCTCTCCCACTCCATCACTCACAAAAAGAGGTGGAGCCATGCGTCTTTGAATGGTTCGTAGCACCGACGCTTGACTTTATTCAGCAACTCCGCACACAAGGCTCCGAGATAGAGATCCTTACACCCGAATCGTTGCGTCAAAAGTTCGCAGAGGAAGCAAGAAGCATCCTGAAAATGTACGAATAAGTAAAAAATGCACTTTTGATGCATTTTTCGAGGGAGATGAAGGAACGATAACAACAGTAGAAAAAGAC
>Ga0310694_10005542_pt1 | contig 12071 bp, 12 predicted proteins | sample 174DNAGHGhighgp2_FD_203884 | JGI IMG/M metagenome (GOLD analysis project Ga0310694, IMG submission 203884) | Sheep rumen microbial communities from Palmerston North, Manawatu-Wanganui, New Zealand - 1742 DNA GHGhigh gp2 (v2) (version 2) | ecosystem: Host-associated > Mammals > Digestive system...
AAAAATTTCATGCTCTCCGCTTTTGACAACTCGGATAGGATAGAAACCAACAATCTGCAAAATGGCATCAGTCAGTTTCTCATGCCTGATATCTGTCGTGACCTTAAAATCCTCCAGTTCGTCATAGATGAAGTTGACTGTGTAGTCCTGTTGCAGGTCGTTGAGTTCCATCAACACCATCGACATCGATACGTTATCATAGCGTCGGGTAATACGCTGAGCCAAAGCCAATGTAGTCACAAGGCAGAGCGCACAGATGAAAGTGAATCTTCTCATGGTCATTGTTTTGGACTACTGGTTTGTAAATCTGCTGTCAGGATGCTATCGCACAGTTCCAAACGGATGCGCTCAAAGGAATTCATACTTCTTATGGCTTCTACTGCCGACTGCTGCTTGTTCCAGATGTAGAACAAACGAAGTGTCTTGGCTTCCTCGCTCTTCCATTTCAGCGTTAGCCCGTAATAGTCGGCCATGTCGGTCAGTATCTTTTCGAGTGTGGCCTCGTCGTAGCGTACCACCTTAGAAGGTATGGTGTCTTTTTTTATAGTGTCTGCTGGCAGTTGGTGTGGATTAGCATTTGTAGTCTCTTGGATTGGGGGTTGTGACTCTACACCCACATTGGAAACATGGCGTATGATATGGATAGCGGCAAAGGCGATACCCGACATCATCAGTATGCCGATAAATGTAGCTGCTATCTTCAACCAACTGCGCTCCTGTTTCTGCTCTGTCAGATGAGTCTGTACGAAACGCTGCCATTCGGCATCTACATTGTTCACATCGTTTTCATTAGACATCATGGCCTGTTTCAACTGTGCAGTGGCTTCCATCAGTTCACGCACTTCGGGGTCGTCAAGCATCGTCTGCAATGCCTGCTCTGAGAACTGTTCAGGATGCTCCTGCATGTCTAATAGCAACTGGATTTTCTCGTCTCTCTCCATAGTCTTATTTCTTTTGATTGTTATAGTCCTTGATTGTATTCATGGCTTTGGTCAGATGTTTATAGACCATCACGCGGCTGATGCCCAACTGGTCGGCTATCTCCTGATACTTCATACCGTCGATATGCCTCATGCGGAACACCATTAAGGTCTGTCCAGTCAGATGCTTCTTGGCGTAGGCCATCATCTGCTGATACCATTGTTCAACAGACGTATAGGAGATCGTGTCATCGTCTGTCACCATGTTCTGCTTCATCTCCAGTGTATAGGCTTGCTCGAACTTGGCTCTCACATCCTTGTGTTCCAGCAGATTCAGGCATCGGTTCCTGACACTTGCCATCAAATAACCCTCCATGTTCTTTGGGAGGATATCCGTCTTTATTAGCGTGGCAAACACCTCACTTACCACGTCGCGCGATTCCTCGTCGTCGTAGAGCATCCGCTTTGCCAACCGTATCATTGGGCCGTAGTGCTGTCGGAACAATATTTCTATCTCTTCTTTCTTCATTCTATTCTTATAGACAGGAAAGGGGGCGTAAAAGATAACCTCTAGACCAAACTTTTTTCAAAAAAGGGCATAGAAAAGTACTTTTGTCGATCCCTTCATCAACAAAAGTACATAATTACACACAAATGTTACACCTCGCAGCGCGACTTTTACGGATTATTAAAAGATTGCCATCGACACCTTCTTCCTCATCCTCTACGAAATGGACATGGACGATAAGGCCGTACGCCGCATCATGGGCATCACGCAAGAGGCCATCCGCTCCACAAGGTACCGGATTAACTTCATGTTATTTTATGCGAATTCTTTGATTATTCGATTTTTCTTTGTATCTTTGCAGCCGAGAACAAAAAGATTACGATTATGAATCTTACAATTGACACATATCGGTTGACAAGTATGGAGGAGCCTTCAGATGCTGTGCTTTCACAGTTGATGAAGGAGGCTGCCGAGGAGGCTAAACGTACAAATGAAGAGGCTACCAACCGCTTCTTTGAGCAGATGCGAGAGGATGCGCAGAAGATTTCAGCCACATGGTAGCCACTGTTCACAAGCCCAGTTGGGTTCATACGATAATCCCTTAATCCACCCCCATACCCCATCCCTTTCCCCCTCACCGGCGAGAGGGATGTTGCGTTTTGGCGATATGGTGTCTGATGTTTCATTTCAAAACCTTTCCATCTTGTTTTTTATCAATCAGTATCAATTCTTGACGTTTGTAGGAGATGAGCAGTTTTTGTTTGGCAAGCACCTCGCAACCGAAAAGGCCGTCTATACCTTTGTTCTCTTTTAGGTGAGACACGTCTGAGAAAGCAGCTTGTAGTTTCTTGAATGTGCGTCCTCCGATTGTAAGGGTGGTCTTGCCCTTTGTGATCGATGCCCGTCCGTCACCATAGCCAGTGAGGTGGGCTTTCTTGATGCCCTTAACTGTGGACGGATGCAGTTGTGGCCAGTCGCTGGCGAGTAGGTTGCTTTGTGCTCCACTGTCGAAAGCAAGCACAACGGGCACACCGCCAACTTGGCAGTCGAAGGTCAGCAGATGGTCTTTCTTCACGCCTTTCACCGTCTGGCAGTGGTAGCCCTCGTTCAGCAGCCATTGGTGCGTGGTGTCTGGTTTTAACAGAACAATCTCACTGTCCTTAAAGTCAAACAGCACGTCAAAGTCTTTGTAATAGCTCTGCCCCAAGATACCATGCACCGCTACGCCAACAATTTCCAAATTGCTTAAGTCTGATGTCATGATGTCCGTCTCGTGGAGCGTAACGCCGCCCATGTCCATCGATTTCACATGATGTAAACCGCTGACAGAACCTGTGCCGACGGCACCACGACCGCCACCGCCCATCACTTGCCCGTCAATGTTGTGGTCGAAATACTTGCTGTTGAGAATGACACCTGGAGCACCTGCATCGAAGAACATATTGCACGGCTGGCCGTCGATGGTGACGGTCACGATGGGAAGCCCGTCATATTGATGCACGGGAATCCGCACCATGCTCACTTCGGGGTGTGCCTTGGGTGTGGGGGTAGCACTTCGAATAGAAATCTCTGCTTGCAGTAAATCCGCTTCGACCACCATGTTGTCGGCATTAAAAAGAAATGTTGCCTCCGTGGTTCTGCTGTCGGATTCTGTCATGATGTAACGCAAGGTCAACCCCGTGCTATCCCGCTCAACATTCGACTGTTCCCACTTAGTTATGATGGGCATTTGGGCTATAATCTGTTTGAGCACTTTGCCTGCTATCGGCTGTTTGATGTTGGAAAAATGGAATTCTGGTGCCAACAGCTCGTCTATTCCGTCAGACGAATGGTTTTGTGCAGCAGTCAGTATGCGCTCAGCAATTGGTTGACACGTGTTCACGTCTTGTGCCTGCCCCGCTATTGTGACGAGGGCGAGCAGTGCGGTGATGATAATCTTTTTCATTGTTTTTTCCCTTTTTCTTGCATTATTTAATTATTTGTTGTATCTTTGCCCCCGAGAACAAAAAGATTACGATTATGACGCAGATATTAGTAACATTGAACGAGGATGCGACAACGCTGCATGTACGCAAGGCCATTGAAATGCTTCGCGGTGTGGCATCGGTCAAAGTATTCAAGGGCAACGCAGAGAAGGTGGCCGAAAAACGTCGCCAAGAGGCATACGTCAAAGAGTCGTTGACACGGGCTTTCGACGAGGTGAAGCGTGCCAGACGGGGTGAGCACAAGATGATGACCGACGAGGAGTTTATGGCTGAACTTAAAGCAGAGGGTTTAGCATGAAGGTGAAGTTCATCCCCTCTGAAGAGTTCATGCGCCAGTTTAAGCGATTGGCCAAGAAATATCCGTCGCTGGTAAGCGATTACGATACGTTCAAGAAAGAACTGCATGAAAACCCTTTTCAAGGATCTGATTTGGGTAATGGTACCCGTAAGGTTCGGATGGCCATTGCTTCGAAAGGGAAAGGCAAGAGCGGGGGTGCTCGTGTTATCACATTCAATGTCATTCAGAACGAAGATGACTCTATTGAGATAACATTGCTTACGATTTATGACAAAAGCGAAATCTCCAGCGTGACGGATAAGTATATTAAATGGCTTGTCTCGCTTATCAATGGATAAAGTGATTACCTCACCCCCATACCCCATCCCTTTCCCCCTCACCGGCGAGAGGGATGGTGCGTTTAGGCAATATGGTGTCAGATGCATCATTTCAATGAAGGGGAAATAAAGTCCCCAAAAACTCAAAACAATATTCTCAAAAAATGATCATTAGAACCGACCCCGTGATCCCCTTTGAGGAGATAGGCGTAGGCATTGGCTATATTATAATAAGTGGCGATGGAGGTTGAATTATAGGTGAGATGCTCTTTCCAAGCTGCAACGGCCTCTTGATAGCGTTCCGTCATGTAGTAGCCCTCGCCCTGCGAGAGTGTAATGGCCTTCATAATCGTGGTATCGGGTTGCATCAGCTGTTTGGCGAGATTGAGATAACCGAGCCCTTCAGGATAGCGTTTAGTGTCGATGCAGACCACCCCAAGGCGGTAGGCGCAGCCGTAGTGTTGCATGCTACTAATGAGGAAAGCCTTTAGCAAGTAATGATAGGCACGCTCGAGATCCTTAATCTGCGAATAGCACTTGCCTGCAGAATACAAGGTGTTGAAGGTAGAATCGCCCTGTTCCAGCAGTCGATCGTATAATTTTCCAGCCGCTGTGAAGTCGCGATTCATGAACCATGCATTGGCCAGCGCCCTGTTTACGAGGATGTTCGTGGAATCCTTCTGGCTGTATATCATGCCGCAGATGATACCTCTTTGCGGCTGTTCTTTCTTGACAAAGGCAAGGGTGAGTCCTGCCACCATCTCACCGTCCATCGGATAGTGCTCTGTCAGCCGTTCAGTCCAATAGATATAGGAGTCGGTATCGCCCTGTTTCTGATAGCTGAAGCATAGCTGGCGGAAAGCGTCGTGAGAGAGGCTGTCCTCGGGCACCAGTTTCAGGAGGTCAGCCGTCTCACGATAGTTGCCTCGTTTGTAATAGCAGTCTGCCAACTTCATCTGAACCATGCAGTCGACTATCGCACTCTTTTCTGCTGAAGCTTTCAATCGCTCAATCATCTCATTCTGTTTCTCCTGAGGTAGTTGCTCAAGTTTGTCAATGGGAAAGTCAAGCTGGTCTACGGCCTGCGTCTGACTTCGTTTTTTTGCTATGGCATACGCCTCTTGATAATACTTCAGCGCCTCGAAGGTGTTATACCGCTGCATGCAACTGTCGCCAGCCTGTACAAATAACTGCAATGAATCCACCTTTACTTCTGGTACCTTGCCCCAGACAGGGGAAGCGAACAACAATGCAGCTATCCATAACAGATAAAACAAATTAACTCTCATTTTATAAACCATTTATTATTGATGTTTTTATTGTCCTTTTGTTATTCCACCCACTACATCGCTATTTTCGATGGTGGTCTCAGTCTTCTTTACGCTGGCTTTCAGTTTGCCGAAGCGGTATGAAACGGTAAGTTTGAAGTAACGGCCATTCTGGGCGTTGATGTCGTCGCCCCAGCCGAGAATGTCGCCTTGTGTTGTGCGGGTCTCATAATGCATGTCTTTATGGAAAGGAGCACAGGCCAACAGACTCACGGTGAGGCGGTCATCACTGAGGAACGAGCGTTGTAAGGTGAATACATAGCGATTCCATGCACGAGAGTAGGCATAGATATTCATTGGGCTGTGTCCAAACTGACCGAATGTGTATGCCGTGAAGCGAAGATTCCAAGGCAGTTTCTGAGAAAGGTTGACATAGTAGAACAGGTTATCCGTGTGCTGGCTGAGATTGGCATCGGTGTTCTTGGCATAGTTATCCGTGAAGGCGATATTAGCCACGAGTGTAGTGCCGTCAAAAGGTTTCCATTGGGCATAGCCTTCCATCTGCCAGCGGTGCTGTTTAAGATTATTTCCGTAAGTGCTATAGCGAACGTCGCCTTGTGAATAGACCAGCGAGCCGATGCCATTGTGGTAGTAGGAATAATGAGGCACAAATTGTAATGTGAGCTTCTTACCAACATACATATAGGTAAGAGAGAGAGTTTGCTGGCGTGTACTGACAAGCTGTGGCATACCGTAACTGACACTGGTAGGCATGTTAACGACGGCAGGATTGAGATAGCTGATGCCAGGTCGAGTGATGCTGGTGGTGTAGCCAAGTTTCAACGACTGGCTGTCGTTAATCTGGTATTTCACGCTGGCCTGTGGCACCCAGTCGTTGAGGTGCTTGTTGAAAGCAGCAGCAGAACCATTTGGATAGCTGCCCTTCAAATAACTGTACTCGTAGCGCAGGCCTGCACGTGCCGACCACTTATCTTTACTATATATGTAGTCGGTGTAGGCTGCAGCTATCTGCGCGCTATGGTCAAATGCTGTACTGGTAGATGGTATTGTGGAATTGTAATACTCCTGATGATTATTGCTACTATTCCGACGGTCTATGTATTTTACTCCCACTTCCAGTTTATGCCCTTCCCACAGCGGACGGATATAGTCTGCTTGGAAAGTGTGCTCGGTAAAATGTTCACGGGTGCCAGCAATCAGACCTGTATAATTGAACGGTGTGTTCTGCATATCAGTGTAGGTATCCTCCTGCTCAGAGTGTTGGCGCGTCAGGGCGAGCATGTACGAGAGAGTGAACAGCTCGCCCTTTCGACGCGTCCGGTGTTCGTAGTCCAAACGACCATTCCAAGAATTATGGTTGTAACTGGGTAGTCTATAGTTTTCCGTATAGCTGTAGAGTGAATTGCCTAATGCATTGAACATCGAAACGGGGCCACCACCTTGTACATCTATCTTATAGAAATAGCCACCAAATGAAGCTGAAAGCAGATTGAGCGTATCTATGTCGTAACTTGCATTGATATCAGCAAAGTGAATGTCGCCTGGATTTGAACTCTCGCTTCTGATTTTCTGCGTATTGCCTGATTCGACAAATGTACGCTCCATATAACTGTTAGTAGTTGAGGATTTCTTTGACATGTGAAAGTAGCCGTAGTCCGCTGAGACGATAGCTTTGCCAAACTGTGTTGTCAGGTAGGCTCCAAGATTCGGATTGTTCAAGGTGCCGTAGCTTCCAGACACACTACCTGTCACACCTTCCATCTGTCGCGTATCAACCATCACGATGTTCAGGATGGCATCCACGCCCTCTGCGTCTTCGCGGGCACCAGGGTCTGTGATGACTTCAATGCGTTTCACACTGCTAGCGGGTATTGCCTTGAAGATTTCCTTGGCATTTTTCGTCAGGCTTGGATCGAGGTGTCCGTTCTTGTAGATTTTGAAGTTGGCATTGCCCTTTACTTTGATGTTATCCTCGCCGTCGATAGTCACCATTGGCACCTTGCGCAACATGTCCATAAGCATCTGCGTCTTTGCATCCTCATCGGCCTGTACGTCGTAGCCGATGCGGTCTACTTCTTGTTTGATCAACTGACGCTGAGCCTTGACAGTTACACCGTCCAGTGTTTGGCTCCATGTCACAGAGTCGTTCTTTACTGCTGTGCTGTCCGTTTGTGACTGCCCCGTCATAGCGACGAGCGTGAGCATTGCGGTGATGATGTGGCGCCATACCACGATGTTATCAACATCGCAAAACCTTTCCTTCTTGTTCATATTTATTTCTTTGTTGTTCATTATATTTCTTTTGAAAAGCAGCACGTATCATCTCGACAAATGCTGCTTATGAATCAAAATCTGTCAGGCTGAAACAGCCTTCCGATTCGCAAAGTTATTCTGAGTTTCTGAATTGAACAAAGAAATCGGGGGGAATCTGCAAAAAGGAGTGTTACAGCGTTTTTGAAGCTAAAACGCTGATAATAAATTGAATAAGGTAAATGTTACAAAGAAAAAAGTGCCAAACTGTAACGCCTACTTATGGGCGATGGCGGCATAGAGCTGCAACATTTGACGCTTTAGGAGGTCGGCATCGAGGCCGGTTGTCAGAGAGTCACGATAGGCACGACCGTAGAACAGGGCGATAAATGTCTGGGCCATCAGTTCGGTGTCGATGTCGGAACGGACTTCCCCACGTTCTACTGCACGACTGATGACTTGATGCCATACCTGCTGTTCGCGAGTGATGGACTGCTGCTGCCGTTCTGAAAGTTCTGGAAGGAGAACGGCTATCTGCTGGATAATACTGAGATAGGCCCGGCTGCATTCAGCTAACGTTACTCCTTCACCCATCAGCGTCATCAGTTCTGTCATGGTACGCTTTACCCCGTCGATATAGGCATCGATAAATTCCCTGAGCGAAGGATCCCCACCTACGCGGATCTTCATGTCGATGCTCTGACGGTCTAAGACATACTGCTCAACCACCTGGCGGAACAAATCGAGTTTGGTGTCTGCATAATGGAAGATGGCCCCACGACTCATGCCGGTGGCCTTCTCGATGTCACCGAAACTCACGCCGTCGTATCCATGGAGAATAAAGAGACGGAACGTGGCGTTAAACAATTCTTCCTTATGGCTCTTGCGCATAACCAAACTTCTCTTTCTGCTGCAAAGTTACATTTTTTATTTTATATATGCGCCGTTATGATTAAAAAAGATGAATTATAAGTTAAAAATACCAATCGGTCGGTTTTGTGTTAAAGATAATGATTACCTTTGCAGAATAAATACTGCAATTATGAAGAAGATAGTTTGGATACTGATAGCCATTGCTATGATGGCAGGATGCAATGAAGTGCGGAATCCGCTGTTGAAAGAGGCGGCTGAGATTGTTCATCAGCGACCGGACTCTGCGCGCGTCATAATAAGTAAGGCGGATACGGCATCGCTCAGCGAGGCGGACAGAATGGAATACAACCTGCTGAAGGTGATGACGGATTATATCGTGCTGCATCAGGCAGAGGGCGATTCGCTCATATCGACCTGTGTGGACTATTACGACCATCATGGCGACGCTTGGCATCGCGGCAGGGCTTACTATTACAGGGCTGGTATCAGGATGCGATGTCTGGGTGATATGGTTGATGGTGTTAAGGATTATAAGGTGGCTGAGACAATTGCAGAAGATGCAGATGAAGAGCTGCTGAAGAACATGGTGTACGAGAATCTGGCTTATGCCAACTATTATTGCCTCAACTACACACTCTTGTTGAATTATTCACAGAAATTCCTTGAGAGCAGCCGCAAAATGAATGACAGCGTCATGACGATGAGGGCCCTTCATATGTGCGCAGCGGGTTATGCGCAAATGAATTTGAGAGACAAGGCTTATGATTTCATTGTCAAGAGTCTGGATTATATTGACCTGGCTGACAGTCTGTTGCGATCTGGCATCTATTGCAATGTCGCAGTCATGTATCAGGAAAAGAATGATGAACGAAACACCCAAAAATATCTGGATTTATGGAAAAAGTATAAGACCGCTGCCAGTATTAAAGGGAATGTAACCGAGGCTCGTCTTTTGAAAGCACAAGGGCATTATGAGGAGGCCATAGAGACAGTGAAGAGCTGCATCACTTTAAAGGATCCATTTCTGCATATCAGCGCGATGGAGTTATTGGCTGAGTTATATGAACTGACGGGTGATAAGGGTGAAGCTCTGGAAGTGAAAAAGCTGAATGATGCATTCAGAGATTCTGTCATGACGGTTAACCATAGTCTGGAAATAGCCGACTGGCAGCAGAAATATGACGAAGGGCGTTGGGAGCAGAAATCGCGAAAACGGATGATGGAAATGGCTGGTGTAATCACTTTCGCCATTGTGTTGGTGCTGGCGATTGGTATTTGGTGGCATCGAAGGAGAGTGCATGAGTTGGCTTTCCGGCTTGACGAGAATGCCAGACGGATGACTGAAAACCTGGCTGAGATAGAACGGCTGCAGCAAAGTGGCGAGGCCAGTGAACAAACCATCGCCGAACTGAACAGGCAGATAGAGGCCAGCCGCCAGCGTATTTCCAACAAACTGCTCATTGGTACGCGGTGTTTTGTGAGAATTCAGCAGAAGGAGTGCATTGCTGACATGACGGCTGAGGAACGACAGTGTCTAATCGACTACTATGCCCAGTTGCGCCCAAAAGCGTGGCAGGAGTGGGAACATACCTACACATCACTCACCCCATCTCAATACGTCTTTCTCATTCTCCAAGACGACCTCCACTACGATGACGACACCATCGCACAGGTGCTCGGAGTGAAGCCCCCCTCTCTCCGCACCCTGCGCTCACGCATCAAAGGGCGGGAGAAAAACTAAAAATACTCTTTTACGGCAAACTCAAACTGGTCGATGAAGATTTGTTTGAAGGCATAGAGATTGTTCTGCTCATAGAAGATAAGCATCGCTTTCTTGTAGTCAATGATGATCAGGGATGATCAGGGGACTCCGACCTGAAGGTCTGAGTGTGGCTTCGCAATCTGTGATCATTTTTTCTTTGTTCATAATTTCTGTATAACTCCATAAGAGACACCTGTCAGTCGAGAGAGTTGGCGTATTCCCGCACCATACTCCTTCAATGACTTGAGAATGTAGTTCCGTCTGAAGACAGTCCTCATCGTCCTCAAAGATGTCCTGCTTGTTGATTCCTCGAAGCATGACATGATAGATGCCAGTACCACTTTTTGTCCTTTCCTTTCGCGGCATGTGCTGATGCTTTGTTAATAGACAGTGCAAATATAGTAACATTTTCTTAAACAACAAAATTATATACTCCCGTCCCCTGGTCATACTCTAGTTATATAGCGAAGACATCTGATGAACAGTATGGGTTCGCAAATCAGCGCGTTCTTTATACAAAGCATCTTCAAAGAGCCGGACATACTTCTTTACCGAATCTACATTCTCCTTTTCCTTGTAAATCGCCAACAGGCCTTTGTAGCCTTCAGCATTTTTACTATAATCGTTCACTCGTAGCAATCTGTGGAAATACAGCTCTGCAGAGTCAAGCTGATGGGTTTTCAGATAATATAGGCCTTTTTGTTCATAATATCCCTCGCGACCATGGCTGACATTACCCTCACTATCGAACAGGCCACTCCGGCTTTCAAAAATATCCATCAACTCCTTGGCCCGTCCAAGGCTATCCTGACCAATATAAATGGCAATTATAGTCCCATAAATGGCAGCTGCTTCATGATGATAGCCATAAGCGGAATATAAGTGCTGAGCCTGTTGTAATGAACTCAGCATAGCAGCAGTGTCCCCCATCAGGAAATAAGGCTTTGCATACAATTCCAAATTACGTATATATGATAAGGTGTCACCTACTAATAAAGCATAATCCCCTATCTTTTTCCTTTGGGCCAATTCATCATGTGGCAGGTTCTGGGCATGGAATAGTTCTGCCATTTGGCCGTAGATGCTCATCAGCCTGCGATAGTCACAGTCACTACTCAAGGTATCGGCGCGGTCGATGGCATCCTGATAGCTCTGGAGGGCGGCAGGAGCCTCGCCCATGTCGCGGTAGGCACAGCCCAACAGGTAGTGGGCGCGCATCTGCTGGTTGGCATCGCCGTGGCGGTCGTAATAACGGGTGGCTTCGAGAAGCAGCGAGTCGATGCCGTCGGTCATGGGGACATAGGCACGGTTCATGCTGTCAGCCCGGTCGAGCAGGGCATCCATCTCGCGACCGGTCTCCGTCGTGCAGCAGGCCATCGCCATCAAAAGGGTAAATACGAGTAATAGATTCTTCATCCTCTTAGGGGGATTGTTACTTGATGCAAACAATAATCTTGTCTTTGTCTCTGGTGGGCGTGACGCGGACGTTGACGACCTTGCCTTGGCGGAGTTCGGCTTCGACGATGGTGCCTCGCGAGGCACGAAGGCGGAAGCGCACGTCCCAGTCACGGGGCCATGCTGGGAAGAGGTAGATGCGGTCGTCAACCTCCTGCATCAGCATCTCCTGCACGGCAATCATGCCCGATCCGCCCCAATTGTGGTCGGGTGTCCAGTCGTAACCGGGACCCCAGAAGGCTGGGAAGCGGTGCGGACCGTCCTGCATCTTCAGCGTGACAAGCCGTTGGGCCTCGTCGGTCATACCCAGACAGGCGGCCCAGATGGCATCCTGCTTCCAGCCTACATGCGATCGGAACTTCACAGCTAGCGTGTCGTTTTCGTAGGTGCGACGGGCTACGTCGAGGTCGGGGC
>Ga0310694_10005546_pt1 | contig 12068 bp, 15 predicted proteins | sample 174DNAGHGhighgp2_FD_203884 | JGI IMG/M metagenome (GOLD analysis project Ga0310694, IMG submission 203884) | Sheep rumen microbial communities from Palmerston North, Manawatu-Wanganui, New Zealand - 1742 DNA GHGhigh gp2 (v2) (version 2) | ecosystem: Host-associated > Mammals > Digestive system...
GGCGCTGAAACAGTGGTTTGACGCGCCCGAGAAATCGCCCGTCAAGGCACTCTGGGTCAGCCTCGGGCTGACGGGCGGCGCGGCACTGCTCTTCTGGCTGATGCCCGACGTGTTCTTCGGCAATTATGTCAGCTCGTCGGACCGTCTCTACATGGCGCAGTACGTGCAGGCCGGCTACATCCCACAGGATATGGCAAGCGGCATTCTCGCCAATATGGCCGAGATGCGTCGCGCCATGTTCACGTCGGACGCACTGCGCAGCGTTGTCATCATCGCACTGGGAACGCTCGTTATGCTGCTGGCACGCTTCGCCAAACTGAAACAACTGCCCGCAGTGCTGCTTATCACAGCCCTCTGCCTCATTGACATGTGGGGCGTAAACAAGCGCTACCTCAACGATGCCATGTTCTCGCAGCCGCAAACCAACGCGCAGAGCTTCCCCAAGACGACCACCGACGAGGTAATTCTCTCCGACACCGCGCGCTACTACCGCGTACTGAACCTCAGCGTGAGCACTTTCAACGATAATACCACCTCTTACTACCACAAGAGCGTGGGCGGCTATCACGCCGCAAAGCTCCGCCGATACCAGGAACTCATCGACGAGCACATTATTTCTGAAATGTCGCGCGTGCGCAATGCCATTGTCGAAGCCAAGGGCGACCTCTCGACGGTCCGCGGCGACAGCCTCTTCCCCGTGCTGAATATGCTCAACACCAAGTACATCATACTCCCTGTGGCCGAAGACCGCACCGCACCCGTGCCTAACCCGCACGCCTACGGCAACGGCTGGTTTGTAGACCGCATCCAGTATGTGGGCGACGCCGACGCCGAAATCGCCTCGCTGCACCTCATCGACCCGCGTCACACCGCCGTAGCCGACAAGCGCTTCGAATCCGTGCTCGGACAGGTGGAAACCGCACCCGACAGCGCAGCCAGCGTGGTGCTCACAGGTTACGAGGCCAACCGCCTCACGTACCAAGTGACGTCGCAGACGGGCGGCATCGTGGTGCTGAGCGAGATATACTATCCCAGCTGGACAGCCACGCTCGACGGCCAGCCGACAGAAATCGGCCGCACAGACTACGTACTGCGCGCCGTGCGCGTGCCGGCCGGCACACATCAGCTGATACTGACATTCGACCCGCAGACCGTCCATACCACCGAGGCCATCGCCTACGTGGCCCTCTGCGTGCTGGCCGTACTCACCCTCGCCGCCATAGCCGTAGCGCTCTGGCGCAGGAAGAAACAACGCACAGACGCTGCATAACGCACGTCGGAAATCAGATACCACGCGCCTCCACAACCGTAGGAGGCGCGTTTTTTTTGTACAGATGAAATGCGAAAGCGAAAAAAATGCGCAAGAAACTTCACGTATTTGCGAACTATTTCATACTTTTGCAACGAGAAAGACGCAGATGAGACTCTTCAAATATAAAATGCTGGTGGCGTTCTGGAAAAAACATCCCGAAGCAAAGGAAGCGCTGACGAGATGGGCCGAACTGGTGGAGACGAGCGACTGGACTTCGCACGCCGACCTGAAAAAGACTTTCCCAGCAGCAGATTATGTAGGAAACGACCGCTACGTCTTCAACATCGGCGGTAATAAATTTCGCACCGTTGCCGTAGTCGTTTTCTTCGCCGGCGACATGCACCTACGATTCGTCGGGACACACGCAGAATACGACAGAATAAAAGATATTAAAAGCATTTAGCATGAAAATAAGAGGCGAAAAACAATACGAGATGTGCGACGCGCGGCTGGAAGCGTTGATTCAGAAAGGAACGGCCTTAGGCGGCATGGACAACCTGTGCGCCGAAGACATGGCCGAATATAAGACCTTGAGCAACGCCGTTTACGAATGGGAATGCCGCGAGGAGCCGCGAGCATGGCGCGTAAGTCCGACGCTGGTGGCTGAGATTAAAAGCGCACTACGACGCAAAGGATACAAGCAGAAGGACGCCGCACCGCTGATTGGCCTCTCTCCCACTATGTTTAGCGACCTGCTACATGGTCGCCGACCGCTGAGCTTTGACGTGGCCCGCAGCATTCACCACATGCTGGGCGTCCCATCCGACCTGATTCTTGCTTAGCAATTTTATTTCCCACCTGCGGCATTTAGGGCGCGGCGGCCTGCATCCGTCATCAGTCCGCGCGCTTCCAGTTGTCGGCAGCGCTCGCGGTTGAGTTCCGTCCAGTGGCTTCCCTTCCGCCTGGGCGAGAGGCGCTGCGCCAGCCGGCCGTCGGGCAGTTTCTTCAGCGTAGAGTCTATCCATCCGAAGCACAGGGCTTCCTCCACGATGTAGAGATACGGCAGTGTGTTCGGCACAGGCTGTTTAGAACGACTGCAGGCCACCCAGCAACTGCGCGCCGAAGCATGATTTGCCTCGAGCCACTGCCTCAGTTGCTGCCGGTCGGAGAAGGTCAGAAGATTGGTCACCTCCATAGCCAGACGCATTCAAAGTTTTTTCCTCAGCGTGCCCATCAGCCATGCGAAGCCTCGCGCCATGCGTTTCTCGGCATCGACAAAGTGGTTGCCGGCGTTCCACTCGAGCGTGGTGCACCTCGTCTGCTGTTCCATCAACTGGTGTTGCCACCGTATGGCGTCGCCCACCTGTCGCATCAGCGGGTTGCGCGTGTGTTCCTCGCGGTCGCCAAGACTCAGATAGACGGCCTCGGCCTGCGGGCAACGCGTAGCAGCATAGTCCGTCCAGCCCGGAAACCACACCGATGGCGAGGCGGCTGCGATGCCGCAGAATAGGTCAGTCTGATACGCAGCCCACAGGGCAAAAAGCCCGGCCAGCGAGTATCCACCCAGCAGCAACGACATCCGCTCTGCGCTGTAGAAACCTGCGTCCGAGAGGTGCGGCAGCAGTTGCTCGACGACGAAAGCCAGCGTCTGCCCCGCTCCGTCGCCGAAAGGCACCTTACCGAAGACCGGCGGTGCAGCCCACGGCGAGAGTTCGTGCTGCCAGTCGGCAATTTCGAAAGCCGCCAGACCGAAAGGCGCCACGCGAAATGCACGGATGGCTGCCACCTCGTCGTCCAGCGTGGCGAGCTCCTGCCTGTCAACGGGCTGAACGAGCAGGAATTCTGCTGCGTCGGCGGCATACAGACGGCAGCGGCGACCGGAAATCAGGAGTTCGCGTGCGTTCATCCTACGGGTGTCGTTTCGGCCAGCATACGCTCGGCCAGCGGTACGTACCATGCGCGCACTTCCTCCGCCGTGGGCGTATGATTTCCGGGGAAGTGGAACGAGCGCGTGTAATGCTCCAGAAACAGGGGTTCGAAGTGTGCCAGCGTGTCCTGCTCGCCGAAGAGTCCCCACACACGGTCGCGGAAATCAGCCCTGCAACGGCTGAATTGCGTGGCTTCCAGCTCCGAGAACTCGGTTATCAGCTCCTCGTCGATAAAAAACTGCTGGCGGCCGTCGGCGCGCAGCGACTTGTATTGCTGTTCGCCCACGCGTGGCCGCAGAAACTCCGTCATCCGGAAGTGCGGATTGCCCAGCAGAGCCGGGATGCCAAGTTCGGGCGCCAGCATCTGGGCGTAGAACGCTCCGCAGCTGTTGCCCAGCAAGAGTGCCGGCCGCACGTCGGCGGCTAGCCGGCGGATGAGGGCGAGCGCCTCACGCGGGTGCAAAGGCAGGTCGGGCGAGAGCACCGCAGCCCTGCCCTCGAATGCCTCTTGCAGTGCCACGGCTGGCACACACTGTCCGCTGGCGTAGAAGCCGTGGAGGAAGAGGATGGTGGGACGCTTCCGGGCCGTCATATCACACACGCTGCCCCATGGCATAAGCCTCGTCGAGCTTGGGATTTCCCTCAATCTCGCGCGCATCGTTCACGCCGCCGCAGAAGAGCGTTCCTGCGAGCCGACATTTCGGATAGCAGTCCGTCCAGCCCGTCAGTCCCGCCTCTGCGCGTTTGGGAGTCTCGGTTTCGTCCTCGGCCGCCGTCGTGAGCAAATATACGTCGCGGAAGCGGTAGTCCTGCTCGTACATGGCATTCATGCGGTCGATGAGTGTCTTCATCTGTCCGCTCATCTCGTAATAATAAATTGGCGTGGCCCACACCACCACGTCCGACTCGAGTACGCGCGCCATGATGGCGTTCACGTCGTCCTGGATGACGCAGCGGCCCAGTTTCTGACAGGCCATACAGCCGCGGCAGAACTGGATATCCTTGCCGACAAGCGTCAGTTTCTCCACCTCGTGGCCGGCATCCTTGGCTCCGGCGGCAAAGCGCTCGGCCAGCATATCGCTGTTGGAGCCACGGCGCAGGCTGGTGGAAATGACAATTACACGTTTCATTTTTCTTACTCTTAATTACATCTCATTCATTGCCTGTTGCAACTTCTCCAGAAACAGCGCAGCCTGTTTGCCATCCAGCTGAGCGTGATGAAACTGCAGGGAGAGTCTCAGTTTCGTCCTGAACCAGCTGCGGCGATAGCGGCCCCACGCGAAAAACGGATTGTTGAAAATCCCCGAGTACTGGTTGACGATGCAGTCCAGCTCGGTGGCCACCACGGCCGACGTGCCGAAAACCATGGCTTCCGCGTCGGGGATGTCGCGGCACTCGCGGGCGGCCTGCTGCGTCAGCAAGTCGTAGTCGCGGCCGAACTGCTCCAGATTGTTGCTGAAGGGGATATCGCAACTGCTGATGCCTCCCGCTGCATTTTCCACGATGACGTTGATGCCAAGGCGGTCGAACTTGTACAACTTGTCACCGATGGGAAGCAAGTAGAATTCGTCCATCTGACTGGCCGCACGCCCGATACACCAGCACAAGAGCATGTTAAACTTCAGCCTGCGGCGCTTGCCGACACGGCGGAGGTGCGTCACGTCGAACGTCTTGACCACCGTCACCATCGGCATCGGCGATTTCATCCACAATGCGAAGGCTTGCGCCCGAGAAGTCTCCTTGGGGTCTATTTCCTGTCTCATATCTTCTGCCGACCGCTACACGAGGACCTACAGTTTCTCCACGAGGGCCACGATCTTCTGCTTCGTCTCGTCGGTCTTCTGCTCGTCGAATTTGGCAGTTACCATGCCCATGTTCTCTGCTTTCCAGTAGTTGCAAATATCGCGGAACTCGGCGGTGGCTCCGTCGTAAACGCCGGGAGAGTAAGACGACACGAGCAGCGCCATTTTTTTCACCTTGGCGGGACTATTGACGCAGTACATGCGCTGTATGGGCGCCTGCAGTTGCGCGCAGAGTGTGAAGTAATAAATGGGACCGGCCAGCACCAGCGCCTCGGCTTCGGCCATCAGCGGATAGAGTTCCTGCATGTCGTCTTTCTGGATGCAAGCGCCGTTGCCCTTGTTGTGACAGTACTCACAGGCCAGACAGCCTGCAATCTTCTTGCGCGAGACGTTCACCAGCGTCACTTCGTGCCCTGCAGCCTCAGCTGCCTTCTTGTACTCGTCCGCCATCCAAGCGGTGTTACCATTGGCCCGCGGTGAGGCCTGTAAAATCAGAACTTTCATAAACTTACGTATTATATGTTAAACAATTCGTTCTACTCCTTCTTTTTCCGCATCAGCAGCACGAGGCCCACGGCGGCCAAGGCCAAACTGCCGACGATGAACTTCGTATCGGGCATTGTCACACATCACATTAAAATTATCACGCCCAGTCGAAATTGTTGCCACCTGCAGCAATTTCGAAATGACACTTCGCAATTCCCAAATCCAGCTGCGAGAATCCCACCAGCGAACGTCCGCTACGTGCTCGCACGCAGTGCCGCCCGTCCTGCTGGCCGAGGTAATCGAAGTGGAAACGCTGCTGATTGATAGCTGTGGGAGCCAGCAGTGCAGCCTCCACGCCGCGGCGGAACCACTGCGGCGTCCGGTCGTCGGCATTGCTTACCTGCGCCACGCTCTTTATGCGGTGCGTCACTCCCTGCGTCTGGCCGTAGCCGATGGCTATGTAGGCGCCGATGGCCTCGTCGTCGGCCAAGGCATACGTGCCTGGCACCTTCGAGTAGCTGATTCCCACCCAGCAGGTGTTCAGCCCCAAGGTTTGCGCCAGCAGCACCAACAGCTCGCCGCAGTAGCCGATGCGCTCGTCGAGGTCGTCGCCACGTCGGCCAGCCATGACAATGTAGTTACGCACGTTACGGAATCGGCCGTACCGCGCCAGCCGGCCGCTGAAAGCCTTCGGCTCGCCACACACCAACTGCGCATGCAGCAGCCCGTCGGAGTTCAGTTCCACTATGCGTTGCTGCAACTGCCGCACGGCGTCAGCCTCCAGCGGATGCTCGGTGTACGCCCGTACGCTGTGCCTCACGGCGATGGCCTCCTGTAGTGTCATACGCTGATTTTTGCGGTAAAGATAAAACTTTATTTCCACACTGCAAACGCTTCGGGCGGAAAACGGGCGGCGAAGGCCGACAATTCTGCTTTTCGACGCAGAAAGTACGGCGAATGCGGAATATTTCGTAACTTTGTGGCAAAACAATAAAAAAAACGACTATGAAGAGACTATTTTTTGCCTCGCTGGCCCTCGGCTTCGCGCTGGCTGCATGTGAGAATCAGACACCGAAATCGACAGAAACAGACGCGCCGGACGCCGTAGCAACCGCCATTGCCGGAGACGGACGCGTGGACCTCGGCCAGTTGCAGTGGACACGCCAGCCCGCCGCCTATGAGACGAAGGGCGACACACTGCTCATCACCACTGCGCCGCACACCGACCTGTGGCAACGCACGTACTACCACTTCCGCAACGACAACGCGCCCGTGCTGCAACTCGCCACACGGCAGAAATTCTTCTCCTTCGTGGTGAAAACCGACTTCACGCAGAGCCACCAGCGCTTCGACCAGTGCGGCATCGTCATGTATCTGGACAGCGACAACTGGCTGAAAGCGTCCGTAGAATACGAGAACGAAGCGTTTCAGCACCTCGGCAGCGTGGCCACCAACAATGGTTACTCCGACTGGGCCACGACGGCCATTGCCGCCGACGTGAAGACCATGTGGTACCGCCTGTCGCGCCGCGAAGACGACTTCTGCATCGAGTGCTCGGCCGACGGCATTTCATTCTCCCAAATGCGCGTTTGCCACATGTTTGCTGCCGCAGACGAAATCCGATTTGGCATCTACGCCTGCTCGCCCGAGGAATCGTCCTTCACAGCCGCGTTCACCGACATGCGGCTTACCGAATGCATGTGGAAGGCGCACGACGGTCAGCAACCCGACGCAGAATAAAATATTTGCCAGACGACGTCACCTTCTGTCCCTCCTGCCTGTTATTTGTATGTAACCGGTTCGAAAAAACAAAATGTTTAACCATACAAATAATACGAAGGACTATGGAACATGTAATTAAATACCTTTTTCCTATTTTCGTGTGCGGCGTACTCCCCATCGCGCTTGTCTGGCTCATTGTTCGCATGAAGATGAATGAAACCAACAGGCGCACACAAATCATTCTGGCCGCTATCGAGAAAAACGCCGAGACGGACATCGAGGACCTGCTGAAGAAATTCTCGCCCAAAAGGAGACTGCTGAAGGAAAGACTGCTGACAAAACTGCTGTGGGGCACACTCGCCACAATTACTGGCCTCGGAGCTATAGCCTTTGCGGTCTATCTCCGCGCAAACAACATTGGAGGCGCAGCTGACGCACCGGGGTTCATCGTCATCGGCCTGATGCTACTGGCCATTGGCATATCCTTTCTCATCAACTTCGCGATAGGAAAGAAAATGCTGGCCAAGGAACTGGACGCAGAAGAGAAGGTACTGACACAACAAGCCGAGAGCTAAGTGACGCGCGAGGCATTCATCACCCATGTGGAACGCGAGCAGGAAGCCCTGAGAGGTTTCTTGCTCGCCCTTTGCTGCGGCAACAAAAATGACGCCGACGACCTGGCACAGGATGCACTGGTGAAAGCCTACCTTTCATCGGCCGGATATCAAGAAACCGGGCGCTTCCGCTCGTGGCTCTTCAGGATAGCCTACAACAACTTCCTGAACCACAAAGCCAGCCAACGTGTAACGGAGAGCATCGACGAGGCACGCACGCTCGCCGCCGACGCATCGGCCGACAGTAGCTTCGAGCACCAGACGCTCTACCTCGCCCTGCGAACCCTGCCGCCAAAGGAGCGCTCGGCCATTACGCTGTACTATCTCAACGGCTACAGCATCCGCGAAATTGCCGCCATCACGGAGAATTCGGAGGACGCCGTCAAGAAACAACTCTCGCGAGGGCGAGACAAACTAAAAGAACGGTTAAATGACAAAAGATAAAGAACTCGAGGAACTTTTCCTCGCCCAGAAACCACATTTCGACGATGCGCCGGAATTCATGGCACGCCTCGCCCAGCGACTGGATGCCGTGGAATACGTCAAACAGCATCAGGAAGCCACAATCCGACGCTACCGGATGGCCGTGGCCACAGCCTTCGTAGTGGGTATCATCAGCGGCGCTGCCGCCCTCGCGTTTCTGCTCTCCACGCCCGCCAGCGTGCCGCTCTTCTCGTTCAGTCCACAAAACACATGGCTCCTCTGGCTGGCCGACAATTCGCGCCTCATTACCGCCACGGCACTCGCCCTCCTGACAACGTTCGGCGTCATCAGTCTCATCAACAACGTGCAGGAAATCGTCGGCATGCGCTCCCGGCTGAGCACACACAAGCAGTAGCACAAAGTTTTCAGCGCGGTCCGACAATTTCGTGCGGCCGATAGGGCGCCTCGAGGAAGGCAGCTTCGTCGTCCGTGAGTGTGAGATCGACGGAGGCAACGGCGTCGTCGAAATGTTTCGGGTTGGTGGCGCCGACAATGGGCGCTGCCACGCCGCGTTTGAACTGCCACGCCAGTGCCACCTGCGACATGGAGACGCCCAACTGCTCCGAGAGCAGAGCCACGCGCTCTATGATTTCGAGGTCGTTCTCCTTGGCGCGGTCGTATTTGGCACGGATATTTGTGTCTGTGTCGCTACGTTTCGTGCCGCTCTCCCAACCGCGGTGCGAAAGATGGCCGCCAGCCAGCGGCGAATACGGGATGCGCGAGACGCCGTACTGCTCGGCCACGGGAATCAGCTCGCGCTCGTCCTCGCGGTACAGCAGGTTGTAGTGATTCTGCAGGGTGGAGAACATCGCCCAGCCGTTGCGTTCGGCACAAACCTGCATGTTGTGGAACTGGTAGCCGTACATGGCCGAGGCTCCGATGGCCCGCACCTTGCCCTGCCGCACAAGGGAATCGAGCGTCTGCATGGTATCCTCGATGGGCGTCGTGTAGTCGAACCGATGTATCTGGTAGAGATCGAGGTAATCGGACTGCAGGCGGCGCAGCGTGCCGTCTATCTCGCGCAGTATGGCCTGAGGCGAGAGCATTCCGTCGTTGAAGTAAACCTTCGAGGCAAGCACCACATCTTCGCGCCTGACGCCCAGACGCCGCAGTGCCGAACCTAGAAACTCCTCGCTCGTGCCGTGGGAATAGCTGTTGGCCGTGTCGAAGAAATTCACGCCCAAGTCGAGCGCGTGCTTTACCATCTGTTGCGTCTCATCCTCGCCGAGTGTCCACAGATGGAAGTCGGCCGATGGCCGTCCGTACGACATGCAGCCCACGCAGATGCGCGAGACGCGGATGTCGGTGTGTCCAAGAGTTGTGTATTTCATAAGCGTTACGTTTATTTTTCTACGCTGTGGTACGCCTCGTCGTCCACGGGCTCGAGCCACTCGTTGCTGGCGCCGGGCTGCACGTTGGTGTGATACGTCAGATGCTGAAACCACGAATCGCGGGCCGCTCCGTGCCAATGTTTTACTTCTGCAGGCACGGCCACCACTTTGCCGGGTGTCATCTCAACGGCCGGCTTGCCCCATTCCTGATACCAGCCGCGGCCAGCCACACAGACAAGCACCTGCACCTGTCCGTGATGCACATGCCAGTTGTTGCGACAGCCAGGCTCGAAGGTGACATTCGTCGGACCGCCTTTTTCGGCCTCCATCGGTGCCAAATAACTCCGGCCCGTAAAATACTTGCCATACGGATTAGGCTCACCCTTGGGCCACACGAAGTCCAACGGCTCCACCGCATCGCACGGCTCGCCAAAAACGGCAGCCACTGCCTGCTGGCATCGCACGGCCTCAGCCTCGCCGGCGTGACGATGAAGGGCTGCAGGAATCTCGTGAAGCTGCGCATCGGTGACTCCCATGTGTCGCGCTCCGCTCACGTGCGCCCGCAACTGCGGTTCGCAGCCCTTCAATGCCGAGATGGCAGCCACCGTCACCATCTCGCGCTCGGCAAACGAGAGATTGTTGCGCGCGAAAATGTCGCCAAATAGGTGTGCCTTCAGGTAATAGTCCGTCTGCGACGCAAATTCGTAGTTGAAGGGAGCGCCCGTGAGACGTGTCTGCACCTCCGTTCCTTGCCGCAACGCGTCGTAATCTGCAGGCAGCGCATCCGCTTCGCGCCCGACCTCGGTCTTTAAACCAGCCGTCTGCCGCTCGCCCACCACCTGCTGCAATACACCCAGCGCGTTGAGCGACCGCGGAAAGCCCGTGTAGGCGTACAGCTGAGACAGGGCCTCCTTCTGCTCGCTCACGGTGAGTCCAGCATCGAAGGCGTTGTTGATTTCTCTCCTCAGGGCCACCAAGTCGCCCTTGGCCTCGTTGGCAGCAATTGCCACGAGCGCCTCGTGTCGTTTCGTCAGTTCCATTTTTATTCTTGCATTTAGGCTGCCAGAAAACAAGAGCAGGGCAGCCATTGTCAGTCCACAAAATTTCATTTCCTCAGTTCTTTTTTTGCAAATATAGCCATAAAAATCCACATATCCCAAATCCTGTCCCATGTTTGTGAGCAGAAAACAGCCAAACTACACCTTATATATATATTATCACGGGCCGCAAAATATTTACCACACGCAGTTTTGAGTCACTCGACGTGCAAAAATTGAAAAAAGACGGCCGAAAAAACTTTTTTTCGAAAAAAAACGTGAAATGTTTTGCAGGAATAAAAAATTGCCGTACCTTTGCAGTCGCAAAACGAAAGCGAAGACCTGGAGAGGTCGGCAATGAAGCTGAAGTTTTGGGCGCTTAGCTCAGCTGGTTCAGAGCGTCTGCCTTACAAGCAGAGGGTCGGCGGTTCGAATCCGTCAGCGCCCACGGACATGATGGGACGGCTCCTTAGCTCAACTGAATAGAGCATTTGACTACGGATCAAAAGGTTGTGGGTTTGAATCCCGCAGGAGTCACTTCCGATGCGGCGCCAGCAAGACTGGGTAGATACCAGAGTGGCCAAATGGGGCAGACTGTAAATCTGCTGGCTTACGCCTTCGGTGGTTCGAATCCATCTCTACCCACAGAGCCGCAACGCGGCAATAGCTCAGTTGGTAGAGCACGACCTTGCCAAGGTCGGGGTCGCGAGTTCGAGTCTCGTTTGCCGCTCTTTGATTTTATGGTGCGTTAGTTCAGCTTGGTTAGAATACATGCCTGTCACGCATGGGGTCACGGGTTCGAGTCCCGTACGCACCGCGAAAGTGTTTTTCATGGTATTAGATTTTTAAGGTGAGCATCAGCTTCTGTGAAGAAGTTGATGTTTTTTTTGTTACCTGCAGTTTTGCGTCCGCCGGCTGCAGAAAGTCAGAAACTACTTGTCGAAAAGCGAGCGCGGAAGGCGGGCCAGATAGATGGCGGCTTTGCCTTTCTGATTTGTCGAGGCGTAATAACTCACCCAAACTTCGTTGCCCTCGATGAGAAGGCCGGGATAGCTGGTGTCGCCGTCGGAAGGCAGGACGTAGACTTCCTCCCAGTCGCCGGTGCGCGTGCCACGGAAAAGGGCGGTCTTGCAATGGCGGGTGAAATACGTGCGAGTGGCCAAGATGACCGTGCCGTCGGAGGTTACGAAGTCCTGTCCTCCCACTTGGAAGCCCATGGGTTGCCACTGCCACTCGTTGTAGGGCGGCTGGCTCGCGGCCCAGTAGCCTTGGCGGTCGGCGCCGTCGCGACGCACCATGGCCAGCATTGTGCCGTCGGGCTCAAAGCGTAGCGTTGTCTCGTTTGGAAAGCCACTGATGCCCATGTCGCAAACCAAATCGTAGCGGACGCCGTCGGTGGTGCGCAGAAACGAA
>Ga0310694_10005548_pt1 | contig 12067 bp, 17 predicted proteins | sample 174DNAGHGhighgp2_FD_203884 | JGI IMG/M metagenome (GOLD analysis project Ga0310694, IMG submission 203884) | Sheep rumen microbial communities from Palmerston North, Manawatu-Wanganui, New Zealand - 1742 DNA GHGhigh gp2 (v2) (version 2) | ecosystem: Host-associated > Mammals > Digestive system...
CACCGCTTGGACAATGGTAATGGACCTGACAACCCCCTCTGTTACCTATTACTCCCGCCGCCACTTCGACAAGCCATTTCACTTTGAATTTGAGAGGAAGGAGCTGGTAAAGTGATTGGCTGTACTCTTGGCGAATGGGGTGATGAAGAAACGTTTAACACTCGTGGTCAGGAGATTCAGCGATGGCTTGAGGACAATGCTGTAGAGCCTTACCGCTTTGTCATTATTGATGACTTCATAAAACGTCAATTCAACCTCCTCGCCCCATTCACGTCCCCGGCCGAGAGCGTCAGTACAAAGTTCCTGGCCCCTCCCTTCTCATAGAAGTACACCCGGAACACCTGCCCCCTTGTCAAGGCAATCTTGTCAAACGTAAACACCAGCTTCCCCACATCCTCCGGCTGGACAACCCCCAGCCCATAGGACTGCTTCGGAAAAACAGCCTTCTCATACTGGAGTCCGCGCTTGGTGCGCCGCTTGCTCTCCACGGCAAATCTCGGCGCCGACAGCTCATAACTCACCGCCGAACCGTTCTTGAGCGAGATTAGCAGGAAAAGGACATCATCCTTCACAAAAATGTTCTCACAGAGGATGTCTATCCCGTATCCTCGCGTGCCTATATGGTAAAGTTCCTGTTTCATATTGGAGATTTCTTCAAAGTTGAAAGAGGCCGACGGCCTGCCATCGGCGTTGGAAGGTGAAAAAGAAGGTAAGGACTGGGCGCTCCGCGTATCAATTTCCAGCCGGGACGGATGTTCCCGATAGGCAACGATAAAAGTGTGCATCGCACCGCTTGCCTCCAGACACGACATCGAGGTACATTCCCCGAATGCCTCCCGGGCCTTGACGGCCACGAAATCCTTGCTGCCGTCCACAATCTTGGCCACGATGTCCCGGGAGCCGAGATTAACGTACTTCAGCTCAGAGGCAAAGCGCAGATGCACCACCTGCGAGGTCGAGATAAAAAGCGTATCCGGGGTCTGTGCAAGGCCGATTCCGGAGCATACCCACCCAAGGGCAAGAGTAAAAAGCAATCGTCTCATTTTCTTTCAGATTTAACAAGGTAAAACTCATAGCCGGACACGACCGATACCGACACTTCGCCGGAGGCGCTCCGGGCAATGGAAGCGCCGGTCCGCAGGACCGTGGACGCCAAATCGCCCACCAGGCCGCCGAAGGTGGTGCCGGCAGCGGAAATCGCATCATTGGATGCCTGACGAGAGTTTTTGGAGGCCGATGTCTCCGGGCAGTAGATGCCCTGTAGGCCGTCGGTATCATAGGCATCCAATGCCAATGGAACTATCCGGCCGTTCATCTCCAACGACCGCACAGACAGCTCCAGCCGGTCTCCAAGTTTGCAGATAGCCGCCAGGTGCGTATTCGCCGGAATCCGCACGCCGCCATCCACATAATCCTCCAGCAGGCGCAGCGTCACCCGCTGCCCGCTTCTGAGCTTCTGGTCTCGCACGAACATACAACGGAACGGCCGCTTGGCTCCTTCATACTGCACCGCAGCATCGGAAAAGTCATCATCCAGCGTGGAAATAATCCCTTCGGATGAGCCGACAGCCGAAAGGTCGATAGAAGCCGGTTCCGCGGCAGCGTCACCCCCGACTTGATCCGGGGCCTCCTCGGCGGCTCCACCCGTCAGTACATCCCGCACCATCTCGGCCCGCCTTCGGTCATAATCCAGCTTCTCATCCGTGCTCATCGGCCGGGACGCCGCACCACCACCAGAAGATCGGCGTGGCGCCGCCGCAGGTGCGGAAGGAGCCGGGCCGAAAACCCTTTCAGCCGCGCCTTCCGAACCGGAGGCTGTAGCGCTGGAAGAAGCCCTCGGAGCTTCGGGAGCATTAGACACCAGCGAGATGTCCTCATCGGCCGCCCCGGCCTTGTGCCCCAGACCATCGAAATACTCCTCCGTGGAGACCTTACCCCGGAAGGCCTCGGACTTCCTGTCCGCGATTTCCTGGGCTACTCCGTCCGGAATGCCCACTTCAACGGAAGCACGTTCCGCCTGCTCTCCGCCCGAGGGACGAAACTGCGTGACCAGTGCAAATACCACCAGCCCCACGACCACCACTACAAGAGCCACAAAGCCCCAGAGCAGCTTCTTGTTATTTTTGTCAAATGCCATAATGTCAAAGCTTTACAGAATCATTTTCAGCGCCTTGTACAGATACCATATCCCGGCGCACACCATCAACGCAACGCCTGAGTATGTGATAATTCTCACCAGGCGGGAATCATTCTTTATCTCTTTCATCGCTTGCGGGTTTCTACGAGATTATTCTCCACCACTTTGAACTTCTCGATGATGAGCCCGTGCGGATTCACATCCGAGCGACCCGCATCAATCAGTTGGCAGGTGGACACAAAGGAATACTGGGACACGGTACTCTCCCTCACCACATATTGCCTGGCGTAGGTCTTCACCTGATACGGATATCCGGCAGCAACGAACTTCACGCTGTCCACAATCATCTGCTGGGAGATGTTGGCCGATACCAGGCGCGCGTAGTAGCCCTTCTCGGCAAGGTCTTGGGAGTATTCCCACGCGCTCCGGTCCGCAAGGTTGAAGGCCCGGTCCAGATTCTCCTGGATGGTCTGCTTCTGTGGCGAAAGGGTAAACATCAGCTCGTGAAAGCGCGTCACGTGGTCCCGAATCTCCACATCCTTCGAAAGGATGGCATCCGTCTGGAGTGCCAGCAGCAGGCTCTTGCCCTGGTCCAGCACATAGATCTTCTGCCGTTGTTTCTCTGCAAAAGAGAGCGAGTACAGCCCTATGATGAGGGAGAAAAGGAGCGAACCGCCAACGGCAACCAGTGTCAGCCTGCTTTGGCTCCGGAAGGACTTCTCGATGTCCTTGGTCATAGATAGTATCTTATTCATATTCTGAGGTTTTATTATTTCCCGGCAAGCATGGCCGCCTTCTGGGCAGTCTGTGCGATATTGCGGTTTACGTCCGATGCGCCGGCACTGGTAATCACCCACGAAGCCAGACTGGGAACGCCCAGCAGGCACACCAGCGTCACCACATCGAAGACAATCAGGTGGATGGGATATGCGAAACGCTCGATAAAGGCGGCATTCCACATCGCACTCACCATGGCGCCCTTGATTTTGATATTGACCATATCCACAAAGGCCGTCACCGGTATCCAGAACGAAATCTGGATATACCTCGCCAGCCAAGTGCGGATATTGTTCTGGAACCCCGGCATCAGCGACAGCGCAAAGGCAAACGGGCCGATAAGCCCGAGGATAATGAGATAGACGCTGCTCACCGCATACAGCACGTACTGCACCAGCTTGACGATGATGGAAAGAAGCGCCGACAGGATGCTGCCGAGGTTATTGACAGCCTGCCCGATCTTGGCACTCACAAAACCCTTCACGCCGGACCAGAGCCGCTTGAAGAAACCCGGCTTTTCGCCCTTCTCGATGGCCGACTCCACGATGGACTCAGCGATGGCCGATGTCTCATAAGAGAGGCCGTCCAAGTCTGTGGACGAAGACTCCCGGCCCATCTCTTCCTCGAACTGCCCGGTTAGGGATTCTTTGTCGTGCTCCTCGACAGCGGCATACAGCTCATTGATTTTGCCGAATACGCCGTCCCGGTCACTGTCAACGGATGCGGTGATGGCCTTCGCTACAGTGTGCGTAATGCCGTCCAGCGGCATCAGGACAAAGGAATAGAAGTTACACGTGAGGAACAGGACCATAACCGTCCGCACCACGGACCGCACATCCAGACGGCCGAATGGGTCGTTCATCATCTTGTTGTACCAGGTAATCAGCGAGAAACTGGCGGCGATGCACGCCACGGCACAGGCCAGACTGTAGATACCGGAATGGTCTCCGCTGAAAATGCTCATCTTGATGTCCTGGAGCATTTCAGGATAGTTCAGTTGTATCATAGCGCGTCAGTATTTGATTTTGAAGGCCTCATCCAGACTCCCGACGGCCGATGCCATATCAGCCCCGGCGTCGATGTCCGCGTAAGTGTTCCGGATGTGATAGTACAGCGCCGCATTGGCCCGGCTCAGCCGCCGGTCGCACTCGGTAAGCTGCGCTATCCTTTCCTCTTCGCTTACCTGCGACTTGCTGTCCAGATACTCCCGGGCCCGCTTCACCTCCCGGGAAGCATAGAGAAGGTACTGAAAACCCTCGTTCACCATTGAGCGCCCCTGGTAATAGGTAATCTGCTGGCCGTTCATATCCTTTACCCGCGTCACATAGCGCGTGAACATCCGGGCCATCTGCTCGTAGTTCTTGGCCATCCGGACAACGGACTGGGCTTTATAGAGGTCACTCCGGACCTCGCGATAGCGTTTGTCCATCTCCTGCAGGAACTCCAGTTGCTCCTTGGCAACGCCCAGGTTCTGAAGGAACTGCTCCGTATTGAGCACCATATTGTCCCCGTCCTGCAGGAAGGACAGGATGGCCTGTGCCAGATTCGACGCATCAAAGGTCGCAAACTGGGCCGATGCCCGCTGTTGCGAGCCAAACATGAAAGCCACGGCCAGAAATGTCATTCTGAGCGCAGCGAAGAATCTCTTTCTCATATCTCCTCCCTCTTTACCAGTTTCTTGATGGCTTTGATGTAACTGCCGCCGGATTTCTCCACGGCAGCGGCCAGGCGGATTTTATCTTTCTTGGCCGATGAAAACGCGATGCGCTCTTCCGGAGACACCTCCAGCCGCATCACAAAACTCTTTTTGTTGCCAAGGTTGAAGAACACCTCGCGCCCAGCGTCATGCCCGGCCCGGCCGGGCATTTTGAACCGGTTAAGCGACAACACCATTGCCTTGTCATCATCTGACAGCGACAACTGCCCGGCCAATTCCTCGAATCGGTTCACATACTTGGTCTGGTCCAGCAGAATCTTTACGCCGGAGTTCTCCACGATAGAATCCTTGATGATGGGCGAAGATGTGATGTCCTTGAGTTCCTGCGTGACCACCATCGCCGCCGTGCGGTGCTTTCTGGCCGTCTTCCAGAGCTCCAACATATAAGTGGCCATTTGGGTGCCCATAATGGCCTTCCATGCCTCCTCAATGCACATGACCTTGAATTCCGTCGAAGAGGTCATCTTTTCCATAAAGGCATCCATTATCACCAGCGTAGTGATGGGATAAATCACGGGATCTCCCTTGATATGGTCAATCTCAAATACCACAAAGCGATCCTCCAGAATATTGACGCTTTCCCGTGAGTTCAGCAGGTAATCGTAAGGTCCACCCGTGTAGAACTGTTCAAGCGATATCAGGTAATCCTTCAAGTCAAAGTACTCTTTCCCGGCATCCTCCGCAGCCAGCAGGTCCCCGAACACGTCCCGAACATACTCAAAGTAGTCGTTGAACACCGGGTCTCTGCCGTCATGCTCGACCGCACCGTCATGCCCGACCTGATCGGGCATCTCCCACTGTTGCAGGAATTGCGTAATGCTCTCCCTGACATACTTCTCGGCAGAACTCGATATCTCTACCTTCCCATTCTTCCACAGTGTCACCATCAGCGTGAACAGGAAGTTCATCGCCTCGCTGTCCGCCTGGCTGAACCGCCGAACATTCCGGAAGGGATTGAACGAAATCGGCTTCCCTTTCTCGAAGGTGTAGTAGGTTCCATCCTTCCCGCCGGATTCCTCCTTGATGATATGGCAAAGCGCCCTGTACGAGTCTCCCACGTCGATGAGGAAGCAATGTTGCCCAGCCACATAGCAGCTGCGCAGGTATTTGTTCATAAAGAACGACTTGCCGGAGCCGGAAGGCCCCAGCAGGAAGACATTGTAGTTCTCAATCAGCCCCGCATCCAAGGCCTTCTCCTGGATATCGAAGCGCTGCGGAATCAGGCGCAGCCTGTCGCTCATTTTCAGGACGCCGTCGGCAATGCCAACGTCAAAGCCGTCATACAGGTTCAGGCACAGGGCTGACTGCAATTCCATCGTCATATACTCGCTGAACGCCAGGCCGCTTTCGTTGCCCGGGATGGAAGTCCAGAACTGAGCGGGAGCGTTGGACGTATCGGCCACAGGCGTGATGCCCAGTTTGGAAATGGCCGTCACCGTCCTGTCCCTTTCCGTCGTGAAAATGTTGACGTGGCAGCGCACCGTGTACATCTGCTGCGTAGCCGCCGTCTCCAGATAATCATTGATTTCCTCGGCGTACTTGCGGTTCTCGGCGCTTCGGGCGCTCATACTCTGCATCTGCCGGCGCTTGCTGTCCAGACTGCCGTGGATGTCCTTGAGCGGTTCCTTCACGATGAAGGTGTTCACCACATGCTCGCAGTCCAGGTCTTGTCCGATGTCGTTCAGGAAAGACAGCGAGACCACGGAATTCTCCGTACTCAGCGCGCTCACACGGCGGCAGGAAGCCACCTCTCCGGGCAACTGGTCCAGATCCGCAAACAGATAGCAGAACACTTCCTTTTCACCGGTCCGGAGCCTGTCGGGCGCCACCTGAATATCACTCAGCACATCCGCCCCGCCATCCGTGAAGTTCAGATAGTCCTGCAGGATATGCCCGAAGATATCCTCCTCCGTCAGCCTTCTCAGCGACAGCAGCCCGTTCCCGGCGAGCATCGCCCAGAACTGGTCGGCCGATGCCTGCATCCGTACAATCTCGGCCCCCTTCGGCAGTCCAGGAGAGGACAGCCCCAGAAGCCCGGAACTGCCGCCCCGCACATTCTTCCTGGATGAAAAAGAGAGCCACAGGAAACACCGGTGGTCCAGGTACTCCCGTCCGTCAAAATGCTCCTCATAAGCCTTCTCCAGAAAGCCGGAGACCTTCTCCGCCTCGTACCGCTTCCGCATAAACACATCCTGCTTATGCACGATGGTATAGTCCGGTAGCAGCTGGATGGCCGCCGAGAGCGTTCCCACCAGCGAATCGTACTTCTCTTCATTGCAACGGAAAGCCGGAGGCAGCTGAAGCTCCCAGCCCAAGCAGATGTCACCTCGCTTGGACAGGATGACCCCGTCCCCGCCGTTCATCACGGGGAAATTGTCCCTGATATCTATCTGCTCCATACCTTACTCCTTACAAGAATGAACTTCGGAAGGCGCAACCCGGCAATCTTCCTCGACAGCGCCTTCTCGCCAAACTTCTGCTGAATCTCCGTCAATGCAAGGTACCCTCCGACCACCAGCGCCAGCGCTGTGGCCAGTCCTGCAAAGGTTCCGAGGATGGAGCCCACAATCAGGGCAAGGATGATGATGGCCACCAGGCCCGCTCCGGCCACAGGGATGTATTTCCCTTTGACCCCCAGCAGCGTGAACGGCCGGTCCAGATTACGATACACCCTGCACTTCATAGGCCGATAAAGTTTTTCAGCACGAGGGCTGCAATGATACAGAACACCATACCGCCGCACCAGCCGAGGGCCTTCTGGGCGCTCTCCTGGTCTCCGCTGTACAGTTTGATGCCCACCGTAATCAGGGACACGATGGCAATGATAGCCAGAACGGCTATGACAACCTGGTAGATGATCGAGCCGGCAGAACGTATCTGCGTGTTGGCCTCGTTCAAAAACGAAATGGCATCCTGAGCAGATGCCGAGATACTCACGGCAAGCGCCAGGACGCCCGTAACCGCATATCTCACTCCACAATTCTTCATCACATTATGCGTTATTCATTATTTCACTTGCAAGCCGTCCGGCTTCCAAGTCTGTATTGTAACCGCTTGCAACGGCGGTTCTTTCCTCCCGTTCCCGCTCCTGTGCCGCCCGGGACTCTTCCTCCTCGATGCGCGGCTCCAGGAACCTCGAAATATTGGTGCGGGACGCTGTCTCTTCCTTGCTCTCCACCTCCGGGGCATGGTCCGCCAGCCTTTCCGGCAGCATTATCTTCTCAAGCCGGACAAGAGGGATAATCTCAGACAGGTCGATGTCCCTGTCCGAAGGCGGCCCGGCTCTATCCGGCGGCTGTCTCTTCTTCCTTCCCCACATAGTCCAGAACCTCATTGAAAAGCTTCACAATCTCCGGATTCACCGCTCGAATCTCCTTGCCGGGAAAACAGATGCTGCTGCGTACAAAGCCTGTCACGGCATCGGAATCCCGGCGCATCTTCACCGTATTCTTGACACGGCAGTCCGACAGCGGAATCCCGCCCTTGGCAAAGAAATCCGCAAACTGTTCATACATTTTAGGATTCTCCCGGCCGACAACCCGATTGAAGAACACCAGCATCCGCTGGCCAAGCTGGTGGAAGATGTTCCCCAGCGAGTAGCAGGAAGCGATGCTCATCCCGTCAAGTTCCACCGGCACCACAACAAGATCCAGGCACTTCTCCACAACCATCTGGAACACGGCGTCCGTCTTTAGGAAAGAGCCCTTGAAGTCCATTATCAAATAGTCGACCCTTTCTGCAAGGCCGGCAAGATTTCCGGCGAGCTGGCGCAGTTCTTCTATCGATAGCACCTCGATTGACTCGATGGGATAGAGGGTGGCCTCATCGATTTCCCTGCCAGCTCGGCGGGCGGCATCCAGCTCACGCCTGCGCGTAACGGTCAGGTTGTATTCCGGAGCGTCAAAGTCCAGCACGATAACCCTCTTTCCTTGCTCGTATTGCAGGAAAGAGGCTAGCAGCATATTGAATGTCGACTTGCCGGTGCCACCTTTGGCTGTGAAGAATGAGATGACTCGCATAACACTTCGTTGCTACAATTTACTGCACAAAGGTAAGGGATACTATATCAAAAACAAATTAATTTGCAAGCATCGCCTTTCTACGCACCTCAGAGGCCGATTAAAAAAGAAACCGGGCACAGGAAACCCCGTACCCGATTTTCAAAACCCTATATGATTGTGCGATTTATTTCTGGAGGAATTCCTGTCCGCATTCGGCGCAGGCCCACTGCGGATCCGCTCCGCTGAGGCAGCAGCCGCCCAGTTTAACCTCTCCTTTTTCAGCCTTTTCAAAGGTTTCATCGCTGGGCTCCCCATAGATGATGGGGATAATCCTTCCACCGCAGAAAGGGCATGTCGCGGGCTTGGCCGCCACTTCGTTCACATCCAGTGCAGCAAATTCCTGCTGCTCTTCCATCGAATAACGGTCAAATAGCGCGTCACTCCAAACCTCTACAACAAACTCGGCAATTTCATCATCGGTGGGGAGTTCGTTCAGATTTACCTCGGCAGGGATATCTTCATCCTCGTCAACTTGCTCGCTCTGCTCAATATAGAAGCAGGCCAGTGCAAATCTCTCGGCTGACGACAGGGCACCTAGGCCGTTCTTAACCATCTCCACAGCGCGGGAATACACCGTTCCTACATTCTCCAGGCCGCAGTATTCAACCTTGCGTGCCAGAAAATCCGTATAGCCCTGACAGGCGGACTTCATCTTGTCCGAGACCGCCATCTCCGAGAACTTCTTTTCAAGAGAGGAAACAAACCGGTCGATAATCTGGCTCACTGCAGCCTCGCAGAGTTCATACAGTTTGGGATTCACTTCGTCAAGCATAAGTCTTCGAGTTTTAAAGGTTAAACGTCTGTTCCTGCCAGCACAGGATCAGAAATACAGGGAACAAAAACAAGGCAAGCATCAGCCTTCCGGGTGTCATTTTCTTCGCTCTCATAACATCGTTTTTATTTGACTACCCAAAGTTAGGAAATCCTTGTCAATATTCCTACAAATTTTCAAACTAATTACTTGAAAATCAATTAACTATTACTTCTCCTAAAGGAGTGCGAGTAGTTTAGTTTTCCTGATTTCCGGCTGCAAAGATAGTCATTGGAAGTGACAGTTTCTGACACACGGACTTGTTCATCTGCAAGAATTTGAATAACTTCGCATAAATACCAAACCCCATACAATGGACCAACCCAAAGTTGAGAGGATGCTGCGTCTTATGCAGCTACTCTCCGGCAATGTGCATTACACCATCGACGAGATCGGCGAAAAGCTGGAGCTTTCCCGCCGGAGCATCTACCGCTATATCGACACCTTCCGGAGCGCAGGCTTTGCCGTCACCCGCATCGACGAAGGAACCTACCGGATGGTGATGAGCCGCAAATCCTATCCCGACCTTTCCAAGATTGTCTATTTCTCCGAAGAAGAGGCCTACGTGGTGAACCGTCTCATCGACAACCTGGACAATACCAATGCGATGAAGCAGGGGCTCAAGCGGAAACTGGCCGCCGTCTATGACATGGCCGACATCCGGAACTTCATCGACAACAAGGCCAACTCCGCGAATATCGAGGCGCTGTCCGATGCCATCAGGGAGAAAAGGACCGTGCTCCTGGTCGGCTATTCTTCCTCCCATAGCGGCAACAAGAAGGACCACACGGTGGAGCCCTATAAGCTCAATTCCAACTATATCGACTTCTGGGCATACGACCTGGAGGATGGCGTGAACAAGCGCTTCAAGGTTTCCCGCATCGATGAAGTCCAAGTCCTGGAGACGCCCTGGGAGTATGAGGGCAGCCATGAGGAAGAGCCGTTGGATGCTTTCCGGATGCACGGCTATGCCCCGTCCCACGTCCGGCTGAAGATGGATATGGTGGCGAAGAACCTCCTGCTGGAGGAATACCCGCTGGCCGAGAAGGGGCTGACCGGTGACGGAGACACTTGGCTTTGGGAGGGCGATGTGAACGGGATGAATGGTGTGGGCCGATTTGTCCTGGGACTCCCGAGGCATATCGAAGTGCTGGAAGGTGATGAACTTCGGGAGTTTTTGAGGGAAAATGCAGAATTTATACTCAAAAAATAGCCGTGTGTCAGAAGTTGTCAGTTGCAGGTTTTATATTTGCGGCGTAACCCCAAAAACCGTATGAGAATCGAGGAAGCCATAGTGTGGCTGCTCTCCACGGAGGGCCGCGGAATGACCGCCGAGACGCTGGCCGAGCAGATTAATCTGCGCCGGTTGCATCGGCGCAGGGACGGGCAGCCTGTGGGTACTTCGCAGATTTGGGCGGTAGTGTTCCGGAATCCGGAGATGTTTGTGAGGGATGGGAAGCTGATTAGGTTGATGGTGTAAAACGATGGGCGCTTTTATCACACATGCAATGAATGATGATGGCCAGATGGTCCATGTTGATTCCGTACCCAAAGGAATCAAGTGTGGATGCCATTGTCCCCATTGTCAAGCCCCTTTATACGCGAAAAACGGTGGTCAAATCAGAGAACACCACTTCGCCCATGCGAATGGTCATGAATGTGACGGGGCTTATGAATCTTCAGTACATTTTCTCGCCAAGGAAGTTCTACAAGAGACTGGCTCCATTATGCTTCCCCGATACGGTGGATTCGGATTTCCCACTGGCTTGGTAAGATTGCGAAACATAGAAGTGGAAAAGTGGGATGAACGGTTCAAAATACGCCCCGACGCAGAAGGAATAATGCCAAATGGTGAGCGCCTTCTAATCGAATTCAATTTCGCGCACAAGGTCGATAACGAGAAGCGAAAGATAATTGTTGATAATCATCTGAAATGCATTGAGATAGATATCAAGTATCAAGCTGACGAGAAAAAGGAACTACGTGAGTTTCTTGTAGGTTCTGCTGAGGATAGGCATTGGCTGGTTGAACTACCGCCGCCACCTCCTCCCAAGGGAGAGAGTTTCTCTATATCATATCCTCGGAAGCCGATTTTTGATCAAACAAGAAGTATTCTAAAGGAGGTTTTTGAGAATAAGTCACTTCGAATCACCCCAAGATGGGGGCTGTCTTTCGACTTGAAACAGTACGGTTATGACACGTGCGAAATAGGGGCAAAATACCGTGGCTTCAAGGCTGACTTGTTATTGTATCGAAGTCAAAAAGAGGACAAAGGATATATCGCAGTCAACATTCGGGGAAGGCGGCGTTATGAGGTTGAGAAGCCAAAGAATCTCCGTGTAATAGATATTGTAATTAATCCAGATTTGAAAGAAGATTTTATTAGACAGTATTTTGCGGAGGGGGTCCTGAGGGATGACTTTGCAGTGAAAATATATTACTTCGACTTCAAGTAAGGCAATACATATATTGTGGCACTCAATCTCTTAAGATTAAGATTCTCGAGCAAATTCATAAAATGATGGATAAAATTCGTTAAATTTGTCAATATATATAAACCCACA
>Ga0310694_10005549_pt1 | contig 12067 bp, 7 predicted proteins | sample 174DNAGHGhighgp2_FD_203884 | JGI IMG/M metagenome (GOLD analysis project Ga0310694, IMG submission 203884) | Sheep rumen microbial communities from Palmerston North, Manawatu-Wanganui, New Zealand - 1742 DNA GHGhigh gp2 (v2) (version 2) | ecosystem: Host-associated > Mammals > Digestive system >...
TCAATGTCGATGAGCACGATGCTGCCGTCCTCGTCTCGCACTGCCCTATAGCCCATTGCTTCGAGATCGATGATGAAGGCGCGGCGCTTCAGGTCGGCCAGTTCGCGCTGCAGGCGCTCATTCTCCTCGGCGAGTTTTTTGTTTTCGGCTTGCAAGCGGCGGGTGGAACGGATAGAACGGGTGGAACGGATAGGACAGGACTGAGACGCAAGATTTTGCGTATCTACAGGTCGTGTGATGGACGTTTCTGGTGATGGTTCCGTCTCCCCGGATTGTGTGGGTGCCGTTTGTAGAGACGCAACATCTTGCGTCTCCCTGATAGGCGTGGACTCATTTGAAGCGACTGGGGGCGTGTCAGGCACAGTCGTGGTTGTGGGCTGGTGTAGCAGGGCGGTTGCCACGATGGCGGCCGTGATGCAGGCAGCAGCGGCGATGCCCCACCAGCGGCGGCCCATCTGCCGTGTCAACAATGGGCGGGATTGCTTGACGGGACCCATGCCGTCCTCCATATCGCGGTCGAAGTAGTCAAACATGGCGCGGTAATCCTCCCACTCGGCGGGCACGTCGGCGCTGCGGAAGTAGTCGGCCAGCAGGGCCTCTTCCTCCACGGTGGTCTGCCCGTCCATGAACTTGTCGAGTAGGGCCTCTATCTGTTGATGTGAATACCGTTTCATTGTCTGTCTTTGTTGCGTTGTTGTTTAATCTCGTTGAGTAGTTGCCGTCGTGCCCTGGCCAGCAGTGTGTTCACGCTCGTGGGCTTAATGCCTAGGATATTGGCTATCTCCTCGTTGGAGCGGTGCTCGACTTGTCGCAGCCTGAGGATGGCGTGCTGGGTGTAGGGCAGGTTGCGGATGCGTTGTCTGAGCCATCGCTCGTCCTCCCGTTGCAGCATCAAGTCCAGTGGGGAAGGAACTGTCAGGTCAGTGGCCTGTCGCTCATCAAGCGGTAGCTGAGGCTTGCGGCGCAACTGGTTTACTGTCAAGTGGCGTGCAATCGTCGAGGCATAGCCCTCGGGATTGTAGAGGCGGGGATCGTCACGCATCTGCCACAAGCGCAGCATCGTCTCCTGGGCGACGTCCTCGGCTGTGTCACTGTCGGCACCCGCTGTGGCGGCTGCTTTCAATGCCAGTTTCCTGAGCTGTGGTGCTTGCTGGTTAAATGCGTCTATCGTCATCAACTTCTCGTTGTCTGTATTGTTGTTACACTCTTATAACACACAACATCCCCGTTTTTAAACAAAAGAATCAAATAAAATGGTTGTGATGGGTCGTTTTTACAACGACAGACGTGTCAACCATCGTGATTGACACGCCTGTAAGTTTTGGCGGTTGGGTTTTATGCCAAGCCACGTCCGTGGCAGTTCTTGTACTTCTTGCCGCTGCCGCAGGGGCAGGGATCGTTACGGCCGATCTTGGGACCCTCGTTGCGGATGGGTCCGGTGGGACCCTGAGGACGCGGGCCGACGGGTGCCGCATTGGGACGGCTGGGGTCGGGCTGGCCGCCACGGCCCTCGCTGTAGCGTTGCTGGCGAGGCTGCGGCTCACGATCCTGAACGTTCTGTTCGGGCGGTGCCTCGGGAATCTGGCCACGCATCAGGATGGCAATGGACTTGCCGTTCATGATGCCAACCATCTGCTTGAACATGTTGAAGGCCTCGGTCTTGTAGATTACCAGCGGGTCTTTCTGCTCATAGGTTGCATTCTGTACGCTCTGGCGCAACTGGTCCATCTCGCGCAGGTGTTCCTTCCAGTTGTCGTCGATGGTGAGGAGCATGACAGCCTTCTGCCACTGCTTGGTAAGTGACTTGCAGTGGGTCTCGGCAGCCTCCTTGATGTCGATGACGATGCCATAGGTGCGCTTGCCATCGGTGATGGGCACGCGGATGAGTCCCTGAGGCTCCAAGCCGTCGGCAATCTGCTTCTGGACGATCTGCTGGATGATGGGATCGGCGACTTCACTCAGTCGTTCCATCTTGCGGTTGAAGGCCTTGAGAACGGCATTGTACAGGATTTCCTGCTTCTTGCTGTCGTCCATGCGGCGGTATTCCTCCTCGTTGTACGGGGTCTCGATGGCATAGGTCTTGAGCACCTGCATCTGGAAGTCCTCGTAGTCGTCGGGACCGAATCTCTCAATCATGTCCTCCACGCTGTCATAGAGGGTATTGATGATGTCCAGGCCGATGCGCTCACCGATGAGGGCATGGTGGCGACGGGTGTAGATTACCTTGCGCTGTGCATTCATCACGTCATCATACTCGAGCAGGTGCTTACGGATACCGAAGTTGTTCTCCTCGACGCGCTTCTGAGCGTTCTCGATGCTCTTGGATACCATGTTGCTCTCGATGGCCTCGCCATCCTTGAGTCCCAGACGGTCGAGCGTCTTGACAACGCTCTCGCTGGCGAACAGACGCATCAGTTTATCCTCAAACGACACGAAGAATACCGAAGAACCCGGGTCTCCCTGACGACCGGAACGACCACGCAGCTGACGGTCCACACGGCGGGACTCGTGGCGCTCGGTACCGATGATGGCAAGACCACCTGCCTCCTTAACAGAGGGTGCCAACTTGATATCGGTACCACGACCGGCCATGTTGGTAGCGATGGTCACAACACCCTTGCCGTCAATCGACTGACCGGCCTGGGCGACGATATCGGCCTCCTTCTGGTGCAACTTGGCGTTGAGCACGTTGTGAGGGATGTGGCGCATGCTCAGCATGCGGCTCAACCTCTCACTGATCTCGACGCTTGTGGTACCCACCAGGGTGGGACGTCCCGAGTTGCGCATGGCCTCAATCTCGGCAATGACGGCATTGAATTTCTCCTTTTCGGTCTTGTAGACACGGTCGGCCATATCCTTGCGGATAACGGGCTTGTTGGTCGGGATGGTAACGACATCCAGCTTGTAGATGTCCCAGAACTCGCCAGCCTCGGTCTCGGCAGTACCGGTCATACCAGCCAGCTTGTGATACATGCGGAAGTAGTTCTGCAGCGTGATGGTGGCAAACGTCTGGGTAGCGGCCTCAACGTTCACGCCCTCCTTGGCCTCGATGGCCTGGTGCAGACCGTCGCTGTAGCGGCGACCCTCCATCACACGGCCCGTCTGCTCATCGACGATTTTCACCTTGCCCTCGGCATCGACGATGTACTCGTCGTCGCGGTTGAACAGGGTGTAGGCCTTCAAGAGCTGTGTCACGGTGTGCACACGCTCGGCCTTGACCGAATAGTTGGCGAGCAGCTCGTCCTTCTTGTTCATCTTCTCCTCGTCGGTCAGCGGCTCGTTGGTAACAGCCGACAGCTGTGCGGCGATATCGGGCAGGATGAAGAATTCGGGATCATCGGTGCCCTTGGTGAGCACGTCGATACCCTTATCGGTCATCTCGACCGAGTTGTTCTTCTCATCGATGATGAAGTACAGGGGGTCGGTGACGATGGGCATCTCGCGGTTGTTGTCCTGCATATAGTAGGCCTCGGTCTTGAGCATGGCGTTCTTGACGCCCTCTTCACTCAGGAACTTGATCAGGGGCTTGTACTTGGGCAGACCCTTGAAGGCGCGGAACAGCCTCAAGGTGCCTTCCTTGACCGTTTCCTGGTCATCGCTGGCCATCATCTTCTTGGCATCGGCGAGCAGGCCGGTTACCAGCTGGCGCTGGGCATTATAGACACGCTCCACATTGGGCTTGAAGTCGTTGAACATCTGATCCTCGCCCTTGGGCACGGGACCTGAAATGATCAACGGGGTACGGGCATCGTCAATGAGCACACTGTCGACCTCATCGACGATGGCGAAGTTGTGGGGACGCTGTACCATGTCCTCGGGTCGCATCGCCATGTTGTCGCGCAGGTAGTCAAAACCGAACTCACTGTTGGTACCGAAGGTGATGTCGCAGTTGTAGGCGTCGCGGCGCTCGGTTGAGTTGGGCTCGGTCTTGTCGATACAAGCCACCGTCATGCCGTGGAACATGTAGAGGGGTCCCATCCACTCGCTATCGCGCTTGGCCAGATAGTCGTTGACGGTTACCACATGGACACCGTTGCCGGTCAAGCCATTGAGGAAGACTGGCAGGGTAGCCACCAGGGTTTTACCTTCACCAGTTGCCATCTCGGCAATCTTGCCTTGATGCAGGACGATACCACCGATGAGCTGTACGTCATAGTGTACCATATCCCACTTCATGTCGTTGCCGCCGGCAATCCAGTGATTGGAATAGATGGCCTTGTCGCCCTCGATGGTGACAAAGTCCTTGCCCTGGGCAGCCAGGTCGCGGTCAAGCTGTGAAGCGGTAACGGTAATGGTCTCGTTCTGGGCAAAGCGGCGCGCCGTTGATTTCACGATGGCAAACACGGTGGGGAGTACCTCGTTGAGCTTTTCTTCAAGCACGTCGAGAATTTCCTTCTGGATGTCATCGACCTTCTTCCACAGCGGTTCACGCTCTTCATACTCAAGAGTCTCGATTTCGGCCTTGATGCGTTCAATCTCGTCACGCTTGTCCTGTACTGAGTCGTTGAGCAGTTGACGGATGTCGTTAGTGCGCTGGCGCAACTGGTCGTTGTCAAGCGCGTCAATCTCGGGATAAATCGATTTGATCTGATTGACAACAGGCATGATCTTCTTCAGGTCACGCGTTGACTTGTTGCCAAACATGGATTTCAAAATGTCACTAAGTCCCATTTTCTTGGTTTGTTGTTGTATGTATTTATGTTTTGTTGTTATTGTCCAAACGGCAAAGGTACACTTTTTTAGCCGATTAGCTGCTATGATATAGCGATAAAAAGCCAATTAGGGTGATTTTTGGCAATTTGCTTTTGGAAGTCAGGGCCATTCGGGGCTCAAAGGCCAGAATCACTTCTGACCTGTCCGTCATGGCTCCCTTACTTGGATGGAGTAGGGCCACGGGTGGGCTTTCCCAGGAGCCAGACGTTGGTGAGCGAGCGCGTCACCAGTGCTGTCATCAGCGGGAAAAAGGCGATGTTGGCCACTTGAGGCTGCCAGGGCCATGCCAGCATGAGCAAGGCTACAATGAGCGCATTCAGGGCATGCAGCCAGCGTGCCGCGGGACGGGTTTTCCTGAACCAGGGCATCACGGCAAGCATCAGCAGCAGGGGATGGAGCCACAGGATATTGATATTGGGCGAGGTGGCCTCGTGGGTCGAGAAGCACATGAGGAAAAACAGGATGCAGCCTGCCAGACCGCCGATGGTGAACAGGACGGTGTCTAACCAGCGGGACACGTCGCGATGGCGCCAGTCACGGCAGCTCACCATCAAGGTGATTGCCAGCACCAGCAGCGCGACGGTCAACGGTGACAGGAACCATGGCGTGGGGGGCCTGACGTTACCCTGGGTGCTCTTGTCGATGGGCACGGTTGTCGCTTTGACCAGCGGCATGGTCACGCCATCGATGTTGATGGTTGCACCTCCCACGGCGTCCATGAGCAGCATGGGAATAAACATGGCGGCGCGCTGGTCGATAACCGTGTCGGTATCCCAGCCCAGCACCAGGTCGATGCCGAATTTTTCCCACGCGTAGTTGCGGCAATAGCGTGCCAAAATGTCACGATAGGTGACAGCCGTGTCGCCCATCGCAGGATACTGCAGCCCGTCGCCTGCTGCCATCTCGATGATGTCACGTGGGCGGGTAGAGCAGTTGTCGCTCAGGAATTTATAGCGGTAAGTGCGATTCTCGGGCTGGGCGTTGTTCCACAGGAAGTCTCTGACGGCAAGGGCCCGGTCCTGTGGCAAGTTGAGTTCCTGCTCGACCATGCGCCGTTCTTCCATGCCCATTGTGGCATAGGCCCGAGGAACGGGGATGCACATGTAATCGGTCTCGCCCAGCATGAAGCGCCACATGAAGGCCGGTGCCTCAAAGTCAAATACGCCATAGTTGAAGTACAGGTCAACTGGACCCTGCTGGACGCGGATCTCGCTATGCCCCCAGATGTTATGAGGCTCACTGCCAGGATAAAAAGTAACGAGACTCACGCGCACCGAGTCTTCTTCCTGTTCCTGCATGCGGTCAGGTAGCGGTAGTGCGGGCGCAGCCTCGAGTGTACCCGTTGCACACAGGGCACACAACACCGTTACATAGTATTTTGACAGCAGTTGCATCTGTACATTATATTAAAGCAAGAATAGTGCCAATGTATATAAAACGTCAAAATGATTCCTTATAGTATATTGCGGAGATAATAGTTTTTTGCCCTTTGGCTCAAACGGCATTACTGGCCGTTATTCATTCCTGTGAGCCAGTTATTTTGTATAGAATGGCAGGATTTTTAATGTTTTGCTTGCCCAAAAGCGCAGAAATGTGCATTATTTTGCAGGATAAGGCCATTTTTCCCGATAAAAGTTTTGTAGACTAAAAAATTATTCCGTTCTTTGCACTGTCTATAAAAGATATTGCACTTTTCTATACAGATTCTATTCATAAAAATAAAAGTCCCACTCGTGAGAGTCGGGCTTTTAATTATTTTTGGGGGTTATTGTCCTGGTTACCAGGAGCCGTAATTGCCACGGTCGGCATCGATGCGCAGCATGATGAACAACAGGAATGTGAAGCCCCACAGCGAGGAGCCGCCGTAGCTGAAGAATGGCAACGGGATGCCGATGACGGGGCAAAGGCCGATGACCATGCCGACGTTAATCGCCACGTGGAAGATGAGGTAGGAAGCGACACAATAGGCATAGACTCGGGCAAAGGTCGAGTGGTTGCGCTCGGCCAGCGTGATGATGCGCAATATCAATGCCAGGAACAGCACGAGAACCGCCACACTGCCGACAAAGCCCTGTTCCTCGCCGATGGTGCAATAGATGAAGTCGGTGTGCTGCTCGGGAACATATTTCAGCTTGGTCTGGGTGCCGTTGAGGAAGCCCTTGCCCGTGATGCCGCCGCTGCCAATGGCAATCTTGCTCTGGTTGACGTTGTATCCGGCGCCACGCAGGTCTTCCTCGATGCCCAGCGTCACCTTGATGCGCGTCTGCTGGTGAGGTTCCAGCACTTTGTTGAATGCGAAACTCACGGTGAACATGAACACGAGTGACGCCGCTGCAAAGCAGATCGTCATGAGCACCTTCTTGAGGTTGATCTCGTGTAGCATGCCCCACAGCAGGTAGAGTAACGACAGGATGATGACCGTCAGGAAGAAGACATAACCGTTGACATGCAGGTTGCCCAGTTCCAGTCCCACGGCGATGGCTCCTGCCGCCAGATAGCCCAGCAGCACGTTGCGCCCCAGAATCCATGAGCGGCAATAGACGAGCAGCATGCCCACGATGAGCGCCATCACCAGGATGAAAGCGATGACCATGCCCAGCGGGATGCCCATGAAGGTCAAAGCGGCAAACTTGAGCACGACGACAAAATAGACCACCGCCATCAGGGCGGCAAACAGCACAAAGCCCGACATGCCCTCGCGGTAGAGGACAAAGACGAGCGAGGTGTAGACCAGAGCCGTGCCGGTTTCCCGTTCCAGGATGATGCACAGGATGGGTAACAGGATGATGCCGATGGCAATGGCATAGTTGCGCCAGCCGTTCAACTGGAACCCGTAGGTGCTGAACAGCTTTGCCAGCGCCAGCGCTGTCGCCGTCTTGGCAAACTCGGCGGGCTGAAGGCTCACGGGGCCGAATACCAGCCAGGACCGCGAGCCCTTGATGTCGGGCGCGACAAAGATGGTGACAATCAGCAGCAGTATCATGAAGGCGTATAGCGGATAGGCATACGCCTCATAGATGCGCCGGTCAATCAGCAGCAGCGAGAAGCCGATGAGGAACGATAGCCCGGCCCACAGGAACTGTTTGCCGGAGTACTCGCTCAGGTCAAACATGCTCGCCTTGTCGTAGTCGTAGGTGGCGGCATAGATGCTCACCGCTCCGGCGACGACCATGATGAGGTAGAGCAGGATCGTGAACCAGTCCACTGACCTCAATAGGTTGGTATTCTCATCTTCATTCCTTGTTTCCATCGCTCTCGGTCACGGATTGGGTGGTTGATTTCTTATGCTCGTCGGCCTTGTTGCCGGGGGAGGAAGTAGTCTTCTTGGGCTTGGGAGAGGCAATGGTGTGGCGGCTGGCCATCGCACGCCCCCTGGCCTGCAGGCCAGGCGAGTTGCCGCTCAGGTAGTGCTGAATCATCAGTGCGCCGATGGGAACACCGAATGTGGCGCCAAAGCCCGCATTCTCCACATACACGCACACGGCGATTTTGGGGTCATTCATGGGCGCAAAGCCCATGAACACCGAGTGGTCACGGCCGTGTGGGTTCTGGGCGGTTCCCGTCTTGCCGCACACGTCCAGCCCCGGGATGTTGGCCCCGGTGCATGTGCCGCCCAAGACGGCCATGCGCATGCCCTCGACGATGTCGCTGTAATAGCGCTTGTCGATGTCGGTATCGTGGCGTTCCAGGTTCTTCTTGAGCACGCCGACACCCTCAATGTGCTTCACCACATGAGGCGTGATGTAGTAGCCGCGGTTGGCGATGGTGGCGCTCAGGTTGGCAATCTGCAGCGGCGTGGCCAGGATTTCGCCCTGACCGATAGCGTCGCTGATGATGGTCTGGCCAACCCAGCGGCCCTCACCGTAAATCTTGTCATAGAAAGCGGTGTTGGGGATAAAGCCGCGGCTCTCTCCAGGCATGTCGATGCCCAGCTTGTATCCATAGCCCATCGACACCATGTGGTTCTTCCACACCTCAAAGGCTTTGCCCGTTGAGCCGTACTTGCTGCGCTTGTCCATCATGTACTTGAAGCCCCAGCAGAAGTAGGCGTTGCAGGACGTCTGCAGTGCCGGCTTGAGCGCAATGGGGGAGCCATGTCCATGGCAACCCACGCGCAGTCCCGCATTGATGTATCCGCGGTGGCACGGGAAAGTGGTACTCGTCGAGATGATGCCCTCATCAAGAAAAATCAGACCCTGACTGGGCTTGAAAGTAGAACCGGGAGGGTAGGCAGCCATGATGGAGCGGTCATACAGCGGCTTGAGCCTGTTGTTGACCAGGTCACGGTAGTTCTTGCCGCGCTCCTTGCCCATGAGCAGTGCCGGGTCGTAGCTGGGACTGGACACCAGTGCCAGAATCTCGCCAGTCTTGGGCTCGATGCACACGATGGCGCCGACCTTGCCCTGCATGAGCAGTTCGCCAAAGGCTTGCAGGTCGATGTCGATGCTCAACTTCAGGTTGTTGCCTGCAACGGGCGACACGTCGTCGGCACCGTCGTTGTAGCGACCCTTGATTTTGCCGGTCGCGTCACGGATCAGGATTTCCTTGCCCTTGATGCCGCGCAGCCATGATTCGTAGCTCTTCTCGATGCCCAGGTCGCCAGTGTAGTCGCCGGGACGGTAGTAGCCATCGTTCTCGATATCGCGGGCATTGACCTCGCGGATGTCGCCGAGCACGTTGGCGGCAACGGGATAGCTGTACTGGCGCAGGATGCGCTGCACAACAAAGAATCCCGGGAAACGGTACAGTTTCTCCTGCAGGCGCCCGTAGTCTTCGGGAGTCAGGTGGTTCATGAACACCTGCTGGGTAAAGGCCGAGTAGTTGCGTCCCTTGCGCATCTCCTGCCACCGGTGGTCAAACTCGGCACGGCTGATCTGCAGCGTGTTGCAGAAGTCGATGGTGTCAAATGGCAATACGTCCTTGGGAATCATCATCAGGTCATACTCGGGAGCATTGTATACCACAAGTTTGCCGTTGCGGTCATAGATGAGTCCGCGTGACGGGTAGATGACCTTCTCCATGAAGGCGTTGTTGTCGGCATTGGCCTTGTAGGTGCTGTCCAGCACCTGCAGTTGCACCAGGCGGATGATGTAGATGAGCACGATGGCCACAATGAAACCGCCGATGACCAGCTTGCGCTTCTCGAGGTTATAGTCTTTTCTCACGGCGTGTGCTCACTAGAGTGTCCAACCCAAAGATGATGATGATTGACAGGACGCTGCTGGCGGCAATGCGGGCAAGCGTGAGCACGAAGTCGTGCAACGTGAAGGCCTGTATCAGGAAGATGAGCGTGCAATAGACGGTCACGAGCGTCGCCATGTACTTGAAGTAGTCGCCCACACCCATCGAGTCGACCGACGGGATGGGGATGTTCATGTCGTTCTCGCGTGAGACGAACAGGTTGAACACTGGACGGCGCACGGCAGCGAGCATCGTGCACGCCAGGGCGTTCATGCCCGGCGTGTTGTTGAAGATGTCGATGATCAGTCCCGAGAAGAAGGCGATTGTCAGCACCCAGCCGCCATGCATGTTGACCGGCAGCCTGAGGATGAGGTAGATGAACACCACCGGCATGGCAATGTTGAACAGCACGATCTTGTTGCATATCAGCTGCAGCACGAGCAGTGCCAGGAACAGTGCGATGAATTGTATCACGGTCTTGGTCATGGCTGTTCACCTCCTGTGTTCTCGGGTTTGGCGGGTTCAACGGGTTGTTGAGGCACGGCATCGGGGACGATGGGGCTCTCATTGCTCTCGGGGCCCTTGGCGTGCTTGGGCGCCTTAGGCTTATCGGCCGCATTGCGGTCTTGAGGCACGTCGTCGATAATCTCGGGCTTGATTTCGGGGCGCGTTTGGATGTTGGCTGCCGTATCAATGCCTTGCTCGGCGCGCAGCAGGGCGTCAATCTGCTCCTTCATGCTGTTGGTGATGACACGCACGCTGCTCAGCTGGCTGAAGTTGGTGGTCAGCTTGATGCGCAGTGAGACGAAACTGTCGCTCATGTCGCGAGCCAGTCCCGTGACGGTGCCCACGATGATGCCTTCAGGGAAGACGGCCGAGTAGCCGCTTGTCACGATGGTGTCGCCCTTGTGGTAGGTCAGGTGCTTGGGCAATTCCTCAAGCACGGCATACTGTGGACTCTTGCCGTCCCACACCAGACTGCCGTAGAAACCGCTGCCCTGCAGCTTGCACGAGAGGCGCATGTGCGGGTTCAGCAGCGAGATGACGCGTGCAGCGTGCGGCCCGGCCACATTGACGATGCCCACGACGCCGTTCTGGTCGATGACACCCATCTCGGGGTTCACGCCGTCAAGGTATCCGCGGTTGATGGTAATGTAGTTGTTGGGCTGAGCAATGCTGTTGCTGATGACGCCTGCCATCACAAAGGTGTATTGCTTGAGTGCAGGTTGGCTGAGCGAGTCGGGGGACTGCAGCGACAGGTCGGCAAGACGTGAACGCAGCTCAATCAGTTCCGTCTCCAGCGCGGCATTGCGTTCCTGCAGGCTCTCGTTGATGTCCCGCAGGTGGAAATAGGACGTGACGCCGTTGAACGCCTTGTAGACGGCGGCACTCACCGAGTTGGCCGACGTCAGGTAGACGCTCTGCTGGTAAGGGTTATCCTTAAACAGCAGCACGAGGCTCAATATCACATAGATAGCGAAAATGAACCACGCACTGTGTTTGACGAAAAAGTTGAGCAGATTGTTCATCGTGCCCGATCAGGATGACACGCGCTTAGCGCATGAGGAACTTGAAGTGCTTGATGTTCTTCAAGGCGATGCCGGTACCCTTGGCAACAGCGTGCAAGGGATCCTCGGCAACATGGAACTCAATGCCGATCTTGTCGGTCAAGCGCTTGTCCAGGCCACGCAGCAGGGCACCGCCACCGGTCAGGAAGATACCGTTGTGGACGATATCCTGGTACAGCTCGGGAGGCGTCTGCTCCAGGGCACTCAGCACGGCAGCCTCAATCTTGGAGATGGACTTCTCGATGCAGTGGCACACCTCCTGATAGGTCACGGGGACTTCCAGAGGCAGGGAGTTCACCTGGTTGGGACCATGGATGATGAAGTCCTCGGGGGCATCGGGACCCAGGTCGGTCAATGCCGAGCCGACGTTGATCTTGATGGCCTCGGCAGTGCGCTCACCCACGCGTACGTTGTGTGCGCGGCGCATGTGTTCCTGGATGTCCTCGGTCAGGTCGTCACCGGCGGTGCGGATGCTCTTATTGCTCACGATACCGCCCAGTGAGATGACGGCGATTTCGGTCGTACCGCCACCGATGTCAACAATCATGTTGCCCTCGGGTGCCAGCACGTCGAGGCCGATACCCAGAGCGGCAGCCATGGGCTCA
>Ga0310694_10005550_pt1 | contig 12067 bp, 8 predicted proteins | sample 174DNAGHGhighgp2_FD_203884 | JGI IMG/M metagenome (GOLD analysis project Ga0310694, IMG submission 203884) | Sheep rumen microbial communities from Palmerston North, Manawatu-Wanganui, New Zealand - 1742 DNA GHGhigh gp2 (v2) (version 2) | ecosystem: Host-associated > Mammals > Digestive system >...
AATAGCCAATGTTCATCGATGTGACGTTGTGGAAGAAATGCGAGCCAAGCGAAAAGTCGAGCGGATAGTCGTTCAGGCCGATTTCAACAATCACACGCGCGTTCGAAATCTGCGACCAATCGACGGGAACGCCCAAGAATCGGTCGCTTGAGCCCCAACGCCCAGGACCAATCAAGATATACTTGCGGCCTTCTTCAATCATCATTGTGTTCAGGCGGTTGATTTCTTCGGCCATTTCAATGGTTTCCAACTTGTTAAACTTCTCGTTGTCGATGTAAATCACGTCTTCGATGTCATTCAACGTTCCATTACCCAGACTCTGCTGCGTGTAGAGCCACAGCCGCTCTTTCTGCTCAAAAATGTTGCAGTCGGTCTCGATGGTATTTGCACCCACAAGTGGCTTAATCTGAAGCAGATAGAACGATGGCTTACCGTCAAGGCCAGGCGTCAGGTTCACGGCGTACTCAATCTCGACAGGCGAGCCGAAAGCGTCGCGTACGGTGGCCAGAATGGTGTCGATGGTTTCGGCCAGCGGGAAGTAGTTATATTGCAGAATATCAGCAAAATTCAGCACCCGCGGCCCGTAGCCGTCGGTTCCAGGCCTAACGGTGTCATTGTCAGCATTATAAACCGATGCCAGATGCTTCAGCGTGCCGTGCTCTTCGGCGTCGTAGATATCGACCATTTTCACGGCCGCCAACTCGCCGTCGGCCAGAAAATCGGGGTCGGTGTTGGTCAGGTCGAGCGCGTAGAACTGCGTCTGCGTGGTCTGCAGCAGCGACTGCGTGGTGTACATTGACACCTTCGGGTAGCGCGGCGAGAATCGGTAGGCCTTCCACCCGTCAACCACGTAACTGCCTAATCCCATTGCAATTACGGCGTAACCTTCTTCGGGCTTCATATCGGCAATGGGGTAGAAATTGTACGACTGCGCCACACCGCTGATGTGCGGATAATAGTAGTTACCAAATTGAGTTCCAACAAGTTCCTGAATAATAACGGCCATTTTCTCGCCTTCAATCTTGTGGTTGATGGCGTTGAAATAGCCCCGCGCTTGGTCGGAATAGACTGACGCATAGACCAGTTTGATGGCGTCGCAAACCAGTTGGAAGGTCTTTTCCTTGTTCTCGCCGTTGGGCACGATGTAAGTATCGAAAACACCCGCAAACGGCTGATTGATAGAATCTTCCGACGTACTCGACGAACGCACAACAAGCGGCTTGTCGATGTGGTTCACAAAATCGCGCACGCGCCGCTCAAGTTCAAGGCTCAGATTGCTGTAGTAGAACAATTCGCGCAGGCGCTGATACGACACTTCGGGGTCGATAACCTTGACATACAGTTTGTTACGTTCCATAAAAGTATCAAACTCGTCGGTGCCTATGATGACCGTTGTCGGCGTGAGCAGGTTGATGCGCTTGGCCAGGTCGCCCAAATCAAGGTTGTAGATGAGCACGTCGATGAAGGCCAGGCCGCGTCCCTTGCCGCCCATTGTGCCGCCCGCAAAGCGCACAATGTTGTGCTCGTCAACGGTCGAAGTCTCGTCGTACGAGAGCACCTTGCCCTTCTTTTTCTGCTCGCGATAGACGCGGATGGCGTTCAGCACGTCCTGCCGCGACTGCTCAATGTCGTTTCGGTCTTCCAGCCGCATAGCGTTGATGGTCCGCGCCAGTTGGATTTCGCCGCGCGCCATAAGCCAGATAGAGTACTGATTCTTGATGGCGTGGCGCACAAACGAGTCCTGCGGCACGTCGTGGATGAGCATTTCAAACTCACGCAGCGAGTGCGCCACCCCAATGTCCTTGCCGTCCTTGGTTCGGAACAGAAAATCGCCGTAGCCCAGATACTTAATCAGATGGCGGCGCAGGTCGTCGAACAGAGTTGCGCTGTTTTTGTTGATGAAGAAAATCTTGTTTTCCGATGCGTTCTCAAGTTGCACGTCTTCAGTCGATTGCAGAATCACAGGCACGCTGAAGACCTGCTCGCGCATATATTTCACAAACTTCAGGCCCGCCTGCTTGTCGGGCTTGCCGCCCCAGTCGAACTCAACGTCCGAAATCACGCACAGCAGAAAGTCCTTGTATTTGTTGAAGATAGCAATGGCTTCTTCGTAATTCCGCGCGTGCAGAATCTTCGGCCGCGACCGAATTTTTGTGATTTTATTCAGTTCGTTCTTCTCAACTTCGGGCAGCAGTTTCTGCACTTGGTCGAACACAATCGAGTACAGAATCTGCAGATAACGAGAGTAATACGACGGCGAGTCTTCGATGAGCAGAATCACGCGCACCAGGCCCACCTTGGTGTCGTTGGCCACGTTCACGCTGTCTTCTATCGACTTGACAATGGCGAAGATAATCGACGTGTCGCCCGTCCACACAAACATTTTGTCGACCGATGTGATGGTGGGTATCAGATTGTTGAAGTATTTCTCGTCATCCTTCTTATTGATAAGTAGATAGACGGGGATCGAGTCGTTCATTTCTTTTATTTTGGCGCTCAAGGCGATGGGCGACTCGCGGTCGATTCCAACCATTAGAATCACAAGGTCGATGGGCGTGGTTTCGAGAATCTCGAGCGCGTCTTCTTCCGACGAGACGCCCGTGATTCGCGGCAGCGAGAAAAGGCTGTATTGGTAGATTTCGCCCATAAACTTCTCGAAAAACGTGTCGTCGTTCTCGAGCAGGAAGGCGTCGTAAAGTGTTGATACAAAGAGTATATGCTTAATTTTGTACTTCATCATATCAAGATAGACGTACTTGTCCATCATTTGTTGGTTGAAGTACTGCTGAAGCGGCTTGTGCTCTTTCGAAAGCGAGCGCCGCAGTTGGTCGGTGCGGTGCTGCTGCACGTCGATGACGGCCTTTTGCAGGATTATCTCGCTGCCTTTGAAACTGTTAAGGTAACCCGTGATGAGTCGCGCAATGTTGGCAAGCAGGTTGCGCTCTTCGGGCAGGAAAACGGGCTCGCCGCTCTGCTCAAAATCGCGCAGATAGTAAATCTCAATGCTCCCTTTTTTGTTATCGATGGTCGCAAACTGCTCATTCATACCCCATTGCGTCACCATAAAATTCAGGCTCGTGTATTGTTTGTCCTGAAATTTGATGCGCGCCGCAGCCCAATCGTTATGCAGCCACGCGCGGGGCAGCATATTGCAGATGCTCTGCAGCGTCTCGTCGATGGGCAGTCCGTGCTTCACAATCTGCGTGGTGTAGTTGATGGCGTCCAACTCTTTGATTCTCTCGCGGTTCTGCACTTTAATGTCGGCATATTTGAGCCGCATCACCTGTGTGGCAATAATATCGGCAACGCACTCAATATACTGATTGTCAGCCGCATCGCTCACATTGCGCGCCGTCGGCCACGACACGTTTATCGAACCCTTCACCTCGCCCACAACCACTACCGGCACCGATATGCGCTCTGCAGCGGCAGCCGCCAGTCCGTTGGTGTAACTCACACCTTTGTACACAATCGACACAAAAACGCCTTCTGACGATTCAAAGGCAGAGGCAACGGTGTTGGCCACATATTGCAACATCGAGTTGCGGTCGCCGAACCGCGCGACTTCGGCGGTCATCCGCCCGATAGTAGCCAGCATACGGTCGGTTAGCAGATTTGTTGGATGCTGTTCCATATTCCTATTAAAATTTCATCACCTAAATTAAATGAATTTCGTCAAAATTAACCGATAGATTTATTCCATCAAAACAACAATCATAATATATTGATATGTAGATATATAACCCAGACATTTTTTGTTTGTCGCTTCATTTTCGAAGTGACGTTTATTGCCGAATCTAAAAAAACGGACAATTTAGAACTCTCCTTAATTGTTGATTTATAAATTTGCACGCATTTTGGAAACGATTGGAAATGTCTATCTTCAGTAAAAAATATACGCCGCGTTGGATTGTGCTGATTATTGATGTGTTCATCTGCGTGGCATCCTCAATTATTGCATATCTGCTCCGATTTAACTTCGAAATACCTGAAAACGAGAAGGTTGGCGAGCTTACGCAAATTGTGCAACTGATTGTCTGCGTCAGGCTTATAAGCTTCTTGATTGCAGGCACTTACGCCGGAATTGTACGCTACACCGGTTTGCGCGATGCGAGGCGGATTCTGATAACCACAACCGCCGGCAGCCTTTTCATTGTGGCAACAAACCTGGTCTGCTACTACAGCGGGCTCACGCAAGCGTTCATTGTGCCAATGTCGATTATCATAATCGACTTTCTGACAACACTTTTCTTCATGATTTCGCTCCGCTTCTTGGTCAAATCGGTGTTTTTCGAATTCAAGACAACGGCAAAATCGAAAAATGTGATTGTCTACGGCACCGACCGCAACGCGCAAGCCGCAAAGCACGCCATTGAGGAGGACCGCGACGCCAATTTCAAAGTGGTGGCTTTTGTTGATGACCTCAATAAAAAATCGAACAAAAAAATCGACGACCTTCCGATATATCCTATCGACGATCTGGAAACGCTCATTACCGAGCTCGACGCACGCAACTTACTGTTGGCCAAGCCATTCCAATCGGTCGAGAAAAAGCAGGAGATAATTGAGTTAGGCTTGAACAACGGTCTCACAATGCTGAACGTGCCAAAAGTTGAAAGTTGGATTAACGGAGAATTGAGCTCGAAGCAAATCAGAAACATCAAAATTGAGGACCTTCTGGAGCGAAATCCGATTCAGTTGGATATCAATAAAATACAGGGGCAAATCAAAGACAAGACCATGCTTGTTACGGGCGCGGCAGGCTCCATTGGCAGCGAGATTGTGCGCCAGCTCATCAAGTTTGAACCGCGCAACATTGTCCTCTTCGACCAGGCCGAAACGCCAATGTACGACATCGAGATGGAGCTGCGCGACACTTGCTCGGCAAGCAACATCACCATTGTGATTGGCGACATTACCGACCACCAGCGCGTTGAGGAGGTTTTTGCCGAATTCAAACCCGAAATTGTTTATCACGCAGCAGCTTACAAGCATGTGCCAATGATGGAGAACAACCCCGTGGAGGCAGTCCGCAACAATGTTATTGGCACTCGCCTAATTGCCGACATGGCCGTGAAATACGGTGTGAAACGCTTTGTCATGGTCTCAACCGACAAGGCCGTAAACCCCACCAACGTGATGGGCGCATCGAAACGCATTGCCGAAATCTACACACAATCGCTCAACGGAAAATCGGCCACACTGTTCATTACAACACGCTTTGGCAACGTTCTGGGCTCGAACGGCTCGGTGATTCCGCGTTTCAAAAAACAAATTGAGGAGGGCGGCCCCATCACTGTCACTCATCCGCAGATAACCCGCTATTTTATGACTATCCCCGAAGCCTGCCAGCTGGTTCTGGAGGCTGGCGCATCGGGCAAGGGAGGCGAGATTTTCATCTTCGACATGGGCAAATCGGTTAAGATTGTCGATTTGGCCAAAAAGATGATTAAATTGTCGGGGCTGGAACTCGGCCGCGACATCCAAATCACCTACACAGGTCTGCGCCCGGGCGAGAAACTCTACGAGGAACTGCTTGCAAACAAAGAAAATACTATTCCTACTCCACACCCGCAGATTATGGTGGCAAAGGTGCGCGAATACGACCACGACGAGGCCAACACCAAAATCGATGGATTCCTGCCGCTAATAGCCGAGCAAGACAACTTTAAGGTTGTGAAACTGATGAAGGAGATTGTTCCCGAATTCCTGAGCCAGAACTCAATCTACGAAGAACTCGACCGCTTGGTAAAACATTGATTTTTACCAACTCTCCGACTCTCGGATATCCGGTTTTTGAATACCGTGATTCCAAAACGACACCTCTTTGAACCAGAACTTGCGTTTCTGGCCATTGCTGTCGATTGTCAGCAAGCCGTTCGGCTCCACATTCTCAATCCGCCCGCTGAATCGCTCACCCGATGGGGTTACAAAATCACACATCTCGTCCCTGCGGTAGAGGCGCGCCAGATAAGTCTCGTTAATCTTGTCGTCCCAGCCATCGGCAAGCATTTGGTACCACAAATCAATCTGATGCAGCAGTTTGGGCAGCTCGGCGGTAAGGTCGAACTTCTTGTCGAAAATATTGAACATCGACACCGGATTGGGGGCATCGCTGATAAACGATTCCTGATTGACATTCAGTCCGATACCCACAATGCTATAGACAATTTTGTTGCCCAGCAGCTGGTTTTCGATGAGCGTGCCGCTTATTTTACTGTCGAAATGGTAGATATCGTTCGGCCATTTGATTTTGAATAATCCGCCAGTCGATTCAAGGTAGTCGGCAATGGCCAGCGACACCACCTTCGAAATCATAAACATTCGGTCGGCCTTCAGAAAATCGGGGCGGAGCAACACGCTGAAAGTCAAGTTCTGACCCGGCTGGCTCTCCCACGAAGCGCCAATCTGTCCGCGGCCGGCAGTCTGCGCCACAGCCACCACGGTGTAGCCCTCGGGCAGCGACTCCTTGTCGGCAAGGTTTTTCAGCAACTCGTTGGTCGAGAGCGTCTCGCTCACTTTATCGATTTTGAAATCAATCATTGCTTATGGTGAAATTGTATAATTGCCTGTTTGACCTACTCGATTGATTAGCAATCTTCTACACGCTTATTATCTTGTTTTTTATAGCGTACATTATCAGGTTTGCGGTGTTTTTCGAATTTGTTTTGCTCAGCAAGTTCGAGCGGTGCTTGTCGACTGTGCGCTTGCTAATGAAGAGCGAGTCGGCAATCTCCTGGTTCGACAGTCCCTTGCAGATTTCCTTCAGCACTTGCATCTCGCGTTTCGAGAAGTTGGCGTCAGCGTTTTCAAGCTCTTTGCGCGGCTGAAAGTTGCGGATAACATTGTAGAGTATGTCCTGCGAGAAGAAATTGTTGCCGGCCACAACCTGCTCAATAGCGTTCATAACATCGCTAATGTCGGAGTTTTTCAGCAGAAAACCCTTCGCTCCGGCGTTAATCATCTCATAATAGTAGTCATCCTCGCCGAACATCGACAGTGCGATTACTTTCATTTGCGGCGCTATGCCCATTGCCTCTCGAGTGGCATCGATGCCGTTCAGCACGGGCATGCTAATGTCCATCAGCACCACATCGGGAGCGTTGTCGGGAGTGAGTTGGTCGACAAATTCGCGGCCGTTCGATGCTTCGGCCACAACCTTGAAGTTTTTTGTGTTGTCGAGCAGCAGTTTCAATCCGTTGCGGAAGAGCGCGTGGTCGTCGACGAGTGCGATTCTGATTGTGTCCATTGACTAAATTTTACCTTCATAATAGAGTGGAATCCCTCGCCCGGAGCGCTGCTGTAGACAAACGTTCCGTTTATCGAGTTCATTCTTGATGCGATGTTCGACAGGCCCATGCCGCTGTTCGAGGCGTTTTGCACTGCCTCGGTGTCGAATCCGCGGCCGTTGTCGGCGTAGTTAATCACAAGCATTCGCTGTATTTTTTCAAGACTGATGTCGATGGTAGTAGCGCCGGCGTGTTTCAGCGTGTTGTTGATGAGCTCGCAGGTGGCGCGGTACATCACTATTTCAATGTTCGAGTCGAAACGGTCGCTGTCAGTCAATACGGTGTTGAAATTGATTTTGATGGCTTTTGTCTGCCCCACCTTGAACGCGAAATTGCGGATGGCGCTTGCCAATCCGAAATTGGTGAGCACGTGCGGGCTCAGGTTGTTCGAAATCTCCTTAATGCTCTCTACCGCCTCGTTGATTACCGTGCTGGCGTTTTCGAGAACCTGCTTCGAATGGTCGTCGCGCTCGTGCTGCAGCAAGGCCGACAGTGTCATGCGGGCTGTCGACAGCAGCGGGCCCAAGCCATCGTGAAGGTCGTTGGCAAAACGGCGGCGCTCGCGCTCCTCGGTCTGGATAATGGCGCGCATCAGGCGGCGCTCCGACCGGCGGCGCTCACGCTCGGCCCGGCTGAGAGTGTAGAACAACTCGCCTATGAGGAACACTCCGGCCGTGAACACAAACGAAATGACAACTCCCAGCCAATCGTCGGCGGGCTTCAGATAGAACGAGAAGTCATCGTTGATGAACTGCACCAGTTTTATGGCGACCTTTATGGCCATGAGTATGAATCCAATGGATATGAGAATCCACGACGCGCGGTACTTGGTGACGCGCATTAGCCTGATGGCTAAAATGGCTGCAACTATCTGCAGCGTTATCGTTATCAAAAGTGCAACTAACCGAATCATAATAGGCAAAATTAGTATTTCTCATTTACTCACAACGTGACGGCTTCAACATTTTTTTTTGCGGGTTGGTAGGTTGCTCTCTTTTTCGGTGAAACTTTCTCAACATTGCAGAGTTCAAACTTTCCACTTTCAACTTGCCACTCAAAATATTATTTTCGCAACCGAAAATGTAGAATTGTTATGGAACAGAAAGTTGCGGTTTTCCCGGGTTCGTTCGACCCCTTCACACTTGGCCACCACTCGGTGGTGACGCGGGCTCTGCCCCTGTTCGACAAAGTGGTGGTGGCCATTGGCAAAAACACCATGAAAAACTGCTTTTTCACCATCGACGAGCGCATTGAGCTGATTAAGAGCGTTTACCGCGATGAGCCAAAAATTGAGGCCACTGCCTACGACGGGCTGACAATCGACTTTTGCCGGCGGATTGGCGCCAAGTTCATGCTTCGCGGAATACGCACAGTGAGCGACTTTGAGTACGAATGCGCCATCTCGCAGATGAACCACCTGATGCAGCCGGGTGTTGAGACGGTTTTCCTGCTCACCACTCCCGAGCTCACACCTGTCAACTCAACCATTGTGCGCGACATTCTTGCCTACGGCGGCGATGTGAGCCAGTTTGTCCCGGCAAGCATGGACATTAAAGGTGTTTTGAACAAACGGAATTCAAAATGAAGCCAGCCAGACTTATTTTGACAATTGCACTGTTGGGTGTCATGCTTTCGGCAAACGCTCAAAAATCGGTTCTGCAAGGCTGCAACCCCACCTACAAGGGCCAGGAAATCAAAGTGTTCTCGTGCTCCGACTACATTTCGGGCACAAAAACCATGGTGGGCAGCGGTGTGGCCGACAGCAGCGGCTGTTTCCAAATCGAGCTCGACATTAAAACAACCTGCCGAATCACCATCGACCTGGGCCGGATAAGAGGCGTGCTCTACGCCGACACCGCAACAACCTACAACATTGTTCTGCCCGACTACACGCCAAAGACAAAGGCCGACATTCTGAATCCCTACTTCGAACCCGATGAGTTTCTGGTGGGAGTAAAAAATCCCGACCGCTACGATATAAACATGTATATCGACATTTTCGACTACACCTACCAAGATTGTCTCGAGCGCAACTACTACATGATTGCCTCCGAGCGCAACTACCAAAAGCAGTTTGGCAGGCCGGTGAAGATTGCCGTCGACAGCATTATCGACGAAATTGAGCAGAAATTCGACACCATTCCTAACGAGTTTTTCCGCACCTACCGCCAATACAAATACGCATGGCTAAAATTTATCAGCTACATGCGCGACTGGCGCTATATGTCGCGCGAATACTTCAACGACCAACCTGTGGCCTACGAGAATCCGGCCTACATGGACCTGTTCAACCAGATATTCTCCAATTTTCTGAAATTCTACATGAACACACGCGAAGGTGAGCGCATCTACTCCGACATTGCCTACTCCAAAAGCCCCGTGAGAGCCAAGCAAACGCTGGCCAACAGCCTAGCCATCACCAACGACACACTCCAGGAGATGGTTCTGCTCAAGGGCATTCACGATGCGCTCTACGACTGCTACTTCACCACAAGCAGCCTGCTCATCGCCCTCGACTCAATAAAAACAAGCACAAGCATAAAGCAGCACAAGCAAATTGCGCAGAACATTGAGCAGAAAAAGCAAACAACCATTGTGGGCTCAATGGCACCCGAATTCTGCCTTGCCGACACATCGGGCGTTTACCGGAGCATCGACGAGTACCGCGGCAAATACGTCTACCTCAACTTTGTAACAAGCTACAGCTACACCTGCGCGCAGGATTTGGAGCAACTGAAACAGCTCAACGAGAAAACAAAGGGTGTGATGGATGTTATATCGATTTCGATAGACGACGATTTCGACCAAATGAAGAGTTTCTTCAAGCGCAACGGCTACAAATGGACTCTGCTCGACCTGAAAAGCGACAAAACAGTACTCGACCGGTACAAGGTAAAAGCCTTTCCGTCATATTTTCTGATTGACACCGACGGCGTCATCTGCATGTCGCCCGCCCCTTCGCCATCCGAAGATTTTGAAACACGATTCAGAAAGCTGTTTCTAAGCCGTAATCACTAAAAAACTAACAACCACCAAGTTATGAGCAAACTGATTTTCGCAACTCACAACCAGCACAAGGCCGAAGAGGTGGCCCAAATGATAGGCAACCTGTACGAAGTGGCCGACCTGAGCCAGACAAGCATCGACGAGGATATTCCCGAAACAGGAAACACCCTGGAGTCGAACGCGCGGCTGAAAGCCCGCTACGTGTACGACCGCACCGGACTTAACGTGTTTGCCGACGACACCGGACTCGAGGTGGAGGCGCTCGGCGGACAACCCGGCGTGATTACCGCCCGCTACGCCGGCCCCGAATGCGACTCGGAAAAAAACATGCGCAAGCTGCTTGCCGAACTGGCCAACGAGGAGAACCGCCGGGCTCAATTCCGCACCGTTATCTGCCTAAAAATCGGCGAGGACGAGTACACTTTCGAAGGCATTGTGAAAGGCACAATCACAAAGAAATTCTCAGGCAACGGCGGTTTCGGCTACGACCCCATTTTCATGCCCGACGGCTACAACCAGACCTTTGCCGAAATGACGATGGATGAGAAAAACAAAATCAGCCACCGGGGCCTGGCCATTGCAAAACTTGTCAAATTCCTACATCAACTCAGTAGCGTTCAATAACGTTCACATTTTTAGTGTTTTAAGCGACAGAAATGGGTGGCATTCAAGAACGCACGTACCCAATTAAGTACATCTCTTATTTTACCAACAATATATCAACGTGGCAATATGCCAACAAAAATGAATTATTTTTGCACCCTGAATGAATAAAAAAACATTATCCGTCAATGGAAAATAGGAGCCAAAGATTGGCCTTGATAACAAAAATCATTCAGAATGAGGAGGTTGACTCGCAAGAAAAACTTCTTCAAATTCTTCATTCAAAAGGTTGCTCGGTTACGCAGGCAACGCTATCGCGCGATTTGAAGCTGCTGAAAATTTTCAAACGGTTCACCAACGACGGACGTTACCATTATTCATTACCCAACGCCCCCGTACCAACGCAAGGTTCGCCCAAAGCACCATCGTCAATGGAAGGGTTCCTCTCAATGGAATTTTCGGGTAATTTGCTTGTAATCAAGACTGTTCCTGCTTACGCTCAGCCAATTTCGCAACTGATTGACGACGCTAACATGCCGTCGATAATAAGCACCATTGCCGGCAACGACACCATTCTGGTGGTAATCCGCAACGGTTTCACGGGCACGAATGTGGCGCAGGATTTTGCACACTATTTTCCGGAAATCGCCAATAAAATAAAATAAAATAAAAAAAAACAAAGATAACATTCAGAATATAAAGAATATAACTACAAAATAAAAGAATATGAAAGAAGTAAAAAAAGTGCTCTTGTTAGGTTCAGGAGCGTTGAAGATTGGTCAGGCGGGTGAGTTTGACTATTCAGGTTCGCAGGCGTTGAAGGCTATGCGCGAAGAGGGTATATCGACAGTGCTGATAAACCCAAATATTGCAACAATACAGACGTCGGACGGCGTTGCGGACAAGGTTTACTTCCTTCCTATCACCCCGTATTTTGTTGAGGAAGTCATCAAAAAGGAGAACCCCGACGGCATTCTGCTCGCTTTCGGCGGACAGACCGCTCTGAACTGCGGCACAGCACTTTACACTTCGGGCGTGCTGGAGAAATACGGCGTTCGGGTGCTCGGCACATCGGTTGAGGCCATTATGATTACTGAGGACCGCGACCTGTTTGTGAAGAAACTGAAGGAGATTGACGCCAAAACCCCGTCGTCGCGGGCGGTTGAGAG
>Ga0310694_10005551_pt1 | contig 12066 bp, 13 predicted proteins | sample 174DNAGHGhighgp2_FD_203884 | JGI IMG/M metagenome (GOLD analysis project Ga0310694, IMG submission 203884) | Sheep rumen microbial communities from Palmerston North, Manawatu-Wanganui, New Zealand - 1742 DNA GHGhigh gp2 (v2) (version 2) | ecosystem: Host-associated > Mammals > Digestive system...
TGCGGTACTTTTGAATCTCTGGATTATTAAGTATGGACATGTGCTTTTTTGTTTTGAATTTTGAACCTTGCAAATATAGAAAAATTAACTAAAATTAATATATTTTTGTGCGAAAACTCTATTTTCTATTGATAGGGTTAGATTTTTTATTTATAAAATTTATATTGTTTTTTTTTGTAAAATAGAAACATAAAAACAATAGAACTTGTTTATATAAAGATGAAAAACGAAATTCTAAAATTATGGAGAGCAAAGCAATTAAGAGTTAATTTCTTTATAGGATTGCTCATGTCTTTTATGATGATTGTGTTAATTTATTTAAACCCATCATCATTATGGATTACTAATATTTTTTTTCGTGTTACGCTTTTTTTCTTAATTGAGGCATTTGTTGTTAGCGGTTGTTATATGAAGTTTATGGGATTGGAGGCCAATTATATAGCTTTATTGAGTACCCATCCATTTAGTATGATGCAGTTGTTTGAAAATAAGTGGAGAACCGCATTTGTTTTAGTATTGTTACCTTCTTTGTTGTTGCTACCATTACTAATAAAAGGGTTAGTAGAGTGGTATGAGATTGTAGCGGTATTTATTTATGTGATGAGTTTTGTTGTTTTGGGACATTATGGTGCGTTATTTTTTGTGTCTAAGATGCGTCATGACCACGTAAGTCTTACAATGAATTATGAGGGACAAGCACTATGGTATCCTAATATTTTACAAATGATTTGTTTGGTTTTTTTGTTGTTGTTAGTTGGATTATTAGGTATTGAAAAAAGTTGTTTCCTAATTTCTATTATGGGCATTTGGGGCATATTATTACGCAAAAAATATTTTAGATTTTTGTGTAATCGATTTAAGGCGAGGTATTATGTTTTAATTGAGAAATGGATGTGCTGAAGTTTTAGGTGCAGGATAATGTTTGCAGTATAGGAGATACTTTAAAAGGTTCTCTTTTCAAAAGTTTTCCTTGTAAATACGCGATATTGGCGTGTTTACAAGGGTATTTTTTATGATTTGACCGTTAAATAAAGTCTAAATCTTTATTTTTAGAAAGTAGGTTGAGGATTTCTTTTTTTGTGTTTTCTTTCACTTTTATTTGAACGATAATTTCGGGACCTTTTTTGTTTAATTCTTCATTAACGTCTTTAGTGTTGATGTATTTTTCTGGATAAGTGATGACATCAATAACCGACATACCTAATGCGTTTGCGAAGGATTCAATTCGGTTTAAATCGCTTTTTGACTTAGACAATTCAAAGCGAGCATAAGATGATTGGGTAATATTCATTTTTTCAGCCATCTTTTCTTGGCTTAAACCCGCATTTTCCCTGATTTGTTTAATTTTTATTTCCATAATGCAAGTTTAAATAAGAATATCTTTTTTAATTAGTCATTTTGTATTTTGTGTAGTATGTTAAATGACTTAATATATTGCATCTTCTTTCAAAAAACGACTAAAAAATATTCATTTTATAAATTAAAAATTGTATTTTTGTGCGTTTTTTGAAAATATATTATGGTTTTGGTACGATTTTTAGTTAAAACGAGTTGTTGGTTCGTTTTTCTACTATTTCTTTCTTGTAAGTCTTCTATTGATAAAGATGAAGTATTATCTCAATTTGAGAATGACTCTGTAAAATATAAAGGGGCACAATACATTTTAAGTGAGTTGCCTAATAGATATACTTCTACATCGGAGGCTCATAAACAATACGAACTTTGGGTAGATTCAATTTATACGTCAGATTTAGAGGTGTCTGTTCAGAAAAAAATGATAAAAGAACGATTAAAAACCTTAAAATATTTACCATTGAGAAAAGAATATGATGATGAAAACGTATCATCTGACTTCTTAACTAAACATATTGATGAGGCATTTAAGTACTACAAAAGTTCATGGAATAATTATCTGACTGATGAAGAATATTTCGAGTATGTTTTGCCGTATAGGATTGATGATGAAATATTGGAAGATTGGCAAACTCTTTTTAGAAATGAATATGGGTGGGTATTAGATAGTTTGTTATTAGTAAATCAAAATCCGACTGCTTATGATTTGTTTTTCGCATTGAATAAAGAGTTGGAAAAGACTAAAGAAAATTTTGTAAAAGTTTTTCCGTTTACCCAGGGTGTCAGTCCTTCTGTGTTGTATCATGCAACTTGTGGGGATTGTATAAATTATTGCAATTTGGGTTGCTTTGTAATGAGAAGTTTTGGGTTACCTGTGGTGACTGATGGAAATCCTAATTCACATACTTGGAATGTATTGATAACGTCAGATAGTTTAGTACAATTCAATACGCGTGGGACATTTGTAAATGGCAGTTTTCATGTGCAGGATTGGACTAAATATAATTGTTGGAAAAATGTGCCTAAAATATGGCGTAAGACTTTTGCCGAAAATCCGAATTCTTTAGCCAAAATAAGGGGTCATGAGTCTGTACCAGAGTTTTTTGAAGATGCTCATTACATTGATGTGACAAATCAATATTATAAAGGTATTGACGTTGAGATTCAGATGAAAAATAAAAGTAGAAAGGATTTTGCTTATTTGGCGGTTCATAATTGCGGTTTTATGTATTATGATTGGTCAAAGATAGAAAATGATAAAGTTAAATTTTTTAATATCAGTGATTCAATTGTTTATTTCCCAAGTTATTATTATGCCGATAGGTATGTTCCATTTTCGTATCCTTTTGTTTTTCTAACCGATAACGATACGATTTATCATGAGTTTGTTCCTAATAAAAACCAATTACAGAATATGACTTTGTATCGCAAGTATCACGAACGTTTTAAGCATAATATTTATTTAGAGAGAGCGGTTGGTGGCATATTTGTAGGGTCTAATAGTCCTGATTTTGAAACTCAGGATACCTTGTTTGTTATTAAGGAAATGCCTCGAATGCGTTGGACTAATATTAAAATTGATAATGATAAGGCATATCGTTATGTGCGTTATTTGGGACCAGAATGGTCGTACTGTAGTGTGGCTGAAATAGAATTTAAGGAAAAAGGAACAAATAACTTGTTAAAAGGAACCGTTTTAGGAACTGATGGTTGGTATGTAGAGAGTGAAGGTTGTACCAAAGATAAAGTTTTTGATGGTGATGTGCTAACTTTTTTTGATGCTCCTTATCCAGATGGAACATGGGTAGGATTGGATTTAGGTGAGGCTAAGCGAATAGGAGAGATTAGGTATATCATGCGTAACGATGATAATTTTGTTCAGAAGGGGCAAGAGTATGAATTGTTGTATATGGATATTGACGGTTGGCAATCTATGGGAAGAAAAATAGCAGATGCCGATTCGATAATATACGAAAATGTGCCATCTGAGGCAATTTATCTTTTGAAAAATAGGACTAAAGGAAGAGAAGAACGTGTTTTTTCTTATGAAAATGACAAACAAATTTGGTGGTAATGGTTGACTTTTGGAGAGAAATTTTTGATTATTTGCAGAGACGTTTAGGTCAATCTGTTGCATCTTGTATAGGTATTATATGGGGCATTTTCATAATGATTGTACTTGTAGGGGTGGGAACGGGTTTTGAATATGGTATTTATCGTTTGTTTGAAGATTTTAGTAAGGGGTGTACTTACGTGTACGCGGGAGAGACCTCGAAGGTGTCTTCGAAAAGTTCGATAGGAAAACAAATTTCATTTAAAGAAGAGGATATTGCTGTTTTAAAAAAGACAACAGATGCCATAACTGCTATTTCTCCAGAAATATCTCAATGGTTTAAGATTAAATATAAAGGGAAAGAAGGTAATTTCGAATTAAAAGGAATCAGTGAAGATTATTTAAAAATCAAAAAGATTAATGTGTCTTCGGGAAGGTTTTTAAACAAGTTGGATTTTGATGAAAGTAGGAAAACGGTTGTGATAGGGAAAAATGTGGTAGATGTTTTATTTAAAAATGAAGATCCGATTGGTAGGAGTGTTGAAATAAATGGTTCTTTTTTTAGTGTGGTGGGGATATTGAAGAATACTCAAGTGGGCTATGCCGATGAGCGTGCCTGTTATTTGCCATTACCTACTTTTAATGTAGCGATAGCGGATAGTGAGGAATTTAAAGTTTTTTTGTATGACGTTGAAAATCAAAAAAAATCAAAAGAAGTTGAAGAAATAGTAAGAAATAAATTGTCGCAAATATGTGGTTTTGATAAAACAGACGATAGGGCTATTTATATCAGTAGTATTGATCAGCAGGTAGGTATGTTTACCAGTTTTTTTGATGCGATAAAATATTTTATGTGGTTTGTAGGAATAAGTACTTTGGTTGGAGGCATTATTGGGGTAGGAAATATTATGAATGCTACTGTAAGGGAGCGAACTCGAGAAATCGGAATTCGTAAAGCGATTGGGGCTAAATCGATGGATATAAAAAAAATGATTATAGCCGAAACTCTGACCATTACTTTTATTTCGGGGGTGGTTGGAATCTTATTAGGTTGGCTTGTTTTATTATTGATAGGTTGCTTTATATCCGATGATAGTTTAATTATGACAAAGCCTCATTTGGATGTTGTAACGACTATTTTTTCAATGATAGTTTTGATAGTATCTGGTGTTTTAGCTGGATTAAAACCAGCTTCTTATGCGGCATCATTGCAGCCCATAGAAGCATTAAGAAGGGAGGATTAAAAATGAAAGTTGCGAAAATTTTAATAGTGTTTATGTTGTTTGTGATGCTTTCTGTCGTATTAGTAATGGCAATAAAGACTCAGAATAAGGAAGTTCCTTATACTACAGTAGAGAAAAGGACGATAAGAAAAGAATTAAAAATATCGGGTAAAGTTGAACCTTATAAAGAAATAGATGTAAAATCTTCTATATCAGGGGTTTTAGAAGAATTGTATGTGAATGTAGGTGATACGGTTAATATTGGAGACCCTATTGCGAGGGTTCAGTTTGTTAAAGACCCGATAGAAACTAAACAATTGATGGCTCAAATTGAAAATGCGAAAAAACGTTTTGAGACGAAGGGAAAACAGCATGACCGTCAATTGGTTTTATATAAACAAGGATATATTTCCAAACAAGAATACGAGCAGGTTGAATCGGATTATAAAATATCTCAAAACGAGTATGAGCAGTTGCAGTCGGAGATGAAAATGCTTAAAGGTGAATATACTCAGAAGGGAATCTCTAATGTTATAGTCGCAACAGGAAAAGGAACTATATTAGAATTGCCAATAAAAGAAGGTGGTAGTGTGATGGCACGTGGGACTTTAAATGAAGGAACCTCGGTGGCTAAGATAGCCGATTTGCAGTCGTTGGTATTTAATGGTAATGTGTTGGAGAGTGATGTGTTGTCGTTGTATGTAGATATGCCTATTAAGGTTTCTGTATCAACCAACATTGATTCGGTATTTAATGGTAAGATAAGGTTGATATCTCCTAAAGCAATAACACAAGATGGAATTCCTCGTTTTTCTATAATGGCCGATATTGAAATGGGAGCGAATGTGTTAAATATTGTTAGAGCAGGCTGTACGGCAATTGCTACAATTGTGTTGTGCGAAAAAGAAGAGGTTTGTTCTATAAATGAAAAATATATTGAAATTAGGAATGACTCTTCGTTTGTAAAGTTGTTGGATAATGAGGATAGAGAATATTATCAATACGTGCAACTTGGCATTTCGGATGGAATATATTCAGAGGTAGTGTTTGGATTGGATAGCTTAAGTAAAATAAAATTATGAAAGATTTGCATAAAAGATATTGTTTTGAACTTATTTTATTGATTTTGTGGCTGTTATGTGCAATTATCTCGGTTAATATTAGTATCCTGATTTTACCATTTTTATGGATATTTTCTATAAAATACAAAGGGGAGCGTGTTGGTTTTAAGAATCAAATAGTGTCATTTATGATATTGCTTTTAGGAATTATAAATGTTTGCTTTAGTCATTATTCGCCTAATACAGTGGAGGCGACATTGTCTATATCGGTGATATTGATTATAAATGTGTTTGTCTCAAAATATTTGAAAAGTAAAACCTATTTTCATTGGTTGTTTCAAATTATTAATATTGTGTCGTTTGTTTTCTCAATTACGACCTTGCTATGCTATGCTTTTCATCATTATTCAATGATGGAAGTAGGTTTTATAGATTTGACGAATTTTAAGCATTATTACCGACCTTGGGGATGCCCTTCAAATGAGTGGACTACCTTTATGTTTTTGTTTTTACCCTATTCGTTGTATATGTATTTTCAGTCGGGACGATGGCGTGTTTTGAATGTGCTTAATATGATACTCATTACATTGTGTATAATAGTAAGTTATTCGAGGGGACTTTATATAGCCTATTGGGTATTATTGGTAACTTTTGGGTTAGGATTAATAATCAATAAAGACAAAGACAATCTGGTAAAATATGGTAAATTACTAATGGTTGTGATGCCAGTATTGTTGTTGTTTATTATTCCTATTAGGTCGAATGTTATGACTACATTGGCGATGAATAAGACAGAGTCGCAACAACGAAGTATAGAGGCAAGAATTGAGCGTTGGCAGTTAGAAAAAGAAATTGTAAGTCAAAATGTGTGCTTCGGGGTTGGAATGGGGAATTATATATTTGTATCTCAAAAAGTTCAGAAACAATATGAAACGATGGTTTCAGTAGCGTCTAATAATACCTATTTGCGGTTGTTGTATGAACAGGGGGTGGTAGGATTGTTGGGGTATTTAAGTTTGGCACTATTGTATTTGATGTATTTATATAAACGTAGAAAAGAATTATTTAGTGTGGTGTTTTTCTCGCTATTTGTTTCTATGGTTGTAAGAGAATTGGTGTATGATACCATTTTTAATGTTAACTATGTGATGGCGATGTTTGCGTTATTGATAATATTATCTTGTCATTATCCATTAAAAAACAATTTAGATGAAAAAGTTATTGGTGGTTAGTATTTTTATTGTGTTGTTGGGGGTTCATTTAAGTCATGTGTATGCTTTAAAACTTGCCAAATCTAATGATATTGAAAAGTTGGGTAAAGCATCAAATATCATATCAAATAATGCGGCTATTTATTGTAAGATGGGATTGCATTATTTGCGAGATGATAGTAGTAATGTAAATTTAAGTAATTTCTTGAGTAGGGAAATCTATGAGTCGAGTGGCGTGAAAAACTCAAGACCATATATAGCGAAAGCTTATGAGATAAATGCTTACGATAGGTATATTAATTATGTATATTTTGTTGTGGAGTATTTGAATGGTAATTTTATAGAAAAGAATTTTGATGAAGTAACCAATCCCGAGGAATTATTTTTGAGGGCGTATGTAAAAGAGCAATTAAATGAAGATGAGTCTGCTCAGTGGTATTCGTTTTTGGTAGAGAAAAAGCCCGATGTTTTGGATAGTAAGTCGTTTTATGACTTAAAAAATAGGAATGCCTATATATATGAAAAATCTATATGGTTGGCAACCCAGAGAATGATTGCCCAGTGGCGTGAAACTAATGATCCGTTGTTGCAATCAAAGATTGCCAAATTGATGATGCATAATGGATTGGACAATATGGCAGACGAATGGTTTACCGAAGTGATAGAACGAATGCCAAGTCTTAATAGAGCGTATTTTTATAAGGCACAAATGCTGATGGCAAATCATGATACTGTTGCCGCGAGAGATATGTTAATCAAATCCACGGTGTTAGATCGAATGGATCCATTGCCTAAATATTATTTAGAAAATATCGAAAGTCATAAAAGTGGTGAGGAATTTAAATATTATTATAAGACACCTATTGCTACTGAGTATGTATATGATGTTAAAATGGGAGAAAATGCCGAGGTGTTGGTAGGATTAGTAGATTATATTTCGCCTAAAATTGATTTGTGATATTGTAAAATATGTATAATTTGCAATATTTCAATCAAAAAATGACTAAAATGTTATTTTTGTATAAATAATAGTATTATCTTTGTGTCGTTTTTGCAAAAACACTTATTTTAGTATTAATTTAAAATCTTTAAAAAAATGGAAAAGAATTTTGAAAAATTATCGATTGAGGAGATGAGTTTGGTGAGTGGAGGAGATGCCCTGGAAAATGTGGTGGTGTATTCTTGTCTTATGGCATTTGGAGGTTGTTTGTTAGCACCATTTACTTCGGGATTGACAGCTGCAGTATGTGGTGAGATATTTGGACCAACATGTGTAGGAAGTGCTATAGTATATTTTGCTCGTTAAATAGTTATGTAAAATGAAAAAATTGACAATTAATGAAATGCAGTTGATTCAAGGAGGCAATCCTATTGGAAAATTTTGTGTAATTTGGGCAGGGATGTCTGTTACTGCTGGAGTAGCGGCATGGATTCTAACCGTTCCTACGGCTGGTATTTCTACAGGAATTGCACTTGGTGTAGATGCTGCATGTGTAGTATACGGGGCGTATTCGTATTATGCAAATTAGAAATTTGTTTTTCTTGTATTTATGATAAGTTTTTATCTTAAACTATTGTTTAGAAATAAAAGTATTAAGACTTTATTATTAATGATGTTGTCAATGTTATTTTCGATAATATCTTTAGTATTTAATAGAGAATTCCCTGTAGATTTTAGATATTTATTAGATTATGTGTTAGTAGTAGTTATTTCCTTTTTTCTTATAAATCCATTGGCAAATGGTTATGTATTCTTGTCAACTGCTTTTGATGGTTTTTATGTATCTAAAAAGTCAGTTCTAAGTGAATATTTTTTTATTGTGTATGGTTTTGGTTTATTGGCATCAATTGTTTTAACTATACTATTGGAATTATTAGTAGGAATGGATCGTTATTTTTATCTAATGTTGTTGGGAATGTTGGGAATGGGGTCTTATATTTCTGCCATTAACTTTTTATTTAAGAATACTCGTTATGATGAGAACTTATCTTTAAACAGTAAGAATAATAGTTTTTCTTTGGTAAGTATGCTTTCAGGAGTTCTTTTAATATTAGTTTTTCTGGTACATTTTTATTCATGTAAAAAAGAGATAGTTATGTGTTTATTAGCGGTAATCGATGTAGTTATGATATTAGTTAGTCCAATTGTTTTTCAAAAGGGACTTATTAAAAAAATAAATAATCGTAAATACAAACTCATGCAAGGTTTTCGCGGACAATAACCATTTCATATAATTATCCAACTCTTCGGGGTTGGATATTTTTTTAGTCACAAAACGAATAAAAAGTTTTTTATTATCTTTGGATGATTTTTACCAAGTCCTTTGCTAAAAAATGGAAAAGAATTTTGAAAAATTATCGATTGAGGAGATGAGTTTGGTGAGTGGGGGAGATTTTTGCTCGTTTACTTGTGGCGTATTAGGAGGTGTAGTTGCAGCTGCTGTAGCAGGAGGCTCTGGTTTGGCAGCTACTGCAGGGGGAATCCTTCTAGGAGCAGTTGTAGGTGCAGGATGTACGTATTTTGTATGTAATTGATTCTGTAAAAACATGATTAGTAATATTATACTTTTGTTGAAGATGTATAGTAGAACTCTTTTGAGGAGTTCTATTGTACTTTTTTTTCTATGCTCATTATTTTTTTTATTTTCTATATGTCATATTGATATTTTTAGCAAGGAACAGCATATTATTCGTGAATTGGTGTATTATTCTGTTGTTGTTGCTTTTCTTAGTTCATGGTTTCTGGAAGTGGGTTTTTCACAAGAATCTACTTTTTTGGATTTGTTTTTAGTGGGTAAAAAGTTTTTTATTAAGGGTTATTATTATTCAAAATTGTTGTTTTATTTCATTTTTGTTTTCATCTATTCTATAGCATATATCAAGTGTTCTGCATCTGAGATTAGTTTGTGCTTATGTAGAATTTTTTATGTAAATGTATATGTATTGCCCGTAGTATTGTTTAGTTATATTTATAATGATAAACGATGGGATATCATGAAAGATAGAAAGAATAAAAAAATGAATAAAATGCTATCTGTAGCGATATTACTTGAATTTTTAATGATGTTCTTTATATTATATTTTATAGAATCAAAGGTTCCAAAAGACTATGTGAAGTTACTTATCTTTTTTGTCTCAATGGTAGGACTTGTATTCGATTTCTTTGTGATAAAATATGTAGAAAAGAAAATAGTGGAATGTCGTTATAAATTAGCATTTAATAGTAGGATATAGTATGAGTATTTTGATTAAGGAATTTTTGCGAACAAAGCTTAAGGTACAACCTTTAGGTTTTTTATTGGTTCTATTTGCTTCCAGATTTTTGATGTTTCCAAATTTGGCTTTAAATAGTGCCTTTGATTATTATAATTATCTTTTTACATCGTTTTTGCCATATATTCTTGTTTTAATGAATTTTGTAGAAACAGGTTTTAATGCAGAATCTATGTTTTTCGATGGACTATCTGTTTTTAAAAAGGACCTTTATAAGAAATTTCTTTATTCCAAAATGATTATATATCTACTTTCTATAAGTATAATTTTATTGTTGGATATGTTTTTTTGTAAAGATAAACTTTTAAGTCTTTCTGTATTTCTTATAACTCTTTTTGTATCCATTATAAGTGTGCATAATTATGCCTATTGTAATGTTAGATGGGATATAATGCTTAAATATAAGCATAAAAGTAAAACTACATTGTTTTCTTATTTGTCTGTAGTTCTTTTAACTTTATTCGGTTTCTTTTTGTATTTGTTAATCACAAAGTATGGAAAGAATTTACATTTGATATTCATTTTATTTTTAGGAGTAATTATTTTGTTGATTAGTCCTTTTATAATGAGAAGTGTAGTGCGAAAAGTTCAGAAAAATCGTTACAAACTCATGCAAGGTTTTCGCGGACAATAATTTTCAAATATGCATATCCAACTCTTTTTGGGGGTGGATATTTTTTTTAGTCAGAAAACGAATAAGGAAAGTTTTTTATAAAGTTGGGTTGAAATCTTATTCGAATATTTATATATAGTAAGAAAATGTTCTTATCGCATCTTTGGAAGATACGAATTTATTTATAGGTCGTCCCATCGTTTGTAATAAGATTCAAGTGTTTTAGGCGATATTTGTAGTTCAGTAGCCGTCATTCTCCAATCTTTGATGGTAGAACGAACTTGTTCTATGATTTCTGTCGCTTCTTGTTGCTCAATCAAATAGTTGTTTGAAGCTTTGAACAAAGCAGTTGTATCCGATTGCTCGGTATATTGGTCGATGAGCAAACATTGGTACGACCTTGTACTAGGGTTTATGTCGTATGCAGGTGAAAGAGTCCATCCTTTTGGAGTAAGTAGAAAACCATGGTTGCGGAAATGGTCGTCGGTATTGCCAAACATTATATTGAATGCCACTCGGCGGTAAAGTTCTCTCAGATTTTGCTGAACGTTTACACATCCTTGAAGAATGAAATCTACAATATCCAGATAGCCATTACTTGTAGTGCTACCAGCACCATCATCCAAACCAAGCAACGACATAGCAGAAGCAAAATGAATGCGGCGACCATCACAAGTTCTGTCGAAACGTTCCGAAAGCAATAGATTGCGGTCTTTTGAAATTTTGATGGTGTGTGTATGAGCTACGTTAATACCTGCCTTTTCTGCTAATTTGTGCGAGAAATGTTCTATGAGTTCTGTGTTGTTTAAGTCTTTTTTTGAGGGAAATTTTGCCACATAGAGTTTGCCATTGGTATCGATGACGTTGGCCTTTGGGCGAGCACCTCCAAGCGATGTTCCAGGATCGATCAACTGCTCAAGCCAACGCTGTTCGGGTAACTCGTTACGTTCTTCTGCCAGTTCAATCTCGTGGCAAGCATCGCATAGGGAGCGAAGGCTCTCAATGGGAGGAATGTGATACTTTTTAGAGACGTTTATGTAACCATCTCTATCTTCGTCTTTGTAGCGTAAACCGCCCATACGCGTGAAGTCCTCAATGCCTATGAGGTAGTCATAGTTTGTGAGTGTTCGTACGGGTCTTTTTTCTGTTTGTGCTTTTAAACGTTCCCTTCGGTCAAGTAACAACCTTCCCCAACGGTCAGGGAAGGAATCTTTAACAAAACCAAATACATTATTCGCACTATGAGGATATTGCAGTGAGGGTACATTCTGTAGGTCGC
>Ga0310694_10005553_pt1 | contig 12063 bp, 6 predicted proteins | sample 174DNAGHGhighgp2_FD_203884 | JGI IMG/M metagenome (GOLD analysis project Ga0310694, IMG submission 203884) | Sheep rumen microbial communities from Palmerston North, Manawatu-Wanganui, New Zealand - 1742 DNA GHGhigh gp2 (v2) (version 2) | ecosystem: Host-associated > Mammals > Digestive system >...
CGACAAAACGCAAAATAACGTGTGTATTTGTCGCAAAACACATAAAAAAGGGACTTGTCGCTGTGACAAGTCCCCTTCTTTATGGTATTTTAGAATGCGGGATGATTACTGGAAGAGTGCATTAGCAATGCTTTCCTCATACCACTCACCCTTCTTGCGGTCGTAGAGTCCCATCCACCAGAGTCCGCTGGTGTTGTACTGCGTAAGTTTCTGCTTCATGTACTTGGCATACTTCACGCGCTCCGAAATGTCGGGGTGTGTGCCGATGGCACCAAACTCTCCGAGGAAGTACGGCATTCCCAGTTCGCCCAGGAAACGTGCCTCGATGCGCTGGAATATAGCATCAATCTCTGCCTGGCAACTGCTGTCGAACATGTTGATGTAGTAGTTCTCGTCTTCTTTGCTTCCATCATTGCAGAACCAGTAAGGATCATAACTATGGATTGAGGCGAGCAAGTGTGCGGCATGAATGTCATTGGGGCACTGGAATCCAGCGAGACGTGCCGGTGTCGAGCCAGCGCTGTAAGGATTGACAACGAGGTTGCGGAACTCGTTGTTGCCGCCTGTTGCGCGCACAGCGTCAACGAAGTCTTGCTCGAGTTTCGTTATTGCGCTATATGCCGAGGCATCTGCAGGGTCGCCCCATGTGTCAGCATTGTCAAGAATCTCGTTGAATGCCTCGAAGAGCAGTTTGTCATCGTAGTCGCGGAAGCGTGTGGCGATTTGTGTCCACAGTTTCTTGAACTTCACGCTTGTCTGTGCATATTCCGTCTCGCTTGCCTGCAGCCATCCTGCGCCGTCAGTACGACCGCCACGTGTGCCTGAGTCGTGCTGAACGTTAAGGATGCAGTAGCAGCCGGCGTTGATGACATAATCGACAACCTCCTGCACGCGAGTCATCCATACCTCGTTGACGTTGCCGTCAGCATCCATGTGAGGATACCATGTAACAGGAACGCGGATTACGTTGAAGCCTTTTTCGGCGATGGCGTTGATAATCTCCTGTGTTGTCTTAGGCTGTCCCCATACGGTTTCCCAGTCGAGGTCGCTTGTTGGCTTGAACCAAGAGGCAGTACTTGGGTCGTCGATGTTGGGGTTACAGTCGAGAGTGTTACCGAGGTTATATCCCATCTTCATTTCCTCCACAAACTCGAATGCGCTCATGAAGTTGTCGCCCGGGTCTTTGCTCGAGCCTTTCTGAGTGATGGTTACCGTACGGCTTAGGCTGCCCGACTTCACGGTGAGCGTAGCAGTACGTGTCTCGCCAGTGTTCTTGCTTACAGACACTCGGGTGTAACTGTTCTGGTTGGTGAAGCCATAGCCAGCATAGTTGGAGAGTGTCACCCAGTCGGCATCAACGGTAGCGGTCCAGTCGCCATCGCTATTGATGCCCACGATGTAGTTGCTGGCACCCAGTGCGAAACTGAGATTTGAGAGTTCGTTCTCAGCGTTGTCGAGCACTGCAAGTTTCGTCGCAGCACCGCTGCGGCGTCCATTGTCCACCTTCTTTGTGGTGTCGCTGTCGCTGCATGCTCCCGCCACAAAGGCGAGGAGCAGCAGGAGTGCAACGTTGAATATATTCTTATTCTTCATTTTCATTTATTCTTTAAAAGATTATTTAGAAGGGATGTAAATGAGACGTACGTTGTCGAAGAAGATTTCCATAGACGACGGTGTGGCGTTCCAGTTCATGTGCATGAGACGTACGGTATTAATTCCTTCTGACACAACATCTGCGTAGGTCTTTCCAGCATAACCGTCGAAGTTGCTCAGTGGAACAACATGGCGATACCACTGTTGCTTAGGCTGAGTATTGTCGATGGCACGCAAAGCCTTCTCCTTATATACAACATCTGCCTGTATGAAGTTTTCAAAGACATAAGTGCTTGCGTTGTTCCTTGTTTGAATCTGATAATGCAGGAACGGATACATAGCGCCGCCGAAGTCGGTGTTGTTGTCCCACATCTCCATTGCCAGATAAACTTCACTTGTGGATGCGCTGGCAGGAATGATGTCGTAAGATGGAAGCGGGAACTCTGTGTAAACAGGATTATTGTTCACCCATTCTACATAATGGCAGAAGTAGCACATAGTTGCCCACCAGTTCCAACCACCGTCGCTCGACTTGATGTGGTAGTACTTGCTGTCGCTTACGAACGGCATGCTGCTGGCAGAGGCAGGACCAATTAACTCGCCATGCGGGTCCCAGCCGTTGTCATTCTGATAGCCGTCCTCAAAGTTAAGGAGCACACCTGAGAGGTCGTAGAAGTTGTTTGCGTATGTAGCAACACCGCCAGGAGTGATGACCTTGAGTTGAACACCAGAGCCGAGAGATGGCTTCTTGTTGAACGGAACGGTAATCATGTCCTCTGTCTCTGCAACAGTGAACTCGTCAGGAGTAAGCGTCACATCACCATAGGTAATCTTTTCTACCTGAACAAACTCGCGACCAGTAATGACGAGGTCGTAGCCTGGGAACGGCATATCGGTATTGATGTTGGTTATTACCGGTTTGCCAGGAACCTTAGTGTAAGGAATATACACGATGCCTGCGGCGCACTCGATAACGAGGCAGCCCTCGTCGAACGGCAGGTCAGGCGTGGTGAGTGCCAACTGCGATGCCACCTCGTACACCTGGTTGGAGTTGAGATAGCGGTCTTGTTTCACAACATCATAGTCGGTAATGGCGACATGGGTTCCCGGAACAGTCTCCCACTCTGTCTCGTTGAGTTCTTCCTCGGTAGCAGAGGTGAAATAGATGTCCTCGATGCTATAGAGGTTGAGACCATAGACATTCAGTATGTCGCCGGCAGCACGCGGATATGTGCCTTGGATACGAGTAATCTGCGGATATGCGCCAAGCACCTTGAAGGCGTATGTTGCCGTTCCATGAGTAGTCTCAACGCGTATTTCGTCTTTCAGATCAGAGTTGAAGGCTGTGAGTTGGAATCCCTTCGTCTCTGAGGGGACAGTAACAATAATGCTGTGGTCGGTGTTCATAGTGGAACTGAATCCCACTTTCTGGTCGTTGATGTAAACGGCTGTCACATTGCTCAGGTTCTTACCGATGATGGCAATCACCTGTCCCTGTGGAGACTTTGTGAATAGGCTGTCAGCCTTAGCGGGGTCGCATACACGCACTCCCGTAATTTCAGGCTGTCCGCCGCCGCTGCTGTCGTCGTCGCTACAAGACGCGAAGCCGAAGGAGATGACAGCAAGAAGAACTGCCATCAGGACTTCCTTATTAATATTAAATATCTTATTCATTTTTTTGTCATCGTTAAATTGTTATTCACCAAAATCATAATTCTCGGCATCTTTGCCAAAGTAAGGATTACGGATTACGTCAGACTCAGGATAGGGCAAGAAGATGTTTGTCTCGTTGAGAGTGACGGGATCATAGCCATCGCGTTCGCTTGCGAGTTTGTCCATATCATAAACATACCCTTCCTCCTTAGTCTGGATGACGGTCTCAGAGTCGTCCTCGCGCATGCAGTCGTTCCAGTAGCAACCACGTGGAGACCTTGTGTCATCATAGAAATACCATGCAGAAGACTGGCGGTTGGGGAATGCGCGGTAAGAGATGGTGCGGTCGCTGTTATAGAGCACGTCGCCCTGATTGATCATCCAAGCACGGTGCTGGCGGTTGTTGAAGTACTTCAGCATATACTGAGGCTTCCAACGGTACCATGTAACCATATCGTACCAGTTAGAGAACTCCATGCAGAACTCCTTGCGGCGTTCCTTTATGATGTCCTCGAAAGTATATGAGGTGAGCAAGTTCTTAACCTTGGCACGCTGGCGGATGGCGTTGATGGCAGCAAGTCCCTCAGCATCTGATGTGCTTTCCTGATTGCCGAGAATTGCCTCAGCCTTGATGAGATAGACATCGGCCAGACGCTGAATGTAGGTGTTCAGCGGAGAAGCCATATCTGCGAGGTGTCCCTTACAGTCGGCCTTTGTTCCTACAACCCACTTCTTCAACTGGCAGAACTTCTTTGTATAAACATATCCATAAGGATTCTTATATCCGTTGGCAGGAGTCTTATCGGCAGCCGCCACAAGATCGTTGCCAGTGTCCCAATAGTCATAATATACACCTGGCAGACAGAATGTAGCCTGGAAGCGGATAGAGTCGCTGATGTCCTCGTTATAGAGTTCGAGCATGTCAACAGAGGCATAGATACCACCCCAGACGTTTATGTCAGAAGAACCGCTCCATGCGAGGTCGGAGAAGTTAGCGTTCTTCTCGCCCCATTGTGCAGTCATAGGGTCTGCCCAGTGCATAGCAAGCAGCGTCTCAGAGTTCTGCATAGAGAAATTGTTGGTGTCATACTTGAACAGGTCGGCATAGTCGTCCAACAGTTTGTAAGGACCATTATTAATAACGTCATCACACAATGAGATGACCTCCTGAAGAGTAGATTCGTCGCGTGTACCGCCCTTGTTCCAGCCGCTCTGAGCGAGCAGTGCCTTTGCCAGCATACCCTCGGCAGCGTACTTAGTGGCGTGCATGCTGGTGCTTGCAACAGGCAGCAAATCCATAGCACGGCGGAAGTCACGGATGACGAACTTCAGCACGTCTTCCTCCTTCGTGAGAGGCACAACAGGGTTCTGCGTCATCTTCTCATTGTCCTCATATACGATAACGTCGCCCCATGCACGAACAAGATAGAAATATGCCGTGCCGCGCATCAGGTAAGCCTCGCCCAGCGCAAGGTTCTTTATCTCCTCGCTCACGTCGTTTGTACAGTACCTACTGATATCTGAGATAAGTTGGTTTGACATTGAGATTACGAGATAGAACGACTTCCACGCATTGGCGAGGTCGCCATCAAGACCAGTAACCTGGAATGTGGCATACTGAGGACCGAGATACGGGTTCCAGCCGTCATTGGCACGTGCCGAGCCGATACCGATCATAGCACGGTAGTTGTAGTTGAACCATGCATAGTTGTACAGAGGCTCCACTGCCTTCAGCACAGCCTGATCGGAAGAATAATAAGTATCTGCTGTATAATCATTATCGGGTGTTACCTCAAGGAAATCCTCTCCACAACTTGTGGTTAACATCCCCATCACCATAAGGGAAGCCCCCATCAGCAATATATTAAACTTTTTCATATTCTATTCCTATATATATTATTAGAAGTTAAGTTTAAGACCGAAGTTGTAAATGCGCTGTGAAGGATAACGTCCGTTATCAAGTCCTTGAAGAACAACGCTCTGTCCCTGGGCACCCACTTCTGGGTCGTAGCCATCGTAGCCTGTGATGGTGAAGAGGTTCTGCACATTAGCATAAACCTGACACCAGTCAACACCAATCTTGCCAATCCAAGCCTTAGGAAGGTTCCAAGCAAGAGAGAGAGACTTCAGACGGATGTAAGAGCCATCCTCAACGAATGCTGAAGAGATACGGTTGTTGGTGTTCTGACCACCGCCTGAAGGCTCAATGCGCCAGCACTCTGCCGTACCTGCATTAGTGATATATACATTATTAATATCGCTAAGAGAGCCCTCTGGGTCAATCATGCCGATGTTAGCGCAGTTGGCAACGTAAGCCATCTTGTTACCCCATCCCTTCGGGTCGGTCTTTGTCTGGCGAAGCACGTTGTAAACGTCGTTGCCGTAAGAACCGCTGAGGAAGAAAGACAGTTCGAAGTCTTTCCAAGTAATGGTGTTGTTAAGACCGAAAGTGAACTTCGGGTTAGGATTGCCGATGTATGTGCGGTCAGACTCTGTAATCTTTCCGTCGCCGTTGACATCCTCATAAATATAGTCGCCCACCCAGATGCCGTTCTGCTTGATGTCGTACATAGCACCGTCTGGGTCGGTAGGACGTGCCACAGGAATGCGGTCGCCGTTCTTGTCAATCATAAACGCTCCGTTGGGGTCTTTCTGGTAGAAATCATCCGCCTTGGTGAACATTCCAATTACATTATATCCGTAGAAACGGCCTACCGGACCTCCCACTTCAGAGAGTGTGTAAGTCTCGTTGTTGATGCGTCCCTGCAAAGAAGAGTCGTCGCTGTTCAGTTTGGTCAACTTGTTGCGGTTGAACGAGAGTGTTGCACCTGTGCGCCACTGCCAGTCCTTAGTAGAGATGTTGACGGTGTTAAGTGTGAACTCGATACCCTTATTGCGAATAGAGCCGGTATTAACATAAGGTGGTTTTGCACCAAAATACCACTGATAGCCTTCCTCGTCAATAAGATAGGTAGGCAACACAGCATACATCAGCAGGTTAGAGGTGTTCTTATAATAAGCATCAACGATGAACTCGATGCGGTTGTTGAAGAACGAAAGGTCGAGTCCAACGTTCCACGACTTAGTGCTCTCCCATTTCAAGCCACGGTTAGCATAGTTACCAGCATAGTAGCCGTTACCCCAAGCGGTAGCAACAGTCTTCATTGCCACGCCGTATGCGAACGAGCCTGCATTCTGGTTACCTACGAGACCCCATCCAAGACGCAACTTTGCATTACTGAGCCATGTAAGATTCTTCATGAACGGTTCCTGAGATATACGCCATGCAACAGCCACAGAAGGGAACCAGCCCCAATGATTATCTGTATAGAACGAAGAAGAACCGTCGGCACGCAGAGTAGTAGTAAGAAGATAACGGTCGAGAATATTATAGTTGAGACGTCCGTAGTATGACTCAATTCTCCACTTGTCACTCTGCTCATCGTTTTGTGCAGTGGTGGCATCGCCAACATGCAAAGAGTGGATTGCATCGGAAATGAATCCCCTACGTGAAGCAGAGAGGTTCCCCCAGTTGCCCCACTGAGCCTCGTGACCTAACATTATCTGCAAGTGCTGGTCCTTAATAGGATCGATGTCGTATGTAGCATACTGCTTGAAACTGTGATAATTGCTGGTGTTGGAGTAACGCTGGCGAAGCGACTCAACCTTAGAGTTGTTAGAGCCATAGGTATAATCAGGACGGAAATAGTAAGAGTTGTTCCAAGAGAAACTGCCGCCATACTCAACGCGAAGTGTAAGGTTCTTTACCGGAATGATGTTGGCATAGAGGTTATAGTCGAGTTGCGACTTCTTGACATAGTTGTCAATCATCTGAGCCTTAAACAGAGGGTTCTCAGTATAGTTGTACTCATTCTCTGCTCCGGAGTCGTATGTGCCGTCAGGATTACGGGCAGCCACATCGGGAGTAATTGATATGGCATCGCGGATTACGGTGCCACCCTGTCCGTCAGCATCGTCGAAGGTGATAATCTGCTTAGTGCGAGCGAAATAACCATTGGCACCAATCTTAAGCCACTTGTTCACATTGGTCTCAACATTAGCACGGAAACTTGCACGGGTGAAACCAGAACCGATACCAATACCATCCTGATCGAGGAAACCGCCAGAGAGGTTATAGTTCATATCCTTAGTACCGCCGCTGACACCAAGTTGATGCTGGTGCATAAATGCTGTCTGGAAGAGTTCGTCCTGCCAATCGGTACCATCGGTGAGCAAATACGGGTCTTTATATTGCTCGAGAGCACCCCATCCCCACAACTCAGCACGCGCGTTGTAGAACTGGGCATACTGCTTGAGGTTCATCATTTCGAGATGTTTTGGCAGCGACTGCCATCCCATCATACCCTCATATACAACCTTAGGTTTGCCTTCCTGACCTTTCTTTGTGGTGATGAGAACGACACCGTTAGATGCACGCGAACCGTAGATGGCTGTAGCAGAAGCATCCTTCAGCACCTCAAGAGAAGTGATGTCCGAAGGGTTAAGAGTGCTAAGTACAGACGAGTTGTCGCCAGTCTGACCAGACATGGCAATACCATCAATCACATAGAGAGGCTCGTTGCCGCCCAGAGTGTTGATACCACGCACCTGCACAGAGATACCACCACCAGGAGCACCAGAGTTCTGAGTCACCTGAACACCGGCGATACGACCCTGCATTGCCTGCTCGATAGAGGTGTTGACACCCTGCTTGATTGCTTTCTCGTCAATTGAAGACACAGAACCAGTAAGGTCTGAACGCTTCATAACACCGTAACCAACGACAACGACTTCGTCCATCATTGTGGCGTTTTCAGTAAGTTTGATGTCAATGACACCTCCCTTAGTGACCTTGGCTGTAGTAGAGTTATAGCCAACGTAAGAGAACTCAAGGGTAGAACCAGGAGCAACAGAGATGGAGTAGTTACCCATCGCGTCTGTTATAGTACCTCCGGTGGAACCCTTCACTTTGACCGTTGCACCGATAACTTCTTCGCCTGTGGCGCCATCGGTAACGGTTCCATGTACATTCACGTTCTGAGCCAGAGCGCAGAGCGGAATGAACATTAACAGCATGAGAGCGATGCGCCTGCCCATAGCAAGCCCATTACTCAGTTTTGAGCACGTTTCTTTCATATAGTCCACGTTTCTTTCATATAACAGTTATTAAAATATAGTAGTTTTCTTCAAAAAAGTAGTTGTATTGCTTAGAAAGGTTTTAAGTTTTCATAAAGCAAAGTTAGTTTTTTTTCAAAGGCAAAGTTATATTAATTTTTCAAATAATAATAGTGTTGGCGAGTTTTTAACCACAATATGTCAAAATTTGATAAGATTTTGCAAAGATAATACAATAGTGTAGGGAGACACTAATCGAATTTTGACTCTTTTCGCGGTTTCATATTGTTTGGCAAAAAGGGGCAGACACAAGTGCCCGCCCCTATATAATATATAATAAGGTGTAATTATATCTTGTCGCTCGACTCTCTTATCTTAAGTGTCATCGGAACAACAATTTTGCGAATTTTGTGGTCGCCGGCAATTTGATTAAGCAGCAACTCGCAGACCTTCTGTCCCTGCTCGTGTGCCTGGTCGGCAATAACACTGAGCCGAGGGGTGACATAAGCAGAGGTGTCGCCGTCACTGAATCCTATTATCGCAACGTCTTGAGGGATATGAAGATTGAGTTCCTTTATGGCATCGAAGGCTGCGTAAGTAATGATGTCGTTGAAGGCGAGTATGGCGTCAGGCCGGTCTTCACGCATAAGCATCTCCCTGGCTGTTGCCTTTGCCTCTTCATAATCAATCTTGCCACAAGCCACCAAAGTGCGGTCTATTGGTATGCGGTTCTCCTTCAGAGCCTCCAGGTATCCGTGTTTCCTGCGACGCACCATGTCAAGATGATTGGGACCTCCGAGGAAGGCTATTCGCTTGCTGCCATGGTCTATGAGATGCTGTGTTGCCTCCTGGGCAGCCTCGTCGCCGTTAGCCACGACACAGGAGAATAGTTCGGGCAGGCATGTTCGGGCGAAGAAAACCAATGGGATGCCCATATCGTGAAGTTCCTTGAAATGGGTGTAGTCAACAGTGTCTTGTGCCAAGCAGGCGATAATGCCCTCAACGTGCATGCTCACGAAATTGTCTATAGCAAACTCCTCACGATTGTGGTCCTCATGGCTATTGGCGCTTATGACCGAGTAGCCCGACCTTGTGGCATAGTCCTCAATACCGTCAAGAACGGCAGCGTAATAGTGAGTCACCATGTTTGGCAACACCACTCCGATAATTCTCGGAGCCTCTTTCCTAAGACTCTGCGCAAAGGGATTTGGTCTATAGTTAAGTGTCTTGGCGAGTTCCTGAACACGCTTTTTCATGTCGTCGCTCACCTCATGCGAATTTCTCAGGGCACGCGAGACTGTGGCAATGCTCACTCCAAGTTGACTTGCCAAATCCTTTAAAGATGTTCTGCGTCGTTTCATTTCGATTTTCAATTACGTTGCTACAAATGGTGAGTTTTTCCAATTATTGTCATTTGCCAAACAAAACTGCTATGTTTTTAACCTGCCGTCATGACTGCTTGTTGGATTTTGCTGCAAATATAGCAAAAAAAAACGTTACGCAAAACGAAATCATTACTTTTTTCGTGTTTTTCGTAAACGTTTGCGTAATTTTTTACCCAAAAAGTTTGTTCAATAAGTATTTTTTACTAACTTTGCAAGCGGAAACAATAATGAGTAATGAATAGTTGATAATAAGTTAGTTAGAAAGAGCCGAGACAGTTGTGAAACTCTCTCGGTTTTTTGTATATATAAAGAAAGAAATTAGAATAATTGGAATAAGTACCTGCGTATATAGTACAAAACATCCCAGTTATTCTAATTTCTTTCTTACTTCAGTATTTAGAAGGTCATGCGGAGCATGAATCTTATGCCGTGCTTGTGTGCCGTAGGCAAGTCAAGATAGTTGAGGCGGCGAACATATTCGACGTGCAGGATTTTGAAAATGTTGTGTATGCCTGCCACCAGTTCCACGTAAGGGCGGTTCTTATCCATGACAGATACTCCTTCAGGGAAGTACATAAGCCCCGGATCGCCTGCATTCTGCTCGAGGAACGGATTGTTCTTGTCGGACAACGCACCCCAGAGGCACTTCACGCCAATGTATTCTCTCCACTTCAGTTTGTTAAGAAGAGGAATGCGGTTGAATATCTTACCGTTCAAGTCCCACGAAATGTCGAGCGAAGCATAGCGGTCGTTCAGGAACTCCATGTTGTTGACGAGGTTGAATGTCTCGTCCTCCACAATATACGAGAGGTTGGCAGCAGGCGCAATGAGCAACGGGAACGGTACTTTCGACCATTGCATTCCTGCCTTGAGGTGCATGTCTATCTTACCCCAACTGTTCATCCAGAAGCGCTTATATATTGTTGCCTCAGAGAAGTGGTAGGCATGCTGTCCTCCGAGGAATCCCTTCAATCCCATAGTGTGATAGAGTGTGAACACTGGCGCATCGAGGTTGATTGGGCTTCTTCTCTGCTTGGTGTTGATGTATGTCTCACCAGGAGCAAACCTCACACCGAATGTCAGTTCTGTTGTGCGCAACTTGCCATGGCCGTGGAAATACTCGGTTATGTCAGGGTCAGGCAGTTGCTGCTCAAGATTCATCGGAGTGAAGAAGAGATTGCCTGTAGCCTCAAATTCCTCAGCCTTAAGACTCGACTCCAGTTTCAGTCCTCCCTCAATCTCGTACTCGAATGCAAGTTTCTGCCTGTTGTAGAACATCATCTTGTCAACCTTGCTCCACTTGAACGCCGTGAACACGTTATCCTTATCGGTATTCACAAACTTGTCACTGGGCGAGCATACATCGTATGTGCTTGTGAAGGTCAGTGTGCGTTTGGGGAACTCTCGCGGCAGATAATCTTTCTTGTTGAAACTATATGTGAGTTCTCCTTTATAATAGTTCTTCTTGCTCTTCCATCCATGAGCGTAGTATCCCGAGAGGAACCAGTGTTTGTTGAGGTTTGCTGTCGTCTGCGCGCTGATACGAGTACGTATTCCGTCAACAAAATTCTTTGAAATCATCGTGTTGACAGGACCTATATCCACCTTGCTCGGATGTTCTTTGCTGCCTGTCTCCACAAAGTTCTCGATGAGCGCTTTCGCACCGAAGATGAGGAACTTGAATCCCTTCATGTTCTCCATTCCCTTGATGAAGTCGCCCATCGAACTCTCACTTTTAGAAAGGTCAACAGCACGGTATTGCTGCCAGAAAGCCTGGTCGCGCATCATGGCATCGGCCTCGCGCCGTTCTCGTGCCTTTCCCTTGAACAGTTTCTTCGGAATCTCATCGAAGGCATAATCGCTCAGACGGGTCGTTCGCATCACTACCGCTTTCGAAAGGAACTTCGTGAGCGACAACTCAACGAACATGTCATCAACCGTCAGCGCCCACTCGCCGTTAGGCAACTGAGTGTATTCTTGAACTATCTGCAGATTGTCCACGAAATTGACATCACTTTTCTTTGGTATCGTGAGGTTACATTTCTTCACATGCAGAGAAGAGTCGGCAATTATGAAGATTTCGCCACGGAAACCGAAGTCCTGCTGATTGTTGGGCAGGAACTGCAGATGATAGCATGAATCGTTGCCTATCTTAACCGTGTCCTCAATGTAGTACCTGTAGAATGCCACTGCATTCTTTCCTATAGGCGAAGTGAAAGGAAATTGCAACAGACGTATCTGGTCGTCGTAGAGGTCAACATCAGTGAAGATGTCCTTCAGCACCACGTTGAGGATATCGCCCGTCTCGATGAGGTCG
>Ga0310694_10005555_pt1 | contig 12062 bp, 9 predicted proteins | sample 174DNAGHGhighgp2_FD_203884 | JGI IMG/M metagenome (GOLD analysis project Ga0310694, IMG submission 203884) | Sheep rumen microbial communities from Palmerston North, Manawatu-Wanganui, New Zealand - 1742 DNA GHGhigh gp2 (v2) (version 2) | ecosystem: Host-associated > Mammals > Digestive system >...
CTTTGCTTGCCATAAAGGCGGTAGGCATAATGTATCCGCTGAAGTAGGGTGTCTCCAGCAGTTCGCCATATCGTGTACTGACGCGGAAGGGGTTTTCGCTGTCATCCTCGTTGATGGATACCACTAAGGTTCCATCCTCCTGTATATCCAGGCGGAACAAGTAATTGTACGCGCGTTCGTTGACTTCTGTAGTCACGATCTCAAACGGCGTGTTATGGTAGAGATTACGGGTCTTGAATCGTCCCATGGTTATATACTCCACGTTCATGAACGGCAGTGAATCCACGGTACGTCCGATCAGGTCGTACGAACGGAGCATAAGCACCTGGTTGTTCACATTGTTCACCCCTTCGTCGATAGTAAATCCTCGCATCAGGTTCGTTGCGCCATAACCGCCAGCCTGCTTGATGATAACCGTGCCGTAACTGTAGTACGAGGGTATCCATCGGCGGTTCTTAAGCATAGCCAGACTGCCGGCTATAGCCAGGCCCAGCGCAAACAGATACCAGTAATGCAAGAACCGCACCACCCACTCCATGACGTTGATGTTCGAGCCGCCGTCACCATCGCCACTGTCCTGTACATCCGTCGGTGCAGCATAGGGGTTGCCGTAGGGGTTACCGTAAGGATTGCTGTACGGGTTGCCATAAGGATTGGCGTATGGATTCGTATAAGGGTTATTCTCTGCCATATCTATTTCAATTTTCAACTTTCAATTTTCTGCTTTCGACTTTCGACTTTCGACTATTGTCTTTCGACTTTCTACTTTCGACTTTCGACTATTGTCTTTCGACTTTCAACAACTCTCAACACTCAACTCTCAACACTCAACTAAAAATTCACATTCGGTATATAGTTCAGCACGGAAACGAGCAGCGCCAGCGAAGATGTTATCAGTCCTATGAATCCGCTGTACGACGGTAACTTGTAGAACGCGCCGGGTTCGCGGCTGACATAAATAAGGTCGTTGGGGTAGATATAATAGTACTTGGAGTCGATGATCGATTTCGATCGTATATCGAACTCGAGCACCTCTGGCGGCTCATTGCCGTTAGGTCGCACGATACGCACATGCTTACGGTCGCCCTTGTTGTTAACGTCACCGGTCATTGCCAGAGCCTGGAAGATCGTCATGCGCTCCTTGTAGATCTTGTACTGCCCCGAACCGAGGTCACCGAGCACGGTGAAATACTTGTTGTACAATGCCAGTTTGACATCGGCATCGGGGATTATCTGCCTGAAGTACGCCTGAAGAGTGTCCTGTGCCTCGCGTTCGGTGAGCCCGAGCAGACGAATAGGCTGCAGGAAAGGTATATCCACTGTTCCATCGGACTGTATGCGGTAGGATACAGCGTACTGATAGTTGACCTGCTGGTCGGCAGCCATGGCTTTCGAGAGGGTCTGATCCATAGTTATGAGGCGGTACACTATCTCGTCGTTCACATGCAGGCGGTACGGTTCGTAGGGAACAGAATCGTATGTAGGTATACCGTCTCGCTCCTGGAGCAGACCTATCTGGCGGTTGGAGTAGCAGCCGGTGAGCATACACACTGCTGCGATCAGGAGACTGAATATATATGTAGTTCTTCTCATCTTACTTTCCTCCTGATTTTTTAGCACGCTCGGCAGCGTTGATGGAGCGCTGCACCAGTGCGTAGATGAAACCTCCGAACGAGATGGTAGTAGCCACTACGGATATTGTAGTGGTGACATGGTTGATACCGAACGTATGTCCGGGCATATACTGGATATAGATCACATCGTTCGGCTCGATGTAATAGAACTCGGAGTTGATTATATCCTTGCTTCGCACATCGAATGTACGTATGGTAGTCTCGCCCTCTATCTCGCGAATGATACGAATCTTGGAGTGGTCGCCATAATCAGCTATATCGCCTGCAAGTGCGAGTGCCTCGTAGATGGTCAGTTTCTCTTTCATCAGCGGCACGCGTGCGCTCTGCACGGCACCAATGACGGAGAAGAACCGGTTGATGACCTGTACGTCAACGGACATCATTTGGAAGTTCCCCAGCCCGTTCACCAGTCCTGCCAGTTGCTCCTCGAGCAGGTGCTTGACTTCACGTGTTGTTTTGCCCCGCACATTGAGTTCGCCTACCATCGGGTAGTGGATATTGCCGTTATCGTCCACCAGGTAGGAGTACAGTTCGTTTGTTCCGTACATGTCTCCGCCGCCGTTACGCATCTGATAGCGCATGGAGGTGTTACTTAATCCCTGATTGAACAACTTGGTCATGTTCTCGTCAACCGAATAGACCTGTATATACAGCCTGTCGTCGGTGCGTATACGATAGTCCTCGAACGACAAGGTGTCCACATACGAGGGTATATCCTTGCCGTCAGGCTCTTGCAGCAGGTTGACTTTTTTTGACGTCAAGCATGAGCTCAACGCCACAGCCAACAGCAGCAATAATATGTTGATTATTCTATTCATATCCATTTATTCTAATTTTGAGTTTGTTTTGAGGAGATTTGTGGTTTCCGGTAAGGGAGTTATGTGGTACATAATGACCGAACCGAAAGCGCAAAGATCCCAAAAGAAACCAAAATTATCTCTTCTCGTCCCAGCCGAATGGGTGTGGCGCCAACGGCAGTTTAGCCAACGGATGGTAGTCGCCCACCAGTCCTATCGGTTCGGACTTGCGGATCTGCGCCACGGTCTCGATGCAGTTGCGCGCCTCGCCGATGCGGAAACCGTTGCCGGCAAGGATCTGTCGGTAACTCTCCGTGTGCAGCTCGGTGAAACCTTGCGAGAACTCAAACTCCTCGCCGTCGATGTTCAGTGTTCGGTAGGTACGTTTCTCACCCTGCACGGCATTAGGTGGTAGACAGGCGGCATTGATACTGAGGAAGTAGCGCACGCGTGCTTTCTCGAGCTCGAGGTAACCGGCCACGCGGTCGAACGACATGACGTGCACGATGTTCTTCTGCACGGGTCCGAACACCCACTGCAGCATGTCGTAGAAGTGCACACCGATGTTCGTGGCTATACCTCCGGACTTGTGTACATCGCCTTTCCATGACGAGTAGTACCACTTGCCGCGGCTGGTGATGTACGTCAGGTCCACGTCGTAGATCTTGTCTTTCGGTCCGTTATCGACTTTCTGCTTGAGCGCACGAATCTTGTCGTGCAGTCGCAGTTGGAGGATCGTGTAGGCTTTGTGACCGGTCTCCTGCTCCAGTTCCATCAGGTTGTCGATGTTATACGGATTGAGCACGAGCGGTTTCTCGCAAATGACATCGCACCCCAGTCGCAAGCCGTATCGTATAAACGCGTCGTGGGTATAGTTTGGCGTGCAGATACTGACCCAATGCAAGGGGTTATCGGTGCGCATCTGCTTGGAGCAGAAACGGTCGAACTGTTCGTTTTCGGTAAAGAACGAGCAATCGGGGAACGATGAATCGAGCCGCCCGACGGAGTCGAACTTGTCGTAAGCCACCATGAGGTTGTTACCTGTGTCGGCGATAGCTTTGATGTGCCGTGGCGCGATATATCCTGCGGCACCAATAAGGGCAAAATTTTGCATAATTATACTGCTACACACAAAAGAGCCTACAAAGTTACAAAAAAAATCCCACATTTGCAAGTATTGCGGGATTTTTTTTACTATTTTGTGTATTTTTTAGTTTCTTTGCAAGTACAACCCTATTCTACCGGCAATCCCAAGGCGGTATAATCCACACCGTTATGCCGGATTATTACCCGGCCGGCACGGATATGTTTGAGGGCGGAAGAGCCTACCCCCGTCCCCTCCCCGGAGGGAAGGGAGATGCCGAGCGTTGAGGGTTGAGCGGTGATGGTCACATTGTCAAGAGCGAGTCCCTGTGCACCTGCGCAGTTCGTTCCGCTGCTGACGGATATGTTCCAGGCGAGGAAGACGGGCTGCTCTGCCTTGACAGTCACCGGCAGTTGGGCACTGACATGACGCGTTTCAGCCGGCACTTCGGCAAACCCCTGTGTAGCAGCATCTGCAGCCCATGAAGATTCGAAATTGCTACCGGCAGATGTCCAGTTGACTCCATCCGGGCTGTAGTACAGTTGCACGGTGAACCCTGCGCTGTTATTGCCGCTGCGGTACTTCTCGATGTCATAGGCAATCTCAAGCACCATACTTTCGGACGTGTAATTGCGTGCGGCAAGCATGATATTGATACCCCGAGTGCCGTTGTCCACGCCGGTGGTCAGACCGCCTACTGCACGATCCTCGCTGTCGTCTGCGCCCCAGTTCCATGTACCGTTATAGGCGTTCGAAGCGAGTGACACACCGCCCAGGTACATTAGTGTGTCTGCAGCGTGAAAGTAACTCCCCACCAGCCTCGGGCCACTCAGGTTTCGGTCGATACGCCAGCCGAACGGCAGGTCGGAGCGATACTTCATGCCCTTGGCGTCGGTTGTGCTGCGTGTAACAACGCCTATGGAGTTGAAGTCTTGTGAATAAACGCCTTCCTCCAGGTCCACCACATCAATCTCTACAACCTGCGTAACGGCAGTATCGCACAGCGCAGTTGCGGTATAGGTTTGGCTGCCGTAGGCGGCTTGCACGGTCACAATTCCCCGCTCGGTCATACAGAGCGTGCCATCGGTCAACGCCATGCCATCGGCGGTATAACTGTCTGCGGTGAGCGTCTCTACCGACAGACCATCAGTATCCGTCAGTCGCAATTCGTAGTGAACGCAGCCGGTTATCTGATCCACGGTTTGCTTATACGTCTGCCAGGCGTTCTTGGCGCAGGCACGCATCTGCTCGGCTTGGGCATCGGTGAGTGTGGCCGGGCGCCACGTGATGGTTGTCGGGTCTTCGCCAAAGATGGTAGCGTACTCCAGACATGCACCCATATATGTTGCACGCTGTGTGGGGTGACGGTCGTCCTTGAACCAGTCTTTCAGCACATCCACTCCGCCCTCGTATGCCAACTCGTATGCCAGGCCGACAGGGCAGATCACCACGCCCAGTTCTTGCGCCAGGTCGCGGTAGTTAGCCAGAAACGAGGCATTGAACTCTGCGAACGGATCGGTGTTGTACGCCCAGTTCATAGGCAGGATAATCACAGCATTCGGGTTCGGGCAGTTCTGCCGGATATACTCTACCCAACGTATGACGCTCTGGCGCCAGCCTGCGAAGTTCGTGCGCGGCTTGGCAGTCTGCTCCTGGAGGATGATATGCGTCCAAGCCTCGGCGCGTACCAGCATACGTGCTGACGGCGTACCGGCGGGAGTCAAGCCTTCGCCTTCCTCATAATGGTAATCGAGCGTCTTGCCGAGATTAGTGTGGGCAGTCCACGAGGCATCTTTCTGCATTGCTTGGGCGATCCGGTTGAACATATTGTCCTGCCACTCGTTTTCGTAATGGATGAGCGAGTTGTTCATCGAGAGCACCTTGACCTGTGCGGGCAACGGACTGACAACGACTGCCTGTGCCGGCCATAGTGCGGGACCGCTGATGTCGGTAGGCGGCTGTTCGCGCTCAATGATGAGCAGGGTCGATTCGTTGGTGTTGAGCGTGATAAGTTCGCACTCCATGTTCTTCTCCACCGTGAGGTTGGCGGGGTTACTGCTGCACTCGACGGTGAACGATATACCCGGCACGACCAGTGTCGAACTGCCGGCAGGCGCTCCCCAGTTGGCGGTGGCGCTCCAGTTGGCATCGGCAATCTTGAATGCACCGGTGAGCGTTATGCCGCTGATGGTGTATATACCGGGCTCAGTCTGGGTCATTTTACTCCCGGCATCGGCAGCCCAGTTGTTATGCGCTCCGCGCACGTACAAGTCTTGCGCCGACAGGCTGCATACAGCGAGCACGGCACAAATGAATAGGTAGATTCGTTTCATAGTGGAATGGATTATATGTTACATATTGCCGGCAGCCTGCCTGCCATGCGAAAATCGAATACAAAGGTACAAAAAAAAATGCACATTTGCAAATCTCCCCGAAGAAAAATTGCACGAAAGTGCATTTTTTGTGCAGGAGTGCCTGCTTATGCTCGCATAAGGGCAGGTGCTACGGCGCAAAAAGTAATCGCGCAGCGATATTTTTCTTCGGGGAGAAACCTTGCCTAAATGCCCGGCATTGCCTTGCAGTACCTTCGGAGGGAACCCGCCCGCAGGGAAGGGGCGTGCCGAAGTACAAAAGACGCAACACAAAAAAAAGCAGCCGGGTCTCACGACTCGACTGCCTTTCACAAAATTTTTGCCATGAGTTATTTCCAAATTATGCGCTACCGGTAACCACAAAACCGGCGGACGCATATACGTATAACTATGATGAGCACCAAGGCTATACAGACGTACAGAGCTACGCGGTAGAGCCAAGGGATGTAACGTTCGGGTGGAAGTTGCACAAGCACCTCTTTGTCCTTATAGACGGTATCGGTGGTTGCAACTGTTCTATCGCGCCATATGGTACGAAAGTGTTCTACAGACCCACCTCCGGCCCCTCCCTCATAAGGAGGGGAGTAATTACTATCAGAGGGGTCAGGGCATGGGAGACGGAGGATTATGCTGTCGCGGACATATATACTATCGCGCACGTAGCGGTCACGGATAACAATGCTGTCGTTGCGCGGAACGCTGATGAGCGGAGCAACGGTCTTGCAGCTTGCAAGCAGCATGAGACTAACAGATAGTAATAGTATGCGTTTCATTGCGTCGGAGTTGGTTGGTTAGTTCGGTGAGTGTGAGTTGGCTGCGCAGGAGTTCGTTGCCATATTTCCAGCCCACGAGAATGCAGCCTTTGGTGTCGTGCGGTGTGTTGCCGGCATGGATGCGTATGCCCGAACGTCCGGGTACAGCCATGAGCAACGGCAGCCAACGTTTGAAGGCAGGCGACCAAGTAACCTTGAGTTCATACGTGCCGGCAGGTATGCAACAAAGGTTGGGCACATTGGCTACGCCGTTGACGGTAGCAGGCAGTTCGAGTGTGTCGCAGTGCCACCGGTTGTCACCAACGAAATGCAGCGTGCCGAGCGTGCGGTCGGGCAGGTATTGCAGGCGGATGAGTTCGAGAGTCATATTTTTCCGGGTCAACAATTTTTGCTTTTTGGGTCAACAATTATCAACCATTACCAACAATTTTTTCGCTCCTTTAGTCGCGATTACTGCGATAGTCATTGCGAACATTGTGAGCAACCTAATTGAGGATAATTGAGGATAATGGTTGACCTGTCTTGACCATCGTAATTGATGTTAATTGAGGATAATTGTTGACCTATCTTGATCAACGAGTTATTTTTTCTTATACCAGCGGTAGCGGTAGTCGATGCCGAGTACGGCACCGCTGAATGTGAGCACCTCACCGAAGGCGGTCAGCACCGTAGGGTCGATATGTCCTCTGGGCGGAGCATAGAACGCCAGTACGATCAACACGCAGCCAAACACCGCCATCAGGACGGCGAGCAGGAGTTGTATATATGTGAGGATTTTCTGGAACATACAGGTGGATAATCAGGAGATAAGAAACACCGTTTCGGCAACGATTCAAGCCATAGCAGGAACGCAGATGTCTCACTCTGTGTGAGATACGGGTAGCCCGTCAGTCGCTTTCGTTCGCATGGGTTGTAATCGGGGCAGAAACGTTTAGCCCATCTGTGCAGGAGGGCCACGAACCGCCCGAGACTGATGCTCGTGGCGGTTCGCTCCTCTGCCATCGAATGGAGTTGTCTGATTGCGACCATCACTCTTCCCTTTTTGGGGTCCCCGACATAACCTGCAAAGGTTGTGGTGGGGAGAGCGGAGGCAGGGGTCGCCTTTATGCCGCCAGGCGGCATCCGATGCGAACCCCTTGCCGAACGCGTGATTAGCCACCGATCTCAGCTGCGCAGATGTGCCACAGGTACTGACGCATGGTCTTGTAGCCGCCGGCGGTATCTTTCTGCGCGTTGAACGCCTCGATGTCCTGGGCTACCTTGGACAGATCCTTGCGGCGGGTGTTGACAGCCTTGGCGATAGCACCGAAGCGGGTACGCTGTGCACGCTCATCGGAGCTGACAGGTGTCGAGCGCGTTACGGCGCTCAGTCCGCGCAGGTACAGACGGTTGCAGTCGGTGCTCGTGGTGGCTGCGATGCGGTGCGTAGCCAAGAGCATCTGCTGGTCGGCGGCGTGCGGCGACTTTTTGTTGATCTTCTGGAGTGCACCGCTAACGGTTGAGATACCCGGTGCCCAAACTACTTTTGCCATAAATGTTCGGCGTTTGCCGAGCAGACCGTCCTGCGGACTGATAGACCGCTACGCTGTTAGACAGTCTGCTTGGTTCCCTACGCCGTGAGGGGGTTTAATATGTCAAAGAACGCTTGCAGCCTATTGTCACCCACCGGCTGCATTTGTGGGTTGTTATTGGTTGGTCAACAATTATCAACCATTACCAACAATTTTTTTCGCTCCTTTAGTCGCGATTACTGCGATAGTCATTGCGAACACCGTGAGCAACCGAATTGAGGTTAATTGATGGAAATTGATGACCAAAAGAAAAAGTCAGTCAACAATTATCGACAATTACCAACAATTGTGTTTCGTTATTCTCTCGATAATGGATCGATATTCCCTCGATAATGGCTCGATGGAACGGAACGGAATCGTCGGCAACGCGATCGCACGGACTGACCGCTCCGCGCTCATTAAGGCGACGCGTGCCTCCGATTTTCCCCACCAAAACGTTGCTTTGCAAGTTTTGTCGGGGACCCCGAGGATTCCGATTTTCCACGAGAGTTTGTAACGAAAAACGATGCAAAATTACGGCAAAAAATCGAGAAAAGCAAATAAATTATGAAAAAACGCTGTAAAGGTCTGATAGTCAGTTGCAAAAAAAAATGCAAAAAAATCGCCAAAAATGACGTTTTTTCACAACGTTTCAAATAAAGGGGCGTTTAATATTTGCATATTTGAAAAATTTTTTGTACCTTTGTAGGGAAATTGAACACGGGCTCATGGAAATCGCCCGCACAGGACACTCGGGGTTGGAAGCCCCGAGCACAGGACACCAACGCGCGGCGGGACAGCGGCAGTGCACTAAACTGCTGGCAGGACACGGACGGCGGAATACCGCCTGGAACAGAACACCGCTGCGCTAATCAAGCCACTCGCCGGGTCATCGGCGAGCACTAAACTGCTGGCAGAAACAGGGACACCACACGGACGGCGGAATACCGCCTGAAACAGAACACCACTGCGCAAAACGACAAATATCTATCACACTATATCATTATGACCGCTATACAACAGAGCAAAGCAGCTGCGGATTTTGCAGCGTTCTGGCAAGACAAAGGCTACGAGAAAGGTCAGAATCAGATATTCTGGACAACACTCCTCAATCAGGTATATGGCATTGAGCACCCCGAGCAGTTTGTTGTGTTCGAGGAGCAGGTGCAGTTAGACCACACGTCGTTTGTAGATGCGCGTATTCCCTCTACGAAGGTGCTGATTGAGCAGAAATCGCTGGGCAAAGACCTTGGTGCGTCTATTCCACAGTCGGACGGTCGTTCGCTCACTCCGTTCGAGCAAGCCAAGCGCTATGCCGACTCATTGCCTAACAGCCAGCGCCCTCGATGGATAGTGACATGTAACTTTGCGGAGTTCTGGGTGTACGATCTGGAGCACCCGCAGGCAGAGCCGCAGAAGATTCTACTCAAAGATTTGGAAAAAGAGTACGACCGGCTTATGTTCCTTGTAGATGCGGGGAACACGCACCTGAAGCGCGAGATGAAACTGTCGGTTGATGCAGGCAAACTGGTTGCGCAGATCCACGACGCATTGCTCAAGCAGTATCTGCACCCCGACTCGCCGGATACGCTCCGCAGTCTGAATATCTTGTGCGTGCGTCTGGTGTTCTGCCTGTATGCAGAGGATGCGCATCTGTTCGGCAAGAAAACGGCTTTTCATGACTATCTGGCGCAGTATGCTGCCAAGGATATACGCCGTGCGTTGATAGATTTGTTTGAGGTGCTTGACACGCCACCCGAGCGCCGCGACCCGTACCTCGACGAATCGCTGAAAGCCTTTGAATACGTCAACGGCGGCTTGTTCAGCAACGACGTGCGGCTGGAGATTCCGCAGTTCACCGACGAGCTGAAAGAGTTGATTCTTGCAAAGGCTTCCGATGATTTTGATTGGAGCGAGATCAGTCCGACAATCTTCGGGGCGTTGTTTGAATCGACGCTCAACCCCGAGACGCGCCGTTCGGGCGGAATGCACTACACGTCTATCGAGAATATCCACAAGGTGATCGACCCGCTGTTTCTTGATGAACTGAAAGACGAGTTTGCGGCTATCCGCGCTATCCCGCAGGAGCGTCAGCAACGGCAGCGTTTGGATGCGTTTCAGGACAAAATTGCATCGCTCACGTTCTTTGACCCGGCTTGCGGTAGCGGTAATTTCCTCACGGAGAGTTATATATCCTTGCGCCGTTTGGAGAATGAGGTTATAGCCTTGCGCAATAAAGGTCAGTCAGTGCTCGGCGCGTTTGCTGACCCTATCAAGGTGAACATCCACCAGTTCTACGGTATAGAGATCAACGATTTTGCCGTGTCGGTAGCCACGACCGCGTTGTGGATAGCCGAGCAGCAGATGCTTCAGGAGACAGCGAAGTTGGTGCAGTTCAATATTGAGCCGCTGCCACTCAAGGCTTATCACAATATCCACGAGGGCAACGCGCTGCGGATGGATTGGTCTGAGGTTATTGCGCCCGAACGACTGAACTACATAATGGGCAATCCGCCGTTTGTGGGATACAGCTTGCAGTCGAAGGAGCAAAAAGAAGATTTAGCAGCAGTCATGCAGGGTTTTGGCAGCAATATTGATTATGTAGCCGGTTGGTATCTAAAGTCAGCACAATTCATTAATCAGAATCCTTCCATTCGCGCGGCGTTAGTATCTACAAATAGTATTACTCAAGGTGAACAAGTAGCAGCAATCTGGAAACCGTTATTTGAGCAGTACGGTATTCATTTTGATTTTGCTTACCGCACTTTCCGCTGGGATAGCGAGGCGGATATTAAGGCGCATGTGCATTGCGTGATTATCGGATTTTCCAAGGTTGAGCACTCACTAAAACATATTTACCTGAAGAATAGCCAACTTATCCCCGCCCAAAACATCAACGGCTACTTGCTTGACGCACCTAATGTATTTATTGACAACAGGAAGAAACCATTGTGCAATGTGCCGGAGATGATAAAGGGTAGTATTCCCGTAGATGGCGGCAACTTAATTATAGAGGCTGAAGATTACGATGCTTTCGTCAAGGCAGAACCCAATGCGGCTCCATATATCAAGCGGTTCTTGGGCGCTCATGAGTTCTTACATAACGAAAAGCGTTATTGCTTATGGCTGGAAGGAGTAAGTCCAAAAATTATTAATTCGCTCCCTAAAGTTCGTGAGCGCTTGGCTTTAACACGTGAATTCAGGTTACAAAGTACCAAAGCTGCCACACAGAAATATGCCGATTTCCCTTTTTTGTTTATGGAAAGACGCCAACCCAAAGATAACTATATTATAGTTCCATCACATTCATCTGAAAATCGGGATTATATACCCATGGGTTATGTGTCTCCGGACGTTATATGCGGCAACGCCAACTTTGTGATTCCTAATGCTTCGTTATACCATTTTGGCGTATTAATGAGTCTTTTGCATAACTACTGGATGCGTGTTACGTGCGGACGAATTAAATCGGACTTCCGCTACTCCAACACAATTGTATACAACAACTTCCCATGGCCAACGCCTACAGAAGAACAGAAAGCCCGGATTGAGGCTACAGCACAGGCTATACTTGATGCACGAGCATTGTATTCTGATAGCAGTCTCGCTGATTTATATAGCAAAACCTCAACTATGCCAGAGCTTCGCCGTGCGCATCAGGAGAATGATCGTGCAGTAATGGCTGCTTACGGTTTTTCCGCCCAAATGACGGAAGCCGAGTGCGTAGCCGAACTGTTCAGGATGTATCAGCAACTGACCAGCAGCGAGAGATAACAGAGGACGGACGGCGGAATACCGCCTGAAACAGAACACCGCTGCGCTAATCAAACCACTCGCCGGGTCATCGGCGAG
>Ga0310694_10005556_pt1 | contig 12060 bp, 9 predicted proteins | sample 174DNAGHGhighgp2_FD_203884 | JGI IMG/M metagenome (GOLD analysis project Ga0310694, IMG submission 203884) | Sheep rumen microbial communities from Palmerston North, Manawatu-Wanganui, New Zealand - 1742 DNA GHGhigh gp2 (v2) (version 2) | ecosystem: Host-associated > Mammals > Digestive system >...
AGACATGGCTTCCAGTAGCACCATACCAAAGCCCTCAAAGCGCGAACTGAGTGCAAATACGGAACTATTGAGATATTCTGCTCCAATGTTCTCTACTGCACTATGCAACTCACAGCGATTCTCGTCAATCTTCAAGTCTTGCATCTGCTTAATGTAGGAAGCCCTGTCTCCCGACCCAAATACTGCCAATTTCCAGTCAGGACACTCCTTCTCTACGATTCTCCACACTTGTAACAGCCTATCAAATCCTTTCTCATAAGAATATCTTCCTACGGCAATTACCCTTTTCTCAGTAAGCAGGCTTACATCTTCTGGTATGGAAGGAAGCGGGTTGGGAATGGCACATACATTATTTAGTTCTTTCCACGCCAGTTTATCCTGCTCTGTCAAGACGACTAACTTGTCTAATCGTTTTAACTGACGGACAAGTCTGTGCATCCACCATTTAGCAAAGATGTTTTTTATAAAATTTGACTCATTACTCGCAAAATTGCGATAATTCAGCCTGTTAACATGGAGTTCGCCGATTTTCCTGCTCCCATCAGGGATGTCACAAATAAAATTGATTTCTCTTCTCAAAGTGCTCACACAGATGTCCGCTTTTATCCTCATCAATTCCTGTCGTAACATCCGCTTGAATCGGCGTTGCTTTGTGAGGTAAGCAAATACTTTCTTTACGAAAGACATCCCCCATAATTCCTCAAAACCGATATTGAGATTGATGATATGGACCTTCTCCGATAATGGGAAGAACGGTTCCTTACCATATCCGTCAGTGAGAATGATAGATATCTCGTACTTATCTTCTTGGTTAGCCAAATAATTAACCTTGGTAGTAAGTACACGTTCAATACCTCCAGCAATATAGATGGAGGGGGTACAATATACGATTTTGATTTTCTTATGCATCTCAAACTATTAATTAGTAGTGTTCACTTCTTTTATTACACACCCGCTGTGAAGTGGAGCAACATGTATTCACAAGCACAATTTTACTGTTTCAGCAAATAGTCCGCCAAATATGGTACGGCAAACACCAGTTCACCACGCCTGGGAGCCTCAATGACTCCTGCCTCTATCAGACGCTTGCGATAAGGCTGGATGGCTGGGCCTTTTTTGCCCAGTTTCGCTTGCAACTTAGCTGTAGCGACAGTACCACCGCAGCTGGCGAGAGCTTGTAGGAATAATCTGTCATTATCGCTTAGCGGAGCCAAGATGGGCTTGAATACATTGTCTTCCATGTCCTGCATAGCCGCCCTCTCAGCCTTCTCCATAATGTCATCAGAAACTATGCCACTTTCTTGCGTATATTGAATCAAATAGTATCCGATCAGCTGCATCAGATAAGGAAAACCATTGGTAGAATGTGCTGCCCGATCAAGATGACAGTCAGAAATCACAACACCAGCCTTCTTGAGTGCCCTTTCATAATACGCTCTGATTAGCTGAATCGAAATCAACCCCAGCTCCACCTTGGTTGCACGGTTCAGAAACGTCAATACACTGTCATTCAATACACTGGAGACAGCATGCGGCAGACCCGCCATCGCAATAGCGATATTCTTGCGATCTCCAACCAACTCCTGATAAGCTGCGGCTACTTCACGCATGGCAGCCGACGTACGCACCTCGTCTATCAGAATCAGGGCACCCTTGCCCTTTTCTGCCAACTTATCACACAACAGAGACATCTTCGCTCTAAAACCATACTGTCGCTCAGTTGCCTCAGAAAAAGTAAGTCCGAACGAGAATCCAAGCGCTCCTGCACTAACACCTGTCAATTTCCTTTTATCGTCATTGAAGAACTTCGAGCCGTTCAACTGAAATTGCTCAATGATAGCTTGGGGCATGCCCTCGTGTGCTGTAACGCGAGCCACCACATATCCAGCCTCCTGGGCTCGGTCGCTCAGTTCTAACAACAGTGCCGTCTTTCCCATACCACGTTGTCCGAGAAATAACGTACAACGATTTCGAGAGCCGATAGGCTCTCTCAGGCCTGCCATAAACTGCTCGATAACGCCGTCACGACCTATATACTGCACTGGACGATTTCCAAATGTCGGTTGAAACAGATTGTAAATCTCTTCCTGTTTACTCATCTTTATTCTCTTTTATTCTTCTTTATTCTCTTTTATTCTTTTCACTTTGCAAAGGTACAATTATTATTTTATTTTACAAAACATTTCTTTCTATTTTCTTTGAGAAAAAGCTAATCGTGCTCAAATGATACCAATGTTCACGCTGTCGGAGTACAGATTCTTCAACATTACTAAAGTAATCCTGACACGTGAGCATAACAAACAAAAAAAGTGAGGAGTAAAAGAAATGTATGAATTTGTTTGGTTTTTACCTCTATTCTTATTAATTTTGTCCCCATGAAGATAAAAAGTGCTATATTGTTACTGGCATCATTGACCTTCCTGTCATGCCAAGAAGCGGAAGAGCATAAGACAGTTATTTGTATTCCTGTGTATGGTCAAAGTCTGTCATTGGGAGTGGATGCTATCCGCGTCACTGACTTTGACTCATTGGCCAACTATGCTCATGGGCGTATCGTCACAGAGAATTTAGATCACCATTTCGGCTATTTTGATTTGGATCATAAGAAACAGTTAGCCAAGAAGTTGCTGCGCTACCATAAACGTTCATTTGAACTCACTTCATACAGGATGGCAGAGACGGTTGCCGACAACTTGGGTGAAGACACCTTGGTTTGCATTTTTCCAGGAGGACAGGACGGAACCATCATCTCAGAACTTGGAAAAGGTTCTGAACCCTATCAGAAGTTTGTTGATGATATCGAAACAGCATATAAGGCTGCCAAGAAACGGGGATGGGCCTTCGTAATGCCCGCCCTCTGCTGGATGCAAGGCGAGACCGACGTGACGACTTACCCTGGTACCAATTATCGTGAGTTGCTTCTCAAGTTCACCAATGACATCAATGATGACGTGAAACGTATCACTGGACAGAAGCAAGACATTGAGTTCGTCTGTTACCAGACTGGTCCTGTGACAAGAGCACCACATTTCAACCCATTATCCTACGATTGTCCAGAGACTGAGGTTCCACAGACACAGTTGGAACTGGTACGTGACCATCCGGCATTCCATGCCAGTGGACCTATGTATCCCTATGATTTTGTGGATGAGATCATACACATCGATGGAATAAGCCATCAGCGACATGGCCAGCTCGTAGCTATGGCCATGTTAGATATCCTCAGACATCAAAAAAAGCCTCGCGGACTGCTGCCTTTGAGTGCCAAAAGCCAAGGCCAGGAAGTGGTGATCGACTTTCAAGTCCCCTACCCTCCTTTAGTCTTAGATACCATCCGAGTGGCAAAAGCTGACCACTATGGCTTCAGTGTCATCACTCCAGACCACCGTGATATTGCCCAAACAGTCAGCCTCCACGACAATAGCGTACATATCCAATGCTCTGAGAGCACGGAGAACTGTCGTGTTCGATATGCCATCAATGGTGAGAAAACGAAAAGTGGCAGACTGCATGGTCCCCGGGGGAATCTTCGCGATTCACAAGGAGACACTATAACCTTATTAATAATGGGGAACACCTACCCCATCGACAATTGGTGCTGGCAATTTGATATGCCTTTGTGAGATGACATTTATAGAAAGAAAGAATAACCCTGACATAGTTATGAACAAGAAAATCAAAATCGTTTATTGCACTCCGTCTATTTACATTGCCGGTGGCATTGAGCGTGTGCTTACTACCAAGGTCAATTACTTGGCAAATCAGGCTGACAAATACGAAATAACCATCATTCTCACTGACGGCTATGGCAAAGAGCCGTTCTTTCCACTTTCAGATAAAGTAAAGGTTGTTAATCTCAATATCGGTTTTGAAGAGCTATGGAGTATGTCTTTTGTGCAGAAGATCTTTGCCTACCTCAAAAAACAACGACGGTTTAAGCGTATGCTCAGGCAGGAACTGATGAGATTGAAGCCCGACATCTGCGTAAGCACACTACGAAGGGAAATCAATTTCATCTGTGACATTCCTGATGGAAGCAGGAAGATTGGTGAACTCCATGTAAACAGGCTAAACTATCGCAATTTTTCTGCTAATGAGACAAACATTATCAAAAGCATCTTTGCAAAATGGTGGATGCATAGACTTGTCCGTCAGCTGAAACGATTAGACAAGTTAGTTGTTCTGACAGAACAGGACAAGCAGGCATGGACTGAACTTAATAATGTCTGCGCCATTCCCAACCCGCTTCCTTCAATACCAAAAACCATAAGCCAACTGACTAAGAAAAGAGTAATAGCTGTCGGACGGTACTCATACGAGAAAGGCATTGATATGCTATTGCAAGCGTGGAGCATCGTGGAGAAGGAATGTCTAGACTGGCAACTGGCAGTATTCGGGTCAGGCGACACGACTTCCTATAGCAAACAAATGCATGATTTGAAGATTGATGATACACGCTGTGTGTTACATGGTGCAGTAGAAAACATCGGAGCAGAATATAACGATAGCACCATATTTGCGCTCAGCTCACGCTTCGAAGGTTTTGGTATGGTAATACTCGAAGCCATGTCCCACGGGTTGGCAGTTGTGTCGTTCGACTGTCCATGGGGACCGAGAGCCATTATTGACAACGGTAAAGATGGAATTCTGGTCGAGAACGGCAATGTCCAGCTACTGGCAGAAGACATCATCCGCCTGATAAAAGACAAGGAGCTACGCGAATCCTTAGCTCACGCTGCCACAGAAAAAGCTCGCCAATACGACATCAGCATCATTGGCCAGCAGTGGGAACAACTGTTCATGAGCGTCCTGTAACTATTCAGCGATTAAGTCACGCCACCCAAGGGCATGCCATGAAACTCTTGCGTTCTGTGACTTCGTATAGGGGTACGACCATTCTGTTTCACAAAAAGCTCACGATGTCACATCTTGCAAGCAGCTGATTATCAGTAAAATATCTCAAAAATAGCTGCCAAAATATTTGGTAGTTTCAGATATTTTTCGTACCTTTGCGCCTGTGAATCAGAAGGTTACGGACATATCGGAAGCACTGCAGGCCATGACGGACGAGATGCGGTTGATGCGCGAGACGATTGCCTCGCAGCACTCTGATATATGCCAGTTGAACCGCAATATAGACAGGCTCAATGCAGACTTGCGCAAGCGTGACAAACGTATAGGGGAGTTGGAGGCAGAACTTGCCAAGTACAAGACTCCCGACAAGAATTCGGATAACAGTAGTACTCCCCCGTCGAAGGAGAGCATCAAGGACGAGGCCATCCGCCGTACCAAGACCCTGCGCAAGCCGACAGGCAGGACGCCCGGCGGTCAGAGGGGGCACGAGGGCAGTACCCTGAAGATGACGCAGGCGCCTGATGAGACGGAAGAGGTGTCTGCCAACTACTGCACCAGGTGCGGCGAGTCTCTGGAGGACTGCGAGCGCATCCTCGACTACGTGACGCAAGTGGTGTCGATTCCAGAGCTGAAGCCGGTTGTGAAGGAGATCCGCCATTATGTCACTGTATGCAAGAACTGTGGCGAGCGCGTCCGGTCGCATGCTCCCCGCAGGTGCGGCTCCAATACCGTGGTCTATGACTCGACTGTCAAGTCGCTGGTCGTCTACCTGAACGTGGTGATGTTCCTGCCATACGGCCGTATAGAGAACTTCTTCAGGGAGGTGTTCGGCCTGTCAATCAGTCAGGGTTCCTTTGTGAACTGGGTTAATGAGGCCAAGAAGAATGCCGTTCCTGCCATAGAGAAGATAAAGGAATGTATCATGAAATCCGTCGTGGTAGGCTTCGACGAGTCCGGCCTCTACTGCAACAAGAAACTGGACTGGACATGGATTGCGCAGACCGTATACTTCACATTGCTCTTCCATGGAAGCGGACGCTCACACAAGGAACTGGAGAGCCGTTTCGGAAGCTCGCTTGAAAGGATGGTTGCCGTCACCGACCGCCATAGTGCGTACTTCACGATCAACTTCCTGAACCACCAGGTCTGTATAGCCCATCTGCTGAGAGAACTGCAATACCTGAGCGAACTGGACACGGAACAGCAGTGGTCTAAGAATGTAGAGAGCCTGCTGCAGGAGGCCGTCCACGAACGTAACGAAAATCCGCAGGCCGTCATTGACAAACAGCCGTGGCTGACCAGGCTTGATACGCTGCTGATGGAAAACCTCGAACACATGAAGGAGCAGTTCGGACAACTCAAAAAAGGACTCATCAAGTGTAGGGACTACATATTCAACTTCCTTGAAAACCCGGCGATACCGCCCGACAACAACGCAAGCGAAAGAGGCATCAGGAAGGTCAAAATCAAGATGAAGAACTCTGGCACTTTCCGTTCAGACCAAGGTGCAGATGCATTCCTTGACCTGCAATCCATTGTCGAGACAACCAAGAAGCACAACAAATCGCCATACGCAGCTATCCACGCTTTGTTCTAAGCGAGGATAGAGTAGTATGACTTATCGCTGAATAGTTACAGCGTCCTGTCTTTCCGTTAAATAATATTAAAACGGTCTCACACAAACCTGTGTAACACAACTTTGTGTAACACAAAGTTGTGTAATCAAAAAATTGTTTGTATATTTGCAGGTTCTGCGTCAATTTGAGAGGCGACAATCTATTACAAAGCTTAACTAAACGTCTGATTATTATCACATTAGATAACCAAATAGAGTTGCAGATGTGCGTATTTTTTCGAGTCTGGAGATAACAGACAGGCTGGCCTCGCATCCAGAAATAAAGGTGGTCACTCGTGACGGAAGTAAGAGCTATGCTGCCACCATCAGTGCTGCATCGGAATTCATCCGGCAGGTGTCAGACCGTTTCCACCTGATGCAGAACCTGAAGAAGGCATCCGTCGGGCCGATAAAGAGTCTGCTGGGACAGGTCAAGGAGAAAATGCCATATCCATACCCTACGGAAGAGGAAGCCAACAAGTCCATTGTAGAAGCCATCTGTCAGATGGGGGACAGGAGGCATCGTGAAAGAGTCTTGCTTTTCTATGCGGCCCGCCGTCTTAGGGATTGACGAACTGACTTTGCCGAGACTGCAGAATCACTTGGCGTGACCTCCCGCAAGGTGTGCAACACTCTGTCTGGCGGTGTCCAGTCTGTATTGAGCACGGATCAGAAGAGGGCAATGAAAACCGCAAGGGAGATGGCCGTATTATAAGCACTGGCTGCATCACGCCGGAAAGCGTGGCAAAGAAGCTCAGTGTAAAGCTGAATTGAACAGTTGTTGAACTGAATGATGTCATAAACCTCTATCCCTGTCTGCGATATTTAATTTTTGCAAAAACCATGCTAAAAGTGTTAACGGATATTAAATAGTAGTGCTAATAAAAAAAGAATGTGTAATTTAGCAGAAAAATTATATGAACTATTAAAAGGAATACACAATCAGTAGAAATGAGAAATCCCCATGTAAGTGTTATTATACCAAATTACAACCACGAGAAGTTCCTTAAGCAGAGGATAGATAGTATACTCAATCAAACTTATAATAATTTTGAAGTTATTATTCTTGATGACAAATCTATCGATAATAGTTTGTCTGTTATTGAACAATATAGGAATAATTCCCATGTTTCACATATTGTTCTCAACACTCAAAATAGCGGGTCACCATTTAAGCAATGGAATAAAGGTTTTGAATTAGCAAAGGGTGATCTAATATGGATAGCAGAAAGTGATGATACATGTGAACCAACCTTTCTTCAAGAACTAGTAAATGAATTTGAATCAGATGATAAGTTAGTTCTTACATTTTGCAAATCCATGGTAATAGATGCGAATGGGAATATTATTGAGGAAACAGGAATGAAAGAGAGTTTTCATACAAATGGAAAGATTTTTTTCGACGATTATCTATATAGGCACAATTTTATAACAAATGCCAGTTCTGTAGTTTTTAAAAAAAATGTTATACCTCAAGTAGATATGAAATATACAACATTTAGAGGTAGTGGAGATTGGGTTTTTTGGATTGAAATAACAAGACAGGGGTATTTGGCATACGTTAATAAACCTCTAAATTATTATAGAATACATAAAACTAACACAACAACACAAGAACTGAATAGTGGGAGAAATGAAACAGAATCAATTGCTGTATACCAATTCATGCGAGAGAAGAAGTATATTGGCTATAGGAAAGGATTAAGAGAACGAATAGCTCATATTTATTCTATAAGATATGGAAAGCAGCAAAAAGCCTATTGTGAGGAAAAAAAAAGTGAGTTGTTAAAAGGATGGAGAGATAATTATTTTTTATATCTATTAACAAGTCTTATTCACATCCTACAAGATACATTTAACTTTAGATTGATAAATAGATAGTATTCTTACTTAGTTTTTTCTATATTGCAATTATTTTTGAGAATAAAAGTGTCAACAAATATGACATCACAAAGACTTGACTATGTTGATATTGCGAAAGGTATAAGCATTTTGTTTGTCATTTGTAGTCATTCAAGGTGTAACGAACTAATGTGGTATGCCTGGGCATTCTTCATGCCAGTCTTTTTTGTTTTGTCTGGTTATACATATCATTATAATAATTCCTTAACAGTGATGTTACGGAAAAAAGTCAGACGTCTTCTTATACCATATTTTTTTACGAATATTGTTCTAATTGTCATTCTTTTTTTCTTAGGGAAAGCTACATTGCAGAATATTTTTGGTATATTTTATTCTCGTTTCTATATTATCCCCAATGGTAAAGAATTATTTCATTGGTGGTGTGCTCCAACATGGTTCTTGACTGCTTTGTTCACATCTTATATGTTGGTCTTTTTGATAAAGGGGAAAGAGAATGTGGAAATCCTTTGTGTTCCGTTGTTTATTCTAATTACTTATGGAGCTTGCCAATTGCCAATACTTCTTCCTTGGAGTATGGATACATCTTTTATCTTCGCTGGTTATATATTGGTAGGCGCTTTTTTACGGAGATGTGATTTTTTTAAATTCGGTTGGAAACTAATGCTACCTATAGGCGTTCTATATTTTGCCATTATTCAATTTGCTGGGAATATTAATTACTCTATTAGGATTTTAGGTAATGATCCTTCTATTACTTTCATGGCAGGAACATTAGGAAGTATTTTGATTATATGGGTAGCTAAAAAGATTGACAATACGAAACTCAAAAAGCCTATTATAGCAATAGGCAAGAACTCTTTGCTTATTTTCTGTTTTCACATCCCTATCATATCTTTCTTTAATTATACAATTGAGAAGGAACTCTTCTATGTTAGCAAATATCTTTTTTATTTGAGTGGTATATGTTCTGTTATCCTAACTGTGATTATCGGATATGCCTTTTCCTATTTCTTAAGAAAAGTATTTCCTTTTTTAAAATAAGTAAAAATGGCAAACAATAGTGCATCAATTAGGTTCCCGTGGATAGATTGGATGAAAGCTATTGGTATGTATTTCATCGTTTTAGGTCATTTCTTTACATATGGGTATAAATATATATATGTATTTAGTGTGCCTGTTTTTTTCTTAATCTCTGGTTTCCTTTGTAAAAAAGAAACTGATTTCAAATTGTTTTGGATGAAATTGTGGTATAATCTCATGGTTCCTATGTTAATTATTTGTTTTTTGTATTTCATTTTCAATTCAATAAGTGTATCTGTCAGTCATGCTTTTTCGTTTACACGGATTAAGTTTTATTTTGTATATTCATTATTAGGTTTTCAAAGTAGTCTTGGTACATTATGGTTTGTTTACACTCTCACCCTATTAAAGATTATTTATCAATTCTCATCAAATCGAATGACAAGTGTTTTTATATTGGCAGTATCTTTGGTCGGAGCATATTTATTTAATAATACTAATTGTATTCATAATCATTCTTTATTACACAATCCTAATGCAATATCCAACGTTCTTGTTGCCTATCCTTTTTTTATCTTTGGCGCATTTCTTCGAAAGTTTAAAGGCATAATGAATAACTATAATCATCTTCCATCACAAATTATCGGTTTCTTTATCTGTGTTTTAATTATTGTTATTTGTGGATATTATAATAGTGAAGTGTGGATGCATAAAGTAGGATATGGAAATAATATTCCTCTTTTTCTTATTGGAGGTATTGCAGGAAGTACTGCTATTTTCCTTGTTTCAAAAGTATTCTCATTTCATAATGTCAAATCAGTTCTTTTGATTTCAAAAGGAACAATTATCATATTAGGTTTTCATGTGTATCTTATCTGGTTCGTGCGTGGTTTTCTTACAGAACCATCCATTATGGACTTTATTCTTTCTCTACTTATACTTATTGTTTTTATTCCTCTAATTCGTTTATCAGAGAGGTATTGTCCACTTATAATAGGGAAATATAGAAAATAGCGGTATGTGGATCAGGACTTACAGAAATCTTTGGAGTCAATCCGACCAGGAAATAACGTGCATTGTCCATCCATCGTTCTGCTGAAGACGTAGTTTGTTTTAAAATGGCTGCCGCCAATTCGCAGCAACAAACCGTAGCAAACCTCTCTCTTCCTCTCTTCGTTAAAAAATAACAAAAAATGAGCGGATTGCTCTTTTATTCTAAATATAATTATTATATTTGCAATAAAAATGGAATAAACTATGAAAGAACTGGAAATAAACAATCCGTTTATCGCAGGTAAATATCTATCAGATAAGTATTTTTGCGACAGATCAAAAGAAACAGATTATCTGCGGAAACAGATCGTCAATGGAAGAGACGTAGCACTGATCTCACCTCGACGACTTGGGAAAACTGGCCTTCTTCAACACTTCTTTAATCAAGAAGATATCAAGGATAGGTATTACGTATTCTACGTTGACATCTATGCCACCACATCATTGGCAGAATTTGTATATATACTCGGCAAGGAGATTTACGAACAGTTAAAACCACAGACAACAGTATGGAAAGAGAAGTTTTTCCAGATGATAACATCATTCCGTGTCGGATTCAAACTGGACACCATGACTGGTGCCCCATCTTTTGATTTGGGACTTGGCGATATTCAAGCTCCCCAAACAACACTTGATGAGATCTTTGCCTATATTGATGAAGCAGACAGGCCCTGCATCATTGCCATTGATGAGTTCCAACAGATAGGTAATTATGCAGAGAAAAATGTAGAGGCGCTCTTGCGTACAAAGATTCAAAGATGCCAACGGGCTCATTTCATTTTTTCAGGCAGCAAACGCCATATCATGAGCAACATGTTCAATTCCCCCTCAAAGCCATTCTACCAAAGCGCCATCAGTATGGGACTGGAACCTATACCTATTAGTATATATAAACAGTTCGCCACAGCTTTGTTCGAGGAGAGAGGTAAACAAATTGAGCCAGAGGTTATAGAGCAGGTATGGAATCTATACGAAGGCTATACATGGTTTGTCCAGATGATGATGAATGAACTATTTGCCTTAACGAATACAGGTGAGTTTTGCCACACAGATATGATCACCGAAGCCAGACAAAACATTATCATGACCCAGGAGAACAGTTATAAGGATCTGTTATCGAACCTTCCTCCAAAGCAGAAGATTGTCCTACAGGCAATTGCAAAAGAATGCATGACACATTCTGACCCTACAGCCAGAAAAAAAGTAGCTCAGAACATCACATCCTCAAAGTTTATCAAGAAATACAATCTCAACTCTGCTAGTTCTGTGCAGGCTGCCGTCAAATCTTTATTAAATAATGACCTACTGACGCAGACAGACAATGGATACCGTGTCTATGATTTCTTCTTGTCAGAATGGTTGGCAACGGTGTATTAGTTTGCACATAATCAAACAAGAAATACAGCCATACCAACAATCGTTGGGGAGGCAGCGACATAATAAGAAAAGGAAGCCAAGGAGGCTTCCTTTCTGCTAAGGGATTGATGGAGAGGGGCTGGGAGAGGCTACTTTGCGTTGAGTTCGGCGTACTCCTTTAATCACAATCTTTTGATAAACGGAGTATTCACAACTAAATGGTAATCAAAAGTAGGGAAAAGCAGACTTTATAAGTGCCTGATTATTAAAGGTAATTTCTTTCACTTTCAAAAATCTGC
>Ga0310694_10005557_pt1 | contig 12060 bp, 6 predicted proteins | sample 174DNAGHGhighgp2_FD_203884 | JGI IMG/M metagenome (GOLD analysis project Ga0310694, IMG submission 203884) | Sheep rumen microbial communities from Palmerston North, Manawatu-Wanganui, New Zealand - 1742 DNA GHGhigh gp2 (v2) (version 2) | ecosystem: Host-associated > Mammals > Digestive system >...
CATGAAGCAGAACAAGATGCAGGACACGATAGAGTGGTCGTACAAGATGAACAGCGCATGCACCGACGGGTTCGAGGGAAGGCTGGTCATGAATCCGGAATTCGCGACGTTCATATACGAGAACACTGGAGAACTCGGAATCCAGTTCATCATCCTGCACGAGACGATGCACAACTATTACAACAACGTGAGGCACGCGCAGAAGGTGGACTCTGTCGCAGCGAACATATCCGTGGACAGGAGAATCAACGGGGAAATCATCAACAGATGGCCGGAGTTCAAGGAGATTCCGGAGAAGATCGGCGCGCTGCTGTGATGCAGATTGTAGACATTTGTTAGATAATATTTTTAGAAAACAAAAAAGCCCACATTTTGTGGGCTTTTTGTATCATTTATATTCATTTTTATTTTATAATAATGCTTGTAACATATTGATTATTAGCATAATAATAGAAATCTAATATAAATGATACTGTTTTGAGAGCAATTCACAACCAGCTGCTTTGTTTATGATGAACGTGTTGGAATATAAATGATACTGTTTTGAGAGCAATTCACAACCGACTCGATATCTACATGGTACGACCCAGCAATATAAATGATACTGTTTTGAGAGCAATTCACAACGACTGTGAAGCCGGCTCGACAAATGAAAAAAATATAAATGATACTGTTTTGAGAGCAATTCACAACGAGCAAGAAGCCGAGCAAGACAGATTGAATAATATAAATGATACTGTTTTGAGAGCAATTCACAACAAGTTTGTTATCTACAAACCAGTCGAGTATAATATAAATGATACTGTTTTGAGAGCAATTCACAACCGGAAACAGTCCAGTTCAACAATTCGCCGGGATATGAATGATACTGTTTTGAGAACAATTCACAACGGGTAGGGGACAAGTATTAGTATATGCAGAAATGTAAATAATACTGTTTTGATAGCAATTCACAACTTGGCATCGATTCTGTTTCTGTTCTTAACAATGTAAATGATACTGTTTTGATAGCAATTCACAACTATGCAGCTCGTTTCCATTCAAAGGCAACTGATATGATTGATACTGTAAATGAAACAATTCACAACGACAGAATGCCGCAAAAGATACACCGAGTGGATGTAAATGATACTGAAATGAAACAATTCACAACGAAATTGTCAAAGCCAATAGACTGTTAAGGAAGCAATTCACAACTTATAAAATCAATTCACAACGATTTTGCCAATATGATTTATTCTAACTTTAACTATGTCCTTGACAAACGACAATGAAGACATCTGTTTATATGTAACATCCTTCAAATCAACATTCACAGTTGTCTCCAAATGATGCCGAAACATATAACTTCTCATTATGCCTTTAGGATATTCATTCTTTGAAATGAGTTGGACTCTATACAGATTCGGACTTATCAGATGATAGTTCTTCTCATCCGTCAAATCTATTTCTTTCGGATTGAATCCATCAGCATTCGGGAAAACGAAGTATTCGTTCTTCATCATGGAGAATAAGAATTTCCAACCAATGTCTTTATTGTAGTCCTTATCTACAACCGGTTTCCCATTCACTGCTCTATTTACGGCTTCCTTGAACGTGATGACTTCATCATGAATTTTTCCATCCTTGTCAACATAGAATGCTGCATGATGGTTGTTGCTTGTTAATACATAATCAACCGGAACGTCATTTCCATCCTTGTCTTTTGTCATATGAATACTTTCCGGATTGCTTACCTTTGCCTTGACTGCAACACGCTTGATTTTGATTCCCTTTTCCTGATTGAGCCAGATTGGATTCTCGTCAAGATTGCTGAAAGCCTTCTTTGCATTTCCGCCATACTCATCAAGCCTTTGCTGTAGAATCTTCTTGACATGTGGGTCCATGACATTATCGACCTTCAAGTCTTTATCAACAGCAACGCGAACAGTGTACACAGTCTCGGTTCCAACACACTTCACTTTTAACGGAACATGCTCGGTATGCTCTTCATTAAGCCAGACCGGATTCTTGTCAAGCGAGTTCTTTCCGGTGAATGCTTTCTTGGCGTCGTCGCCATATGCATGCAATCTTTCAAGAAGCGCTTCCCGTTGCTTTTTGTTAGCAACTGTGGCTATCTTGTCAGCAGTGAACGACGAACCGACTTTCTCTTCATATAATACATACATCTGCCGTTTTCCGTACACCGTTTCATTATGAAGCTGACCGCGCGGAGTAAGCTGGATTCTGGTATTGAATCCTTGCACGCATTTTGTTTTGTTTATGCCGCGCGTAACAACCTTGTTCTTTGATTTGACAGAAACAAGTATGTCTTGCAAATGACGCTTTGCCTCAGCACGGAATTCATCCAGCGGGAACGGCGGCTTGAAACGCAGCTTGTTATGCTTGTCTCTGTACATTTCTTTCTTCTCTATTCCGTATATACTTCCGGAACGGTCGCTTCGTGCATTCATATTGTTCAGGTATTGAACAAACGACGGCTTTGTAAAAGCGATGACCAGCGCATCCATAGCATGGTGACGATGATCGTTACGCTTGGTCCAGTCCTTGATTTTGCAAACCAGATTTCCGTCTTTGTCGTTATATGTTTCCGTAAGACCGAGTTTGTCATACTTGTCCCAGTTAAGTTCCTTCATTACGTCAACAAGTTGCCAGTCTTCCCTTAACCGTTCAGTGATACTTCCAGTCGTCGTCACTACGACTGGCGCGACGCTTTCCAGAATCTCCTTTGCTTTCTTTGCGATATATTGAGTGTCGCACAAATCCCTATTGATGAAATCCGCAGGTATGTCATCAGCAGTCATCAGAAGCTTGGTCATCTTGGTCTTGCTAATCTGTTTTGCTTCATACAAGTCATTCACGCGTTTCTTGTATGCTTCCGCACCGTCCTGACCGTACTTTCCGGTTATATAATCGAATGCGGTAGAATCGCTTTTCTCAAGATTGATAGACCTGCATTCCAGAGTCTTGTTAGAGAACGAGTCGTCAAATGCCCTTGCCTGCGGAATGATATGTTCGATATCGAAATCACGGCTGAACAGTTTTTCACGTTGAATATACGTGTTAGAATACAAAGTACGAAAGCCGTTTTCCTTCAGTTCAAGATACAGTTTGTAGCGGAGAATGTCATTCTTGCTGACATGTGCAATTCCGAATTCATCTTCAAGTATCTTCCTATATTCATTATTATCATCATTGGACTTACTGATTGCCTTACTCATCTCTTCGCGTTCCTTGGCACTTTTCTTCAGTTCGCGAGCCAGTTCCACGCGTATCTCATCCGGCTGTCCGTATTCGTCTATCAAATAATTGACAACATTGATCATCTGGTTGAGTCCCTTTTCGACAACAGGGTTTCGAAGGTTGTTCTTCGGAAGAATGTCAAGATGAGTTTTCAGTTGCTTGCTGGCAAGTTCTTCTTTTGTAAGTGATCGTACCGAATGTTTATATCCGGCATATGCACAAGATGTCGAATAGTTGTTTCCTTCTTTCATGAACGGAAGGATATTCTTGATAGCCTTTGCACTCAAATTGCCATATTCAGACTTGAATGTTATGCCTGCGATTATTTTTGCGTACTCATCGGATTCGAAACCGAACAGTTTCTGAATCTTGCGCACCAGCGTCTCGTTGCCAATAGCGGACTTGTCGCTTTCATATGAATAAAGCAGATGCCATAACCTGTACATAGAATCCTGAGATATGTCTGCAGTCTGTGCATCGAAATCAAGCATACCTGTACTGTAGCCCAATCCATCGAACACTGTCTTGACAAGCGCATGGATTTCATCTGCGCTCATCTTGGAAAAGTCATACTCTCCGTTTCTGGAACAATCGATGATTCTGTTTCCTGAGCATTCGATGATTTTCCGGTAAGCGTCGAACAGCATAGCCTGCGTCTCGTTTCCATTCACTTCCTTGAAGTTCATATCATACTCCTTGGGCTTGAGAGACAGGCACTTCAACATCTGCTGCTTGGTCATCCTGCTCTTGTACTCCAGCTCTTTTGCCAGCAATTCCTTTTGGTCTTGGTTCAAGAAGTATTCTTGGCGGGTTGACAAGTTTTTGATTTTGATGTCATTGAGACGCTGCCAGATTCTGAACTCTTGGAATAGTGGGGAAGATTTAGGACACACCTTGCTTCCGACTGTAATGATTTTCTTATTGCCATCAATCTCGACTTCCACCTGCTTTCTTTCCAGTTCGCAAATACCAACAAGACCTTTCATGCTTTTCAACGGACGCTGATAGAAGATGATCATATTACAAATCTCCTTCTTCAACTCTCTTGTCAATTCAGGATGATACTTTGCCTGCGTTTCCCAAATCCGTTCAAACTCGTCAAGATAATCCTGACGGTAGAACACCATGTTCTTCAGACTTGCATTCGGATTCTCGTCCAGCATCTTCATCTGGTACTGGCCGACCGTCAAGTTCTGGAAATACAGTTCCTTGCTTCTGTCGCTAATCTTCCCAAGATAGTTACTGGCATTGTTGACAAGACCGTTCAAGTCGCAGATGACATAAGCAAGTTGCTCGATAACGAGTTTCTCTGTCAATGCATCGCAACGCCATTTCAAAGCCTGCAACCGCTTGTCCTTTTCCTTAATCTGCGCAATCTGTACATCATAACAGGTGAAAAACATTTTTGACGATTGAGTCTTGTTCTTTCCTGAAAGCGCTTTCTTGAAATCATCTGTCAATATTTCCGGATAGAACGCTTTCTGGATATTCCAAATCTTTTCGAATTCATCCTTATAGTCAGACTGATAGAAATCAGGCAAATTCTTATTGCCGTTGCTTAACAGTTCATAAGCATACTGTCCCGGTGTGACGTCGTTCTCACAAAGATACTTGGCTACTTCCATGCCGTCAACCAAGGAACCTTCTTCCGAATTGTTCATCTTCCTGTTGCTCTTATAACCGCGTTTCTTATTAATCATAAGAAGAACTCTTGCCAGTTCAGAAAGACTGATTTCATCAGTTACTGCCTTGGCACGAAGACGATATGTCTCGAACGTTGTTCTGTTTCCGCATTCACGGAGAATAGTATCATCATCTATGAATCCGGCTTTCTTCAAACGATCAACAAGATGCTCGCGGCGTAACTTATAACGCTGCAGGTTGATACGCATGCTGTGCTTTTCCTGCCGTTTTGCATTGGTCGTGATGCTTTTTCCCTTTTCGAAATTGTTCTGCTCATCAACAGTCAACGGATATACTCTCACTCCGAGATGCATGATTTCCGATTTTTCATTAATAATTTCAGCTTCTCTGACATATGCCCATCCGCAACTACTGACGCCAAGGTCCAATCCAATAATTTTACGCATATATGATTATATTATTGTTAAAAAATGTTAATAGTCAATAAAAAATATTCAAAAAGTTGCATATATAAAAAATTATTTATACCTTTGCATCACTGTTTTGAAACAATTCACAATAAGGATTATTCCGTTGTGAGAACATTTAAGAGAGTCCTTCGAATCATCGGAGGATTCTTTTATTTTTTGTATTAAGTATTTTATAATAAGAATATCCATATTCAAAATCAAAATATTACATGCAAATATAACATTTTTATTTCAATGTACAAAATATCATTTTATGAATATTGTTATCTTTAACATTATTTAATAACTCGCAATCACATCATCCAATAAACACAAAATAAAAAAAAGCTTACACTGCTGTAAGCTTTTACATCATTCAGTTCATTTTTAATTTACGATAATGCTCATAACATATTGATTATTAGCATAATATTATGAATCTAATGAGAATGATACTATTTTGAAACCAATTCACAACTATCTTTATCTGCTTGAACTGCCTCTTTCTAATGAGAATGATACTATTTTGAAACCAATTCACAACAATCAATAACATTATGATGAAAAAAACAACAATGAGAATGATACTATTTTGAAACCAATTCACAACAAATGGACTCAACTATGTTACAGAGAAGCAAATGAGAATGATACTATTTTGAAACCAATTCACAACTTTCACTAACTTGTTTCGTTTTTGCTTCTCAATGAGAATGATACTATTTTGAAACCAATTCACAACGTTCAAAAGCAAAGATAGCGAAACTTTTTAAATGAGAATGATACTATTTTGAAACCAATTCACAACCCAGTATTGATGAGTTGGAAGTTTGGAAGAATGAGAATGATACTATTTTGAAACCAATTCACAACTAAGAGCCAAAATGAAGTACAGGATGAAGTTCAGGAAGCCCATAGTCTTAATGTATTAGTTGTTCCTACTAAGTATACAACAAAAGTTCAAGATAGTTTAAAAAATATGTACAAACTCAATCTGCGTATATTGCACAAGAACAATGCCGGTATATTAACATAATTTAGAACTATATATAAATAAAAAATCCAGCAACATTTCATTTGCTGCTGAATTCTTTTTGTTCACTTGCCAATTCTCTTTTCAACTTGTATTCACGGACTTCCTTCCATATTTCCATATGGTCAAGCACGTCATTGATGAACTTGAAGTCTTCTACAACCTCTCCAGCACAATCATTTATTGCTGTCTCATCTTCAAGAATCATTCTGTTCACGAACTCAAGACTATATGTTTCAGCCATACCTTTGATGTATTTCTTATGCTCGATGTATAATAACAAATACACAATGACGGCAATGGTTATGATAACAAGTATGAAATACAGGATGAAGTTCAGGAAGCCCATAGTCTTAATTGCAATTAGTTAGTTGATAGAACAGTTCACATTTATTATACAACAGAATATGGAAATAGTTTAAAAATATAAACGATACTGTTTTGATACCATTCACAACTAAAAATGTTTTTCAAGTTTATAATTGCGATCCGGACAGGATTCGAACCTGCGACCCGCAGTTTAGGAAACTGCTGCTCTATCCAACTGAGCTACCGGACCGTATCATCTTGCACCATCGGAATATCCGGACATCGGAATCTCACATTTCGATAACCGACTGTCGCGACGTATGCATGTCGGCGACAAATCCGGCTGTCCGATATTCAATTATCTGCGATATTTAAATATCCAAGGAAACAATATTCAAATATCCGAGTTCTAATTCTGTTATAAAATCATAATCTGTCTTAGTCGATGTTTATAAACAGCCCATATTTGTTGGCGAATTTATCAATCTTTTCTTTCAGAACCTTTCCAAATGTATGATAGTGGAAATGATGTGCATCTGCATGCGGCTTTGGCTTATTATCATAACGTTCATACAATAACCCACGAATCTCTTGTATTTCGCCAGCATCTTTAACAAAATCTTCAAGTATAAAGTCTTTATTATTAAGGACTTCTTTAAGAAAATAAGCAATTCCTTCAACAACTGGCAGACAATCTATTTCCGAATACTAATCTAACACCATCATTTGGAATGAGAATGATACTATTTTGAAACCAATTCACAAATGACAATGAAACTTACAATCTTTAAATGTCCAGAGTCTGATTCCCATAAATCTTTCGGATTTCATCACGAAGCCTTCCACACACTGTTACGTTCCTGACCGTCTCGACGTTTTCCTTTCCATTGAACACGACCACTCCTGTGTACGAAGGATAGTCATCCCTCTTGCTGCGGTCGTTTATGTAGTGCATCGCCCTCAGGTTCTCGACCCGGTCATCGCCGCCGAGCTTTTCCGGATACACGAGACCGGGCACCCAGCCGAACGGATTCGCCTTGCCGAGCTTGTCACGCATAATCAGCGCGCCGCACGGGTCCAGCCGGAACATATCCGGACTCAAGCCCTCGGCTTCGCGAGCCTTGTTCCAGACTGTATCCACAGTCTCATCAGAGTATCTCATCTTGCTGCTCATCATCACTGCGTTTTCTTATCCAAGTCCGAGAGCATCGTTCCTGATTTTCTCATATATAAAATCATAAGCCCTGATCCTATCGGCTTGCTTGATTTCATCGAGAGTCATCCAAGAGTACTTGTCTATTTCCGGATACGTGAACCCGTCTTCCCACTTGAAGGTGTTCGACCTGCACTCTTCCGGGTCTATGTCGCCACCGACCAGCTCTATCGAGAACACGTGGACTCTCTTGCTGTTCCGCTGCTTCACGCATCCGTGGTATTCGTAGTCGTTCCTGTTCAGGCTCGGACAATCGATGCCTGTCTCTTCACTAAATTCCCTCACAGCAGCTCCGAACTCGGACTCCCCGTCTTCGACATGCCCCTTCGGGAAGCACCACAGTTCCCTGTCGCGGTACAGCGGCCCGCCCGGAGAGCACAGGAAGAACTGCACGTCCCCGTCTTTCTTTTTCCATATTATGATTCCCGCAGATGTTTCCATATCGTTGTCCATGAACTGCATTTTCAAGCGCCCGGTGTTGTTTCCGGACTGCAAATTTAGAAATTTATTTCCTTACGTGCAAGCATTTGAAGCCGTATTTTTCATTTTCATCACAAAAGAGTCCATAAGATAAATAAACTAAACCATTGCTGCGCTTATAAATGGACAAGAAACAAGAAAAGATATGGAAAGACGAGCGCTATAATCCTTCAAGGGAAGAAATCATAGACATGGTTCGGGCCGCAATTACAGTTCTGTACAACAAGAACAAGAAGCTCGTGACCACTCTCAACAGATACATCGAAGACGGCGACTTCTCCGGCGATCCCGACCACCGGAAGTTCTTCTCCGGGATGTACACGGGCATCCAGTACTACAAGGACAAGGAGCCGCTGTCCGGAATCATAGACAAGAGCGGTTTCGAACGCGACATCCTGTTCGCCGACGAGATTCCTCACAAGAGAAAGAGAGCGGACGAGGAGACCATATGGAAAGTAGGATACTACATCGTGCAGATTGCGATGGCGAACCGCTCGACCAGAAGGCTCCGCCTGTTCTTCAACCTGTATGCATCATCGAACGCGGTCGTGAAGCCGACAGGATGGACTCTTGTAGAAGCGGAGAAGAAATTTGCGGAACTGTTCAGAAAGGGAATATCGAAAATAGCGGACAAGATAAACGGAACAGAAGAAGAAACACCCGCTTCAAGTTCAAGAGTCACCCTACGCGACATCGCCGTTGACATCAACATTCCGCAGCACTCATACGAGACATACCTGCGCCTGTCGGACAACAATCCGGGGAACGTGAAGGAACTGTCGAAAGTACTGACTGTGAACGGTTATGACGATGACGATCTGGAGAAGAAGAACAATCTCGTGTTCACCAAGGACAACTCATATGCGGTATCCCTTGTAGCGAACGGGAACGACGCATACATATTCCTGTCCGGAAAGACCGGCCACCACTGGAAGGCGCTGCTGCTCGGCGGAAAGATCCCGTTCATCAAGTACAACTTCACGAGGACTTTCAACGACAACCTGCAGGCGCTGCTCAGGTTCCATGAGAACATATTCCCGATTAGACTAAAATAACCAATATGAACTGAAATGTACGTCAATATATTCACAAGACTCGAGGAGTCTTACGAGATCAACAGGAACAGGGAGTTCGAGAGCCTGTTCTCGAAGCTTGACATATACGGAAGGAACAGGAGGCTCGTAGCGGAAGGTTATGCAGGAGGCATGTCAAGGGACATCCTGTTCGGACAGCAGGAAAGGGCTGCTGCAATCAAGGCAATATCCTGCTTGGAGTACCAGCTTCTTGAGACATACATGACCAACGAGGACATGAAGTCCTTCTTGGACAAGGCGAAGAACGCCGCAAGGAAGACCGCAAGCAATGCCATAGACCTGACCAAGAAAGGCATTGAGAAGGCGGGCAACGCGGTGAAGTCCATAGCGGAGCTGCTCAAGACGCTTCCGCAGAGAATCAGGACCGCTGTCGAGTTCATAGAGAAAGTGCTGAAGTCCGGAATCAGCAAGGCTTCCGAATTCGTCAAGTTCGTTGCCGGACTCTTCGCAAGGCTCGGCGACTCCCTTAAGGAAGCGGTCCTCTCGTTCGGCGTGTTCAACAGCGAGAAAGTCGTGGATAATGCGCCTGACATGCTGCGCGGAAAGCTGTCAAAGCTCCATGAGAAAGACAGGGTCTCGGACGCCACATTCAACTACGTCCTCGAATACGTGTTCGCAAGATGCAAGGATGGATCATACAAGAAGCTGAACGAGGAAGCCACCGGCGACTACGAGGACAGCACGCAGAAGCTGGACAACTGGTTCCTCAGCCACAAGGACGAATGGACGGAGAAGTCCAAGAGCAACTTCCTCTTCCGCACCTTCATATCCGGAACGAATGCCAAAGGCGAAAGACTGGGATTCTTCCGCGTGCTGCTGTACTCCATCATAGGCTCGTTCATCGTATGCACGCTCGTCCCTCTTGTCGCATCTTCCGTATTCGGTCTCGCAGGCACTGGTCTGGTGATCCTGGTCATCGCTTGCAAGGCATTGTGGATGGTGAAGAACGTGATGAGGATCATCGTGAACAGGACCCTGACATACAAGCAGTCGTTCAAGTACAAGAACGGGATCGTGAAGCACTCGCACCTGTTCGACCTGAGGACCGTACTCTGCCTTGTCATCGCAGTCCTGACTCCGACATTGTTCTACATCTATGCAGACCAGATCAACGACTGGTTCCATAGCCTGTTCCATACGGACAAGGACATACCTGCGGAAATAGCGCAGCATGACGAGCCTGAAGCCATAGAGAAGGCGATAGACGAAGTGGTTGTCAATCCCGCGCCTGAAATCCCGAAGCCGTCTGTTCCTGTCGTTCCGGACGGACCGAAGGTCGAAGACGTTAATACGGAAGACATGATGCTTGCGATTGCGGAAACGAAGCCGCTTGAAATCGACCCGCTTGAACCGACGACCATAGCGCCGCCGGAAGGAGACGTCATCGTTGCGACGCTGCCTGACTTGGAGCCTAAGCTGGAAATGCCTGAGGCTGTGAATGCAGATGAAGTCAAGGAAGTCGTTGACACGATGCAGAACCAGATTACGGACTCGAACGTGCAGGGAAGCATCAACCAGTATGCCATCACGAATACCGGAAGCGGCGACGTGACCATCAACAACAACGAAGTCGTGAACGTGTACAACGGAACGATGGCAAGGACCGGCGGCTCTGCGACAGGCGTCGTTGTCCTGCACGACTACGGAAGGCCTGTCCAGTTCGTGAACCATGTGCATGGCTGCGGCGGCAGGGTCATCTATGCGTCCGGACATACATACGGCGTCAGGATTCCTCCGCACGGAGGCCACTATCCGAGATTCGGGGCTACAGGCCATCCGCATCCTATCGTGCATACTCCCGGACATGCGCACGGACCGCACCCAGGAGGACACATGGAGTACGACCTGAACTACAAGGGACACGGGCACCACGGGTTCGGAAGCGGTCATAGTCCGCACGGAAGCGGCGGTCCGAAGCCTGGGTTCGGAGTCAATTCGAGAGTCGTCAGCGGAAGCAGGCCGCCTGTAAGTCACCACGGCGGTTCAGGAAGCAGGCCGATGTTCGGAGGCCCGCGCGGAAGAAGATAATGCATATCCATAAACGCAGAGAAGCAGGACTGTTGTCACAACGGTCCTGCTCTCTTTTTGTCCGGAAAAAATAATGAAAACCGGACAATCAGCCGTTCAGGAAAAAAATGAAAAATATAGACTTTCAAAAAACACAAAAAACCCGAACGGCAGTTGAAACAATCTATCTACTTTATTAACATCTTAATGGCATTCTTCTTTATCTGTTCTTGAAATCGGATTCAATGATCTCGCATACCATATACAGCCATGTTTACATACAGTGTCACTATCGTCGCAATAATGCTCGCAACCACTGCATGCATAGCTACGATTCAACTCACACTCTTTGTCAATTTCACCAGTATAATAATCATTAACTGATTTCATTTAATATGCTATCAAAAATATTGAAGTTATTTTAAACTATTTTGTCATCTTGTAGTATACTTATGTAGACACTCTATCATTGTTCTTTATAAACTCATAGAGGCATTAAGTTGTCTCTGGATTTCCCGGAGTCCGAGAGTCCGGGCTGCCCCTGAGTTCGGGGAGACGGGACGTGGAGATGACCTATAGGAAAACGCA
>Ga0310694_10005559_pt1 | contig 12057 bp, 10 predicted proteins | sample 174DNAGHGhighgp2_FD_203884 | JGI IMG/M metagenome (GOLD analysis project Ga0310694, IMG submission 203884) | Sheep rumen microbial communities from Palmerston North, Manawatu-Wanganui, New Zealand - 1742 DNA GHGhigh gp2 (v2) (version 2) | ecosystem: Host-associated > Mammals > Digestive system...
CGATTCCATGTTCTACAACAACAAGGCGGAATACGGCACCAAGGACCTTGCGGCGGGCCAGCAGGAAATCGATACCAGCTACACGACGGGTGCACGCTTCGCGGTGAAGGTGGCTTCGGACTTCGCGATGTACGAACTCACCGGCGACGCGAAATACCTCGGGCGTTTCGAGGCGACTCCCGATAGTTTACCCCTGATGCGGCAGTACGGCAGCTGGGCGCTCGACCAGTACCGCGTTGCGCACGACCTGCTCTACCTGCAGTACCTGGGCTACAAGGATGCGGATGCCGACGTGAAGGGAATCGTGCAGGAACGCTTCGTCTCGATTTTTGGACAAAGTAAGTATATTGCGGCGGGCCTGAGGCACGATGGCTACCGCTCCTACATCCGCGACTACAACTGGGGTTCCAATTCGCACAAGGCTTCGAGCGGGCTCCTGTTCGACCTGATGGCGGGTAGCGGCGGCGCGACCTCTGCGGAGGCGGGCGCGTGGCACGATGCCGCGGAAGATTACCTGCATTACCTGCACGGCGTGAACCCGTTCGGCATGGTGTATCTCTCGAACATGGGTGGCTACGGTGCAGGCAAGAGCGTCACCAAGTTCTATCACGGGTGGTTTACGGGCGACAACCCCGCTCCGGGCTACGTGACGGGTGGCGCGAACTCCCGCTATGCGTGGGCGGCCTGTTGCAAGCAGTACGATGCCGACAATTCTGCGAAGGGTTGCGGGAGTGCCGCGAACAACGCGCTCTGCTATGCGGTATCGCTCCCGGTCGGGGAACCGCACGCGAAGATGTACGCGAACATCAACGAGGGCTGGCCCATCGATTCCTGGGAACTCACGGAACCCTCTCTCGGGTACCAGACGGCGTATATCCGGCTCATCTCGCGATTCGTGAAGCAGAAGGGCGTGGATATCGGAGAAAAGTTCGGAAGCGACTCGACGGATGCCGTGAAGCCTGTCTCCGCGCCGGCACTGAGCCTGAATGTAGTGCTCGCGGGCAATAGCCTTGAGGTCGTGAGCTCGGGCGACATTCGCGAAATCCGCCTGTTCGACGTGAACAATCGCGAAACCCTGCGCTGGAACGGCAATGCCCGCCGAGTTTCGCTGGATATTTCTGCCCTGAAGCCGGGTGTATACGCAATTCGTGCCGTTTCGGGCCAAAAAACGTTGACAAGGCTGGTGGTGAAGAGGTAAACGGGCCGAATATATTGTATTTTTATATGACATGTTCCGCTTGTGAACGAAGGATTTTGTTATGAAACCAGGTAAGACCGAACTCCGCTTGAATGCTGAAATCGAAAAGCGCGGTGCCCTTTTTGCGGTGCTGCTCGATCCCGATACTTCGGACGAGGCCGCATTCGTGAAGGCGGGCGCGATGGCCGCCGAGAACGGTGCCGACTTGCTCCTGGTGGGCGGTTCTTACCTGGGCAACTTCACGCTTCCCAAGCAGGTGGCGGCCCTCAAGGCCAACGTGGACCTGCCCGTGGTGCTTTTCCCGGGTGGCGCCTCGCAGGTCGTTCCCGGTTTCGATGCGATGCTCTTCATGACCCTCGTGAGTGGCCGCAACCCGAACTACCTGATTGACGAGCAGGTGCGTGGCGGCGCGCTCGTGCGTGCGCTCAACATGGAAGCCATCCCGACGGCCTACCAGCTCATCAATAGCGGCAAGCGTACCACCGTGGAATACATCAGCGGGACCATGCCTGTACCCGCGAACAAGCCCAAGCTCAGCATGGTGAACTCCATCGCGGCAGAACTCATGGGCATGCGTTACGTGTACCTGGAAGCGGGCAGCGGCGCCGAAGAGCCCGTACCCGTGGAACACATCGCCTATACCCGCAAGGCGACCGAGATGACCATCATCACCGGTGGTGGAATCAAGGACCCGCAGACTGCGGCAGTTCGCGTGGCCGCAGGCGCGAACATCATCGTGACCGGAACGCTGTGGGAAAAGGTCGAAGACCCGGCGCTTTTGAAAGAATTTGCCGCCGCCATCCACGTGAAAGGCTGAAAAGCTTCGTAATACTTCGTTGCCCCCGACCTCAATGGTTGTCACCCTGGAGCCGTAGGCGATAGGGTCCATACATTTTATACCCTCACTTTTTCTGCCTAGCGCGGGCTGTGCAAACTCGACCCGGATTTTGTATATTCTATCTGTTGTATGCAAATATCGGAAAAAATATTTAAAGCGGTCGAGCTTTTTAAAAAGAAAGATTTGTGGGCGAAAATAGCCTTTACCATAGTCTTTCTTTCGTATTTGTTTTTGATTCGCGCATGCCATAATCCGGTTGAGGGGGATACGTTTCCTATTTATGAGTATGGAGATAAAAATCTAAAGCAGTGCGAATTGGATGGCAAGAAACTTTTCCTAGAACGGGAGAATCTGAACGATTCCTTTTGGTATGACTTTTTTGTTGGTTCTGAACATCTTTATGTTTGGCATCTCCAATACCAGGACGATGATAACATTAAGAAAAATATTTTGACTTACAAATTTGCGCCCCGTGGAGGTATTGGGGCTGTTGTTCAGGGGACGAGTATTGGGATAGATGAACGGCAAGATTCTATCGTAATTATTTATGGTGCAGAACCACTAGAAGGCTTTACAATAGAGCCTGGCCCGTTTAGCGATAAAGTTGTAATCCAGGATGCGCACCACCCTCGGGGAGTTGACACGGCACACTGTTTTATGAGGTGGTCCAATTGATCCAGAAATTGATAGATAAGTTCTTTACTTTGACTGCGTTTATTTCTGCGGTGTGCTTGACCGTTCATTATGCACCAACGTCCATAATTTTTGTAGGTAATCGTCTTGATTTTATTGCCGACACACCGCTTGTCTTAATTGCGCTGTTACTTTCTTTGGTGATGCTTGCCTCGGCTATTTTGTTGTTGCTTGATTTATTCTCGCAGAAATTCAAGGTCGTCCAAAGAAAGGCTTGGATGGTGTTTGCGGCGATTGGAACCGCTCCGATTTTGCCTCTTGCCTTGTTTGGATTAATTTGGTTCGTATTTTTTACTTTTTATTATATAAATCGATTTTTTGATTTTATACTCCGCTTGTTTTAGGAAGGATACTTTTTTCCCAAAATAGAGTATATTACAAATATACTTGAGGTACTTATGGGAAGAGAGTTCTTGCTTGCTTTAGCGCTTGCCTTGGCGGCACAGGCGTTCGGAGCCGTGTATTACGTGGCGACCGATGGCGACGATAACGCGGCGGGTTCTAAGGACAAGCCCTTCGCCTCGCTCAACAAGGCGAACAAGGTGGTGGCCGCGGGCGATACCGTGTGGATTCGCGGCGGCATCTACGACCTGCACGATACCGTCTATGTCCCGAGATACAAGATGACTGCTGCCATCCATTTGACTGCAAGCGGCGAAAGCGACGACAACCGCATTCATTACTTTGCCTATCCGGGAGAACGTCCGATTTTCGATGCGACCAATCTCCCGCCCCGATGCCATCGATGTCGCGGTTCCGCCAAAGACAAAGCTTTCCTCGCTGCCAGAATCGCAAAGGCTTTCGTTGCATTATTTCTCGGACAGGCGGCATACCATTGGCGTGCGCACTATTAGTGAAAACAAGAATTCCTTCAAAATTTACGATATAGAAAAAACAGTCGTTGACGTTGTCTCTAACCGGAACAAGGTGGGAATCGAAGAGACCAAGGAAATCCTGACCAATTACCTTGCAAGGCAAGATCGGAACATAAATAAACTCTATCGCTATGCAGAAAAACTTTCGTGCCTGAAAATCCTGAAGATTTATCTGGAGGTTCTTGTATGAATGTCCAGTTAAGATTATTGAACAAGTCAGGGCGTATTTCAAGCCCATTGCGGAAAAAGAGAGCTGTTTTTTTTCACAATCTATAGCATTTCTCGCAAAAAGTGAGTCTTTTATGTCTGAATTCATTTATATTTCAGATGAATGCCTGATTTTAGCAAATTCTTATTTTTTGATTTGGAATATAATCCCGGAACACAGAAAGTTCGGGAATATGGCTATATATTGGGTGAAGAGGAAGTTCGAGCGACAAGCCCGGCAAAATTAGAAGAAGCTTCAGATAAGGCTGAGTTTATCGTTGGACACTATATATTAAATCATGATGCGCCAATACTTAGGCAATATTTTTCTATAGATTTTCCGAATATTAAGGTTCTTGATACTTTGATGCTGTCTTCATTGCTGTTCCCTCGCAAACCCTATCATAGGTTGCGCAAGGAGTATCTACACAGCGAAGATGAAACATCAAATCCTCTACAAGATGCGAGGCTCTGCAAAAAATTATTAGAAGATTGCATCGAAAAATGGAAAATTCTTCCATGGCAACTTCAATGTTTGTTGTTTTTATTTCTGCAGAATGAACCTGGATTTGCGCCTTTTTTTAGTCTTGTTGACATCTCTGAACGGAACGAACTTCGTTCAAAACAATTAGAAATACAGAAATGGTTTCAAAGTCAATACGAAAAAAATATTTGCCTAAATCAAAATTTTGAAAACGAATGGACTGCTTATCGCATCGAATGGTGTTTTCTTCTAATGTTATTCTGCGAAGATGGCCCTACCGACTATATTCCGCATTGGGTTCGCTATCAATATCCTCATCTTGAAGGAATTCTTCGTCGTCGACGCCTTATTCCCTGTGATAATCCGCAATGCCCTTATTGCTCCGAGCAACTAAGCTCCACCAAACAATTAAAGAAATGGTTTGGCTTCAAAGAGTTCCGCTCCTTCAATAAAACGGAGAAGATTCCTTTACAACAACAGGTTGTAGAATCGGCGATGCGAGGGGATTCTTTATTAGCCGTGTTCCAGACGGGTGGAGGAAAGTCTATGACTTTCCAATTACCGGCTCTTATCGCCGGTAATCAAATTGGGGCTTTGACGGTCGTTATTTCTCCTATTGTTGCCTTAATGAAGGACCAAGTGGACGTTCTGACAAAACGTTTTGGAATTGAACGGGCCGCATACATAAATTCCAATCTTTCGCCACTTGAACGGAAGAGTACAATTAAGGCGATTATGGAGAACGAGAAGGATCTTCTCTATATTTCTCCGGAAGCGCTTCGTTCCAATACGATTTTCAAATTATTGAAATATCGTCGTATTGACAGGTTTGTTATTGACGAGGCGCATTGTTTTAGTGCCTGGGGACAGGACTTTCGTGTAGATTATCTTTATCTTGCTGATTTTATAAAGGATCTTGAAGAAGAAAAGAAATTGGAATCTCATATTCCTATAAGCTGTTTTACAGCTACCGCCAAGCAGGACGTCGTTGACGATATTTGCGGTTACTTCAAGAAAAGGATGAATTTAGAGTTAAAAAAGTTCGTAAGCACTGCCGCACGAACAAATCTTGATTATTCAGTGATTAATGCTTCAAAGGATTTTCATGAACGCGGTAAGGAATTAGTCAATCTGTTGAGACAGTATGATGGTCCCAAGATTATATACGCATCTACGGTGAAGACGACAGAAAAGTTGGCAGAGGGGCTGAAAGAATATGGTTTTAAAAGTGGCTGCTATAACGGACAGATGGATGCTGATGTCAAAATGGAAATTCAGGAGAAGTTCCAAAATGAAAGTATTGATACTATAGTTGCTACGACAGCTTTCGGAATGGGTGTTGACAAGGATAATGTTGAATTAGTTGCTCATTATGAGATTTCTAGTACGCTAGAAAATTATGTGCAGGAAGCTGGCCGTGCAGGCAGAAAAAAGGACATGAACGCTTTCTGTGTAGCCTTGTATAATTCAAAAGATTTGGATACTAATTTTCAAATATTGCAACAGTCAAAATTATCCGAAAAAGAAATAGGCGATATCTGGCGCGTTCTCAAAAAACAAAGCGAGAAACGCGATCGTCTTGTTATGTCTGCATTAGAAATCGCTGATAAATGTGGATGGACAGAGCAAACAGAGAATACGGGTGGTTTGGAAACCAAGGTCAAGCATGCAATTATGCTTCTTGAAGATCAAGGCTTCTTGAAAAGGTTGCGTAACCAAACGCAAATGTTCGGGTCATCGATTGCCATTGAAACTGTTGCGCAGGTCCGAAGTGCTTTGGATAGTCCAAATGTTGACAAACAGGGGACTATAGAAAACATTGCTTTCAGGATAATGCGACATATCATTACAAAAAGATGGACAAAAACTCCTGAATGTGCGCTTGATGATATTACAGTGAATTTGGGTATTGAACGTAAAGATGCGAATGAGGCCTTACGCCTTTTACGTAGCAAGCATCTTCTGGATCAGCGCAATGACTGGAGTGCAAAAATTCAGAGGATGGGAACATTCAACAGCAAACGAATGCTTGCTCGAGCGAAAGACTTACAGGAAATCCTATTAAAGAATTGCGAAGGACATTCTGTAGGAGAATTTTTCCCGTTAAATTTAACAAAGGTCAATGCTGCTAGAGGCGAATCTGAAACTGGAACGGAAACTAGAAAGTGTTTGCAGATTATGCGCGGCATGTTGCGTTACTGGGCTCATGAGAGCATCGCAGAAATTCATCTAGTTGAAGCCGGGCACCAGTTGTATCAGGTTGAATTCTTGACGGAAATCGAAAAAGTACATAAAAACCTTAGTGACAATTGGGAATGTTTTGAAAAAATTATTGACGTTCTGCTAATTATGCAGAAAGAGCAAGAGAATAAGAAAGATAATTCCTCTAGCGATGCAGTTTGGTTCTCTGTCGATACGCTTATTTTGAGAATTTTTGGAGCGAAAGAAGTCGAAAACCTTGCAAGACAGGCTCAATTTGAATTTGCTTTACTTTTCTTACATCTGATAGGCGCTATAACTCTAGAAAATGGTTTGATGGTGTTCTATACCGGCCTAGTTTTAGATATAAACTCCGAAAATAGAAGTAGGCCGTTTAGTGAACGTGATTTCCAGAAGTTGCATGATTTTTATGAGAATAAAGCCGAAGCAATCCACATTGTTGGCAAGTATGCCGAGATGATGCTTCAAAATAAGTCTGCTGCGCAAGAATTGCTGAATGATTATTTTACCTTGAATATCCAGCAATTCCGGCAGAAATATATGATGACCGCTGATGAAAGAGATGCTGTTTCTGTCAATATGCGCGAACGTATAAATGCAGTAAATAAGGAACAGCGGGCTATTATAAATAGTCCTGCGCGCCATATTTTGGTCGGTGCTGGCCCAGGATCTGGAAAAACTCATATGCTTGTGCATAAGGCCGCCTCTTTGCTTTGGCTGGAGGAAATTCAACCTAATTCTCTGTTGATTCTAACTTTTACCCGTTCAGCTTGTAGAGAACTCCGGAAAAGATTGAACGATTTAGCAAAAGGCCTTGCGCATGGAGTCGCCATTACGACATTCCATTCACTGGCATTCTCCATTCTTGGAATTCAGGGCTCTAAAAAGGATTTCAAGAAGAAAGGTGAGTGTGAAAAGAAAGGCGAAGAAATAATCAATAAGGCAGCGGAGGTTATTGAATCTGGTGAAGACGTCGGAATCGGAACATTGGGGGTGATTCTTGTAGATGAGTTCCAAGACCTTTCCGAATCGGAATACCGGATGCTCAAAGCTCTTTATGACTACGGAGATAAACCTCCAAGACTGATAGCCGTCGGAGATGATGACCAGAGTATCTTTGAATTTCGAGGCAGCTCGTCCGAATTTTTTAGGAAATTCTCCTCGGAATTTGCGAATACTAAGGAATTTTATTTGACCAACAACTATCGATCAGCAGTCAATATAGTTCGCGCAAATGAAGAAATCCTGAGTTATCTAGATTATCGCGTTAAAGATGGAAGAAGGCAAAATAGTGTATGCCTTGAAAATGGGGTGTTGGAATATTATGAAGAATACGACCGTATGCGCGGCGCTTTTGCTGCGGCAAAAATTTTAGTAGAAAAATGCAAAAAGGATAATGGTTCTGCGTGTATTCTCAGCCCAGAAAATGCAGAAGCATTCTTGGCGGCGGCAAAACTGGAGGAACTAGGAGTTGATTGCCGAATTATAAAAGGTCAAGATAGAGAAAAATGCCCTGTTGATTCTGTCCGTGAAATTGTAGGATTCAAGCAGATTGTTGAAACAGATCAGGAGATTGTCAAGAAACCTTGGACTATTGAACAGTTTAAACGAATAGCAGAAAGATATAAACGACATCACAAAGGTGAAAGTTCGTTTGAATTGTTGAATGCTGTTGTTAATGATTTTGTGGATTGTGAAGATGAGGTCACTTTAGGAGGCTTTGAGCAATATCTGAATGATGTTTCTTACGCTGATTTGAGTAAGAAAGGGGATTTGCAGATTAATGTCGGAACAATGCATAGTTCCAAAGGGCTTGAATGGGATCACGTTATATTGAATTTGGGCGATTGGAAACCTGAAAGCCAAGAACAGTTCCGGTTGCTTTATGTTGCAGCAACCCGTGCAAAAAAATCCCTTACCATTTTAGGCAATGAAAAGAGTCTTCCAAGTTCGTGGGTTAAAAATTTCAAGAAAATGGGAAGAATTGGAGAATGCAGTGTTCCTCAAATTATCCATGTGGAAACTGGATTGGGCGATTTGAATTTGGGAAATATCCTTGTTAATGAAAAGAATAAGAATAGGACGCGGTATTTGCAAGAAAAATTTGCAGCGCTTTCCCTTGGAACGGAAATTGATATTGGATTCAGCCGCGAATTCCAGTGTTATAATACGAATTACAATGGAAGATTCATAGCCGCATTTTCCAGTAACTTTATTAATGATTATCTTAAAAATCTCCAGAAGAATCTTTACAAGCCACAAAAAGCGACGCTGCTACAGGTTTGCAGCTGGCAAGATGATTTTGGACAAGAAATTTGGGTTCCTTTGTTAAGGGTGGAATTCACAAAAACCAGTTAATGGACAAACATAACCAATTGTGAAACTGCTAATTGCATGTCGGTGGCAAGAATGTCAAGGACAAATGCTGTGATTGAAAGATCAAAATGAGGTGCGCTAAAACGTAGAAAATATGTCCCTATAATGGATTGGCGATTACTCGTGTTGGCGCCCCTGAAAAAACGATTGTTGGAAGGTGAATTAGCCATGCTATTCTCGAGTCTTTTTTATCGCCGACAAAATTCAAAAAGTGGCGATAAATCGGCGATAAAATTGAAAAATGGCGATAAATCGGCGGTAAAGTGGCGATAAACCTGAAAAACGGCGATAAATCCCGAAAGCGGCGATAAAAACGTCTCCAACGGAGCGAATAAGAATAGGACATATTCCTTGAAGAAGTGACTTAAAGTGGTCGAATTTGACCATTTTAGAGAATGTAGCTGATATTTATACCCCATATTTGCAAACATGGAAAAAACTACTATTTGAATTATTGGAAAAACTCTATGTCCACAATACTCCTTTCCATCAAACCTGAATACGTTCACAAGATTCTCGAAGGCTCAAAGAAATATGAGTTTCGCAGAAGTGTCGCCAAACGCAAGGTGGACCGTATTTTGATTTATTCAACCGCTCCTGAAATGAAGGTCGTTGCGATGGTTGAAGTCCTTGGTGTGATAAAGGATTCTCCGAAAAAGCTTTGGGAAAAGACTCGCGCCCATGCAGGGATTTCTCGCCCGAAGTTCATGGATTACTATGCCAACAGGTCGGTGGCTTACGCTTACCAATTAGGCGAACTGCAAAAATTTGAAACTCCCAAGACACTTGCCGAATATGGCATTACAGCTGCTCCGCAGTCATTCGTGTATATTGAAGGGTAAACTTTTTCCGCAACCAGCTAGTCGAAAATGTCCCTACAAATGTCCCTATAAATGTCCCTGTAAAAAGCGGGCGGCCGCCCGAACTGGCTCCAATTCCCACTTTTTTCCGAAAAATTTTGCGATTGTCATAATATGACACTGGCAGAATGTATCTTTATTCGCAGGTACACTCTTTCCAGGAGGCATAATATGAAAAAGAAGCTTTTTCTTCTGATTGTGGCGATATTCCCCGCCCTTGCTATGGCATCGCCTTTCGGTCTAAAGATGGGCATGACGATAAAGGATATTGCCAAGGAGTGCGAAGGCAAACCCGAGTTCGTAAAAAATGATGCCTACCTGATCAAACCAAAGAAAAGTCATCCGTCATTTGAGCATTATATTGTATATGTTGACAAAAATAAGGGCTTATACCAGATTAAAGCAATTTCTTCAGATATCAATACGAATGACTACGGAACGGAATTGCAGACTTCCTTCAACGCCACAAAGGACCGTATTGCAAAGAAATACGGGGAACCTTTGATCCGCGATGAAATCGACCCGGGTTCTGTTTTTCATGATGCGAGCTACTGGATGTACACCTTAAAGGGCGGCGCGCGTACTCTGGCTGCCATTTGGGGGCAAGGAGAAAAACTCGATGATAGTCTTGACATGGTTGTCCTTGAATGTTCCGCAAGTGAGCGATCCACCCGCCAGGGCTATTTAGTCCTTTATTATTACTTCAAGAACGCGGAAAAGATTGAAGACGAACAGGATTCGGTGTTCTAGGAAAAGCAATTTGTCAAACAGTGCTTGCCTGATTTGATGAGGCACCAGGAATTAGGGAAAGAGACGCGACTTGCTATTGGAATGCAAAAAATATATATTGTCTCTAAAACAGGAGAATATGTAATGAGAACGCCAAGTAAAGAATTTATGGGGTGCCTAGAAAATAGTGCTGCCTACCAGTATATTCTCCACACGAAAAAGCCTGATTTTTCGAAATTAAACGATATGTGCAAGGAGTTTGAAAAGTCTATCCTTGAAGCGCAAGAAATTGACCGAAAAAAAATAGAGGAGGCTCTCGGCAAATGATCGTTGAGTTTTCCGTTTATGATACTCCAGCTTTTTCCGTAGAACATTTATTTGAGTCCCCAGAAAACCAGATCCTTATAGAAAAATTTAATGTTTCGAACGATGCTCTAGGGCTGGAGGTCTATTTAAAGAAACAGTCTGTCGTGGATGAAACTAACAAGATGAGTAGGACTTATCTTGTCAAGGACAAGGTTACGGGGGAGCTGGTTGGTTATTTTTCGCTCAAAACTGGATTGATAACACTGCAGGTTTTCGAGGATGCTTTTGAATCAATCCCGGCGATTGAACTTGCGAATTTTGCTGTGAATGATGCTTACCGAAGGAACCACCCGGGAATTAAGCGCATAGGGTATTATATTTTTCTCTCTTTTGTTCGCCCCTTGGCAGAATCTGTCGGCAAGCTCATAGGTGTTAATGCCTTGTATATTTATGCGTTGCCTCAAGAGAAATTGATACAGCACTATACGACTATGGGCTTTTCAAGGCTGCCTCCGGAGCAGGAGGCGTTCGTTCAGAACCACGTTAAGCCCAAATACGACGAAAACTGCATTTTCATGTACTAGACATTGTAGTCTTTTTCCCCTTCCCCCTCCTTGTAGAAATGTAAACTTTTTTCTATATTTGGCCCCGAAATAGAATTCCGCGCGGTAATGGCCGGCGGAAAGGAGCCAAGATGAGCAAGGATTTGAAGGAACAGGCGCTCGAATACCATTCCATGGGCAAGCCCGGCAAGATTGAAATCGTGCCGACCAAGCCGCACAGTACCCAGACGGACCTGGGCCTCGCTTACACTCCGGGCGTTGCCGCCCCCTGTCTCGAGATCGAGAAGGACAACAACCTAGCCTACGAATACACGGGCAAGGGCAACCTGGTCGCGGTGATTTCTAACGGCACTGCGGTTCTTGGCCTCGGCGATATCGGCGCCCTCGCGGGCAAGCCGGTGATGGAAGGCAAGGCGCTCCTGTTCAAGATTTACGCGGGCATCGACGTATTTGACATCGAAATCAACGAGAAGGACCCGAAGAAGTTTATTGAAATCGTGAAGGGTATCGCCCCGACGTTCGGCGGCATCAATCTGGAAGATATCAAGGCTCCGGAATGCTTCGAAATCGAGGACACGCTCAAGGCGGAACTCGACATCCCCGTGATGCACGATGACCAGCACGGTACGGCCATCATTTCTTCGGCGGGCCTCCTGAATGCCATCGAGGTTGCGGGCAAGAGCATCCGCGACGTGAAGATGGTGGTGA
>Ga0310694_10005561_pt1 | contig 12054 bp, 2 predicted proteins | sample 174DNAGHGhighgp2_FD_203884 | JGI IMG/M metagenome (GOLD analysis project Ga0310694, IMG submission 203884) | Sheep rumen microbial communities from Palmerston North, Manawatu-Wanganui, New Zealand - 1742 DNA GHGhigh gp2 (v2) (version 2) | ecosystem: Host-associated > Mammals > Digestive system >...
GTACTGCTGTTCGTTCGCATCAGCAGCCGTCCGGCGGACAGCGACCACCCCTATGGTCATGGCAAGTACGAGACGTTGGCTTCCGCCATCGTGGCTATTGTGCTGCTGGCAGCCGGCGGAGTGCTGGCTGGTCAGGGTGTGAGCAAGATCGTTGCCGTTGTGCGTGGCGGACATTTGGATGTACCCGGCAGCATAGCCCTGTGGGCGGCACTGCTCAGTGTGGCAGCTAAGGAGCTGATCTACCGCCTTACTATCCGCGTGAGCCGCAAGGTCGATTCGCCTGTGTTGGCTGCCAACGCCTGGCACCACCGCACGGACGCACTATCATCGGTGGCTGCGGCTGTAGGTATAGGCGGTGCGCTGCTGTTCGGAGGCACGTGGGCGATACTCGATCCGATAGCAGCCGTGCTGGTGAGCGTGTTTATCCTGATCACTGCCGCACAGATGCTGCACCGCGCACTGCAGGAACTGCTGGAGCAGAGTCTGCCTGCGGATATTGAGCAGCAGATTCGCGAGATTGTGGCAGCCGACAACGAGTTGACCGGACTCCACCACCTGCGTACAAGGCGTGTGGGCAGCGTGTGCTCCATCGAGATGCACTTGCGTATGCCGGGCGATACCTCTTTGTACGAAGCGCACCGCCACAGCATGGAGCTGGAGCGGCGCCTTCGTGAGCGGTTCGGACAGGGAACGCTTATCAACATTCACCTTGAACCATTAAAGGATTCTCGTTGATTTAGAATTTCAAGTTTCAAATTTCTTATCCCGCTTTGCACGAACGATTTGCTTCGCCGTGCAAAATCCTCTATATCTCCCTTCTTTTTAGGGAGGGGTCGGGGGTAGGCTTTTTCCTCAACACGATGTAGAGCAAAGCCAGTACAAGCAGTACGAGCGGTTCTCCGATGGGTACATTCGACACTGTACCTATAGGATTATCGTCATCGTCCGGTACTCCCCACCCGCCTGATCGGCGAGCGTCGCGCGGTGGCGCACCTACCTCGCCGCTGCCGTCGGACAGGTACGACGTACTGCCCACGATAGGCGTGTATGACGAAGTCGAGCGGAAACTGTAGGACGGTTGCACATCATCGCTGAAGGTCGTCTTGCTATTCCATGATGCGGGCTGTGATGCCTGCTCATAGGTGAACGCATATGCAGCCCGGCTGCCACTGAGCAGCCAGAATGCTATAAGTAATATATACAATATTCTTCTCCTCATATCATCTCAGTTTTTGTCCGAACATCGTATATATATGTCCATCACGCAGGATGAGCACATGTCCATTATGGATTATCTTCACAGCCGCAGCGCCGTCCATCTCGAACCGGCTTGCTTCGTCAACGTCCGTAGCAATCGGATTCGCCGGTTCGTTCGGATCAAAGCCTCGGCGACGGATATAGTAACGCGTCGTGTGACTCTGCTCCGGCGTAGGGATCTTGATGCATATACCGTCAACAATCTTCTGCTCGCTACCGGTCAGTGCATCGTAGAATACCAGTTCGCCGTCGATATTGTTCACACCCGTGAACCACAATTCGGTTACCGGCTCAAACGGCACACCGCTCATATTGTAGAACGATACCGGCACGTTCACTACTTCGTCCAGCAAATCGATACACAATCCGTACTCCCCTTCCGAAGCATAGATATTGAACAGTGTCGTCGGTGCGGCAGAGTTGTACTCGTTAATGTTTATCGTACTCAGCATGGCATCCTCACCTTCGCGGACAGCGTTGTGGTAGCCTTGCCCGATGAGCAGCCGTGACTTGCACGCCGATGAGAGCGGGTTGATAGCCGTTACCATCATTATGCCCTTTCTCCGTCCCGATGCGCCCATGCGGCTTGGTGCTCCTGCGACGCGGTCACGCGTCGAGACTGTCACCACACGGTTAGTATCAAGCCTTACCGTCTTCGATGTAGCCGTTGTCGTCTTGATCACGATAGCATGCATAGGCGGCAGGTAACGCGTTCGCTCGGTGATGGTATCCGTCGTAGCAAGTGCCGTTTCCTTGGTTACCGTCTGGTACGAAGCATCACCTACTCCCTCGATATAGTCAAACTCTTCTGTCAGACCGTTATCTGCTATAAATCCCCAGATGTCGATATATCCCATCGTCGGGTTACCGAACACGAACATCGTGGATGTTACGCCGTTGTAGAGGGTATAGTTTTGCGACGCACCGACGGGATCATACGCCAGTTTACCGGCTTTACCGCTACCACCTTCTTCGCCGGCGCATGTGTCGCGCATGTATTGCAGTCTATTCTGGTAACTGTCGTTCTGCCGCTCGCCGTCACGGTTGTAGTAGTAATAAACGTCATCGTTCTTGGGCAGTCGTATTACGCCGTCATTATTTGCAGCCGTCTGGGTGAAGACCGCCCAACCGCTTGCCGGCGGCAACGACATCGTCAGACCGTTAGCCACCTTCGACCACTCGGCTTTGGCAGTGTGTACAGAGTCTTGCACATCATGACCGTTACCTTTGTTCGATATCTCCCTGTTAAATACCGAGAGCCAGAACGATGCGTTACCTGTCCTGTAATCACGCCCGTTGGCATCGAAGGCACCTACCTCCCATAGCGAAGTCTCATCGTTGAGGTCAGCGTTTGCCATATAGATATCACCGCTAAGCATACCTTTGACCGGAGCCGAACGCAGTGCCCATTTTTCCTTCGGCGTGCTCATGTCAACAACTGCCTTGTTATAGTTCATCCGCTGCTGTTGTCCCATAGCGGCCCCCGGCATGAAGCGAATGACATTGCACTTGTTGTACTCGAATCCTATCTGCTTAACCGAGTCATACGTTGTCTTCGCGCTTAGGTCGGGCAGAACCGGATAAGGCAGACCTTCATCCAGTGTAGGTATAATCACATTCGAACTTGACAACGGTGCGAAGTGTGCATTGGCGTGGATGGCTTCATTATCACCGTTGACGCCTACCCAGTTACCCGGGTTGTTCCAACGGTTGTTCTCGTTGTTCTTCGGATCCCAGCGCAGGTTATCGGGGACAACGGAAACGGTGAACGGTATAGTACCTGCCGGACATCCGCCATCCAGCGTCGTAGCGCCGGTCAAGGTCTGCATAGTAACAGCAAACGTGTAGTTATATCCGGCGCGCATTCTATAGTTCGTGGTGCGTGCGGGACGCAGTACGGCATCGCTTCCGTTGGTGTAATACGTTCCTGAACCGCTATATATCTTATCAGGCGTCATATCCAGCGAATGCACACCCTCGCGGAACTCGGGATCGTCGGTCGATAGCAGGCTGACGGAGTTTATTGCCCTGTTGCTGGCTATCGAGTCAATTCGCAACGTAATTTGTGTGTTGGCATTTTGCTCGTTGGCAAGGATCACCATGGGCTGCGAGAGTTGTGTCGAGTCGCGCTTGATACCGCCTATCACCAGCGGAGCGGGTTCTTTATTGCTCGGTTTGAGTTTGATGTAGATCGGTTGCGGACACACCTCGATGCCGGCATCTCGCATCTCCTGGGAACCTGATCCGACAATTGGGAACACGACATACTCCAGCGAGTCACCGGACATTACCGTAACGTCAATCTTCGATTTGTACAAGGTCAGGTATCCCTTGTTAACCAGATCAGCGAGCAGATCGTACGGTGCCATCTTCTCCTCAAGCGACAGCGCCACTTTGCGGTCGTCCTGTACGCGTTCCATCACGTTGCGGTTGACGTCTGACAGGTTCTGCACGAACTGGTTGGTGTTCGTCACGCCAGATGTGGATGGTGCACGCAGAATATCCTTAACCACCTTCACTATATCGCTGTACGAGTGACCATAACGATCCTTGCTGGAACTCGTCAAGGTAACGGTATCGCCATACAACAGCCAATCGTTGACGCACGAGCCGCTGAGGTCAAGTGGTGCAGAGCCCTCGATGTACTGTGTACCTTTGACGCGCAGGCTGAGTGCGTATGTCGAGTTCGGGCACACGTTCTCCTCGCGGTTCTCAGTCTCCTCACCATTGAGCTCAAGCGTCATACGGTTGGTTACCGGCAGCGGGCTGGTCATGGCGCATATACTACGCAGCAGATCCTTGAACTCAAGAGCCATGTGTACGCTGTACTTTAGGTTAGACGCCATCTTCGCTTGATGGGCAATGTACAATACCGGGCGTGATTCACCCTCCAAGGTCTCGTAGATATATCCTATATTTTTGGTGTTGTCCGCTTTGAAGCGGTTAACCAGATCGTCAAGACGGGTATAAATGGAGTCCTCGCCCTTTCGCGGCTCGTAGTCTGCGGCTGGTACGGAGATATAGCCGTAGATGGTATCCGGCGTAACAACCGGAGTTGTCTTGCCTGTTTTGCTTGCATCTTCGTTCAGGTAATGATCCATCATACGAACAAAGGTCGTATCACTGCTTCCGGCTTTGGACTGCACTACGGTGTAATATACGTTCGTATTATTGTACTGCTTGTCAGTGAATCCCTGATAGTCCAGACGGAGTACCACCTGTGTGATGGAGTCGTTCGCACCATCCTCCACGCACTCCGTGTTCGCCTGATAAGCAATGAGCGGCGGCTTGGTGGCAAAGATGCACATATCATCGATGATGAAGTCATTGCCGTCAAAGTTAGCTGCTACATTATATATACGCACGCGATAGTGCTCGTAGTTGCTATTCTTGTTGTGGCGGATGGGGAAGCATATCTGATACCAGTTCTTCGACGGCTTGATATCGCCGGTCATGTATGTGGTGATATCTTCCCATGTCGAACCGTTCGTCGAGCCTTGTACACTAAAGGTGAAGTTCGGTTCTGACTTACCATTTACAGCGTCTTCTGACTTACTTTTCTGATTACTCGGGTTGCCCACATAGCCGGAGAAGTACATACTCTGTCCCGCGCAGAGTTGGGTATGCAGCGTGAGTGCAGCCACCTGACCGGCAGACGCCATACCGTCGCAGTAGATCATGTAGCCGTTCTCTGCACCGCCGTGCTGCTCCATCTCGTTCCAATACGTTTGATTCGATGCCCAGTGGGATTTTGCCGGGATACGGTTAATCAGACCATACTCACCCATGTTCGGGAAGTCCGACTGTGAGTGGTAACGGTTATGCGGCAGGTCGGGTGTCTCCGGATAGGTGTAGCCGTACGAGGCGTCTGCCCACGGCAGCGGGTGAGGATAGACGGTATAACTGCTACCGGGCTTGTTGTAGTCGAAGTTCAGACGCTCCAGCACCTCGTAGTTCTTCTCTATCGAATCGTTGGAGATGAGGGTTTCAGTAGCACCCTTTTTGTTTTTCTTCTCTTCCTTCGGGCCATATACAGCTTTGTCATAATAAACAACCTTATACCGGCAGATGTTGAACCAATATTCGCCATCCACTGTTTTTTCTTCCTTTGTTCCCGGAGTTCCGGTGGTGGCTTTACTGCGTGCACGCAAGAAGTAATAGATGGTATCTGCCCCGGTAGCTGACGCTATACTCGCTCGTGCAGGCACCTCGAGGAAGTCTTCTTCGTATGATATGTTGTGCGTACACTCGGCATACACTCCGGTGACGGTGTTATAGGAGAACCATTTGCAGGTAACACTATCATATGGCCAGCCGGCGCACCAAATCATCGAGTCCTTACGGGCGTCTGTCCAGCCGCCTGTAGTCCAGTTGTCATCGCGCATGTAGTAGCCTAACAACGACTCCGAATGCCCCGGGTTGATGAGTGTTCCTTTGTCATTATACCTCGGCTGCAAATTTTCATACTTATACCTCTGCTCGGTGGGGAGCAGCAGACGGTTGCCTGTAGGTGCCATGACCTCATGATCCTCCATGTAGGCATTCCTGTACGTTCCACTGCCATTATCCGTTAGGTCACGATGTTTGTAACCGTCCAACTTCTCAGCCATCTCCGTCCACGGATGCAGTTCGAACACTTCACGTATGGACAGTGTCGGCTCAATGATGGTGGTCATCGTATCCATCATCGCCTGATCCACTTGGTTCTTCTCACCCGGCCTTATGGACAAGGGCAAGTTGTCGTAGTAGTTACTCAGATCGACGGCATACGTGACGGTGTCTTTGCGCGCTGCGCCGAACGTCGTGACAGGCGGAGCCACAGTCGGTGATTTGGATGGAGGATCATACTTGTTGTTGTATTCCTCTGACCTGTAGTGGAACACCGTGTAACGTCCCATAGTGACGAGTTTCTTGCCGCCCTTTCCGTCATCTACCGAGTCTCCGATAATGCGGTACGGATTATTGAATTTACCCACGTTACGTGGCGGCGTACGCCACAGCGAATCCGGTATATCCGAGTCGCCTATCTCACCGGCTCCCTCGCGATACCAGCGCCACCAGCCGTAGAACGCACGTTCGCGTACAGGCAGTTCTACATCCTGCTTGGGATAGTAATAGAGAATACGTTTGTTCTCATGCACCTGCTGCATACCGTTAGTCTGCAAGTCATCACCCGACGCGCCTTTGCTGTGCTCCAGGTGTTGATTGTTTTTATAATCGAACTTACTCGGCTGCGATATCGTCAGGCGGTAGTTAATATACTGCGGTTCGGCTTCGGCATCTGCGCTCGGCTTCACCATCACGACATAGGCAAAGTACAAGTACGCCGTGCGCGGTGAACGAATACCGTTTTCTTTACATCTAACCGTTACCGTGTTCGCCGTCGTGCCGGTCAACTCGCACCACGAAGGCTTGCTACCTTTTTCATCCACCAGACGGATCTCTGCCTTTGCGCGTTCGTTCAGGTGCATAGCATGTGTCGAGTCGGCGCTCGTTACGCTTTTTACAGCGGCAATCTCATCGTACACGTTCAGCACTTGTATTCCCTTGCGGTGCTCGGTGTGCAGGACGAACTTATGTTCATCGTTCTTACTTGGTCCCGAGGTGATGAGCGTCGCGGGGAACGTATAGTTGTACTCATCGCCTTCCACGGTGCACACCAGCGCGTTATACGGTGCCTCATGGTACGTACGGCGAATGAGAGGAATCTTCAGGCTCGCATCGCTGATAGAGCGGAACTTGCTCCATTCACCCTTGAAGTGGTACGTAGGAGCACCGGGCTGTAGCGAGAGGGTGACACACAGGGTATCTACGATGTTCACATACTTACCGTCATACATCACGTTTATCGGGCTGAAATATGTCTCGTTATACCGCCTTGGCGTGATAGTGGTGGTCATCGTTGAGGCGGTAGTGGCAGTATCCAACAGGCTGGATTGTGCCACACGGTGATCACGGATTGTGTCTATCCTAAATTGCGTCTTCCACTCTCTTGCAGCGGATGTCAAACTGTCGATACGCTCCTGCTCCCTGCGGCAGAGGTAGGTCATCTTGTTATCCACCAGCATCGAGTACTCGTGCTGCGCCTTGTAACGCGTCTGTACGGATGCCGAGCCTTCTCGGTTATAGCCAAACTCCAGGCTCTCCACACTGGGATAATCGCCGTTGTTGAGCAGATTGTATTCATCGTGCAGGTATGCCCACGAGAAGACTGTGCCGGCAGCCGAATCGGTTGTTAACTCGATTGTCGGTGCGCCTTCTGCGGATGCACTCGTCAGTTTCAGCCAACCGTTCGGACCATACCTAAGGCGCACCTGCTCTTCGTAATTCGCGTTGTCGTTCGTATATACATTTGCATAACGATATATCAGCAACGACGAGTCGGGACCTACTGCTCCCCGTTCGCTTCCCGGGCTACCCGTGATGCAGAAATGTTTCTTCGTGCCGCTCGGGAGCTGCGTGTACAACGTTAGAGTATCCGTCTGCACGCTCGGGTTAGGATGATACGCAAACTGCCATGGTGTGATATACTGTTTATCCGTGTTCGCATCATTCGCCGCGCCTTTGATCAGATGGGTGGTGCTACCATCCTTGTAGAGCGTCTGATCTTTCAGATTGTACTTACGCGCTATCAGGCCGCTCGTACCTGCAGTGAGGTAGTAACGCTGCTTGTTATATACAGCCGACCAGATCAGTTCCGTGCCCTCCAATGCCGCTTGAATCAATGGTACACGGGCATGCATAACGCTGTCCTTGCCATCAATTCTTATCTTGGATACAACCAGTGTATCGTATTTGACAAAGGCGGCATTCTCGTCTATTACGCGCAAAGTGACGTGATCACCTATAGCTTCTTTTATTGAATATGAGTGTGGATGAGCAAATTCGCACCAGCCCGTACCTGCTACAAGTCCCCAGTTTGACTTAATCGTGTCAGTGGACCGGATATATTCGCCTTCCAAATGACCATCCTTATCCAACATCTGGTTATAGGTCTCTTGGATGAGGTAGAACTTAATCTGCTGCTCTTGCCCCACCAACGGACCAAAGCTGTACCTCTCTTTCTCCGGCTTAAGCACCAAGCGGGTTTTCTCTTCTCCGTAGTGATATGTCTTGGTCTTGATGATCACATCGCGGTAACGGGTATTGGTAGGACGCGCGGGCTTCAGGCCCGGTGCTCCCGTCTTCCATCGACCGCGGTACTCCTTGATTTTGCTGACAGCGCCATGGCTGAGCGTAATACGGAACGTATCGACGATATCGATATAATCACCGCTACGATTCGTCACGTTAATCGGGCTCGTATTGCCGCTGACGATATCGTTATGCCAATGGTAGCTCGTCGCCTCGTGCTGCACGCTGTCGCCTGCACTCAACGGCGCACTCACTCGGCTGTCACGAATGAGTTCAAAAGCCTGCGACACGCGGAAGTCCGGGGATAGATACAAGTCATTCGGGTCACTGATGATCTTCTTGCGGTTTGGGTGGAAATATACGGTATCGTCATCGATAATCATCACTGCCATCAGCTGCTTACCTATCAACGACGACCACACCTCTTCGCGTATCGGCTCGTCTTGATGGAATGCGAAGGTGATCGTATCTTGCCACTCATGCGTCGAATCAGGAATAATGATATAGTGCGCATCCGCCACAATCACAGCCGAGATGTCAAACGTTGTGGCTTCACCTTCTGTCCCGCCGTCGAACTGATTCTTTACCGGGTCATATTTGACGTAAGGCTTATCGCTGTTACTACGCACCTTCAATATCAGCGAGTCGGGTTTGTTCTCATCGTACTCCTCCACGTACCGCTCCGATTTCAGTTTGGTACCCGATATATACGGTACCTTGTAGTTCGGCCAACTGATGTCTGTGGCAGTGCTCGTGGTGGTAAACAGACCTGCCCATGTATTGTTCGCCAGGATGGAGTTCGGGTCGGTATAGTACAAACCTATATACTCATCGTTGGCCGGAGTCCAGTGCTCATAGAATGTCAGCGAATCCTCATAACCCTTCATCGTATAGTGACGCGGGTCTAACACGTGCTCCTTAATATCCAGATCAGGTATATCGCCGTCCTTTCGCTTGATCTCTGCTATCGGACAGCGTAGTTCATATGTACTGAGGTAGTTCGGGTCGCGGTTCTCCGCGTCCTCCATGCCCTGCCAGGTTGCCTCCCAGTTATCGAAATGTCGTGCACGCGCAAAACGTGGAGCATCCGTGTTCGGGTGCGTGAGGAAGTAACGCTTGCTATCCGCCGGGTTGATGAACGATATAGCCATCTGCAAGGTGCCGTCATACCGCGCTTGCGCATAGAGCACCACTTCACCGTCTCCCGCAAACGTAAACTCATCGCCCACCTTTAACGTATCTCCCGATCCATCTGCATTCTTCGTCCAGCCAAGGAAGGTATATTCGGGTTTGATACGCGGTGCCAAGATTGTCACCTTATTTTCACCGGATAAGGGATACTGCAACGGCATCTCCAACCCCATGAATCCGTTGTTGTCATACCGAATCCATTTCGTTTTATCTCCTAAGATAAACACCATATGGCCGTTCGAGTCGGTATTGTTGACGGTAATCTGTGCATAACCGGACTTACCGACAATACTTCCGCCATCGCTCACCGGCACTTTCTTTCCTTGTACCCACTTACTCCATCCTTCGACCACTGCACCAGTGTCAGTCTCGCTGAACTCCAGACCGGTCATCAGCATCGTTCGGATATACAAATCATCATACTCATCCGTGATCGTCCACATCTCCTCACTCGTCCATGTGTAATCGCCCGTCTTGTGCAGACGGATGTTCTTGCCCGTCTCTTTGATTTCCAGGAAATATCCCACCGGCTCAAAACTTACACCTAAGTTATCCGCCGCCGATGTCGTATCCACCACCATCTGTCCGTATGCACCTGCAGGAGCCTTGAACCCCGACAGGTCTTTCATTGGCAGTTCGCGTATGTTGGTGAAGCGGGACTTAGCACCACTCGTTCCCATTGACTCTCCGGCATCGTCTTTATATGTGTTGTCATAACCTACATAGTAATACGTGTGGTCCGGCGCCGGCACACGCATCAGATCCGTCCGGTAATACTTCGTGCTGCCATCGCGGCTCATACACATCAGGCGATCCATCGTGTAGATCGTCTTAGTTGCAGTATATTCGAGCGGGTTGTTTTCATTCTTGCGGTAGCTTACATCATTCTGCTCGTCGGTTGCAAAGAAATAGCTGCTGCAACTGTTAATAGGATCATCCAACAGATAGAGACGGAAGAGCGTACGAGGGGTCTTATCGTGCTTACTATCCGCATAAGCATAAGCAGCTTTACCTTTTTCTATGCTACCTGCACCGGAAGTTAAGTTCCACGTCGATAATGTCGTGTTGAAGGTCACCAAGCCTGCATTGGTATAGGATTGCGGGCTGTTAGCTTTCGGGATTTCGAACATATAGACTTCGCGGTAGGTCATACCCAGGAACCCCGTTCCCATCCTTCCGTTAAAAGGAGCCTTGCCTCGACCCAACGTGCCGTTCGGGGCTAGCGGGTCAAAAGAAGAGAGACCGGAACGACCATCTACCGTAGGCACACCGCGCTCGGTGGGAATGACGAACACGACATCACAGGCATCACCATCGGCGTAATTGTCCGTCAGGTCACCTAAGAACTTAAATTTTTCTTTCGTTTTCAGTGTCTTACCATCGTTCCAAATCGTATAAACGGTACCTTCTTTAGCGCCCAACGCTTTGTTACCACGATCCAGAGGAAAACCCACCGACCATTCGTTCATCTCGGTTACCTCGGTAGCGGGGAGAAGTTTCATATATGTTCCCGCCCCATAACCGAAATAACTATAACTACCCGAATAGCGGGAATAGTTACTAACAAAGAACTCCTCACCGTCTTCTTCTGTGCCGTTACCGTTCTTATCCACCCAGACCGACAGCAAGAACCGTTCGCCCTGCTCCATGTTCACCACCAAACCGGCATCCGTCGGAGTCCAACCCACACCGAACATACGTGGCGCAGTAAACAACGCCATGCTAACTATAAGAATCCGAATAACGAATGAATGCTTGACAAATAACTTACTCATATATTTCATACCTCATTTTGATTTTACGAACAATAATACCTTTCTTTTGCCCTGTAGCTTAGGCGGGGACTTTTCTCTTGCCCTGTAGTTTAGGCGGGGACTTTTTTCTATATGTAATTCATTACATAAAGCATGCAAAGTTACTAAAAATTGCTAAAATTAACAAGTTTTTTCTTAACAATTGCATCAAAACTGCTGCAAAAGTAACTAAATGTCACGTGCAGTTGACTATACTGCGCAAAACATTGCCATTTTCGCTGCACTTCACAATTAGCGTACAAAGGTACAAATAATTCTCCATATATGCAATACGCGCATGCAAAAATTTACGCAGAATGACCAAAATCATGAAAAAATTTACGCAGAATGACATAACTCGTTCAAAATATGTACGCAGAATGACATAACTCATCCCGCTGCCGCACAAAAATTCATTCAATTTGTGTGTTTCCCGTTCGCTCTCCTTCTGTCCAAAATGTGTGTTCCGTGGGCTGTTTTGTTCTGTACTGATTTAACGGATACTACGGATATTTTGTTCATCAGCATCCGTGTTTTTCCGTGTGTTCCGTGGGCTGTTTTGTTCTGTACTGATTTAACGGATACTACGGATATTTTGTTCATCAGCATCCGTGTTTTTCCGTGTGTTCCGTTGGCTGTTTTGTTCTGTACTGATTTAACGGATACTACGGATATTTTG
>Ga0310694_10005562_pt1 | contig 12053 bp, 12 predicted proteins | sample 174DNAGHGhighgp2_FD_203884 | JGI IMG/M metagenome (GOLD analysis project Ga0310694, IMG submission 203884) | Sheep rumen microbial communities from Palmerston North, Manawatu-Wanganui, New Zealand - 1742 DNA GHGhigh gp2 (v2) (version 2) | ecosystem: Host-associated > Mammals > Digestive system...
TTTCTTAAATTTTATGTAGACAAAACCGAAAAAATGTGCTAGAATATCACCGTGGTTAGGGATAATTCTATGACTAAATATAAAATACATTCAAAAAAGCGGTATAAAAGCCGTCCAAATACGTTAGGGGGATAAAAAGTGATTAATTACCTTGATAATAATCAAATCAAACTTATTGGAACAGTAGTTTCAGACAAAACATTTAGTCATGAAGTTTATGGTGAAGGCTTCTACTCTTTCGATTTAGAAGTACCAAGACTTAGCGATACAAGTGATATTATTCCTGTCATCGTTTCAGAAAGACTAATTGCTGGTTTTGATTTTCATGTTGGCATAAAAGTAGTAATTGATGGACAATATCGTTCATACAACAACATGGAAAATGACAGAAACAAACTTGTACTTACTGTATTTGTTAAAGAAATTCGTCTTCAAACAGAAGAAGATGAAAATGTTAACTCTAATGAAATCATATTAAATGGTTTCATCTGTAAAAAACCTATTTATAGAACTACTCCATTTGGAAGAGAAATTGCTGATGTGCTTCTTGCAGTAAACAGAGCATACAACAAATCTGACTATATTCCATGTATTGCTTGGGGTAGAAACGCTAGATTTTGTCAAAGCCTTGAAATTGGTAAGAGTGTAAAGGTTTGGGGCAGAATCCAAAGCAGACAATATGAAAAGAAATTAGAAGATGGAACATCTGAAATTAGAAGAGCTTATGAAGTTTCAGTATCAAAAATGGAACTTGAAAAGAAAGAAAACGAAGATGTAAAACCTGAAGATCTTTCAAATAATGTTAATACTGAGGAACAAATTGGTTAAATTTCATAATTATCATCCTCTTTACTAGACTCGCTAAGCTAATTAGCGAGTCTTTTTTTGGGGCAAAAAAAAATCGTCTTAAAAAGACGACTTTTTTTATAAGTAAAATTATTGTAATTCAACAACAGCACCAGCATCAACAAGAGCTTTTTGTAAGTTTTCAGCATCTTCTTTAGAAGCGCCTTCTTTAACTGTCTTAGGAGCTCCGTCAACAAGTTCTTTAGCTTCTTTTAAGCCAAGACCTGTAGCTTCTCTAACTGCTTTGATAACAGCAATCTTGTTTGATCCAGCTTCTTTTAATACAACGTTGAATGATGATTTTTCTGCTCCAGCAGCCTCACCACCAGCTGCAGGTGCAGCTACTACTGCAGCAGCTGCTGCAGATACTCCAAATTTTTCTTCAATAGCTTTAACTAAGTCAGCTAATTCTAATACTGTAAGTTTCTCAACTTCAGCAACGATTTCTTCGATTTTCATGATTTTTTTCTCCTTTTCTTTTTATAATATTTTAAATTTTTTACGCATTTTCGCCAGCTTCTTTTTGTTGTCTAACTTGATCTACTACTACTGCGAAGTTTCTAATATTAGCAAGCAATACTGTAGCAAGTTGAGTAAGAAGCATTTCTTTTGATGGAAGTTTAGCTAGTCTTTCAATTTCAGCAACTGAAATAACTTTACCATCCATAACTCCACCTTTGATTTTGTAAAACTCTGAAGTTTTAGCATAATCATAAATAACTTTAGCAGGATCAACGTAATCTTCATAGCTGAATGCTACTGCTGTTGGACCTTCTAAAAGTGGTTCTAATTCATCTAATTTAGCTTCTTTAGCAGCAAATTTTAATGTAGAGTTCTTAGCAATCTTGTATTCTGTGTTAGATTTTCTAAGACCAGCTCTCATTTTAGTATCATCGCTAACGTTGATACCTCTATAATCAGCTAAAATAACTAATTTAGATTTTTCAAATTTTTCTTTGTACATTTTAACTTCTTCTTGCTTTTTAGCAAGAACTTTAGCGTTTGCCATAGAATGTATGTCCTCCTCTCTTTTTGGTTTTATTATAAATTTTAATTATAACCATAAATAAAAACTCCAGTATCCGCCGAGAATACTGGAGTAAAAACTCTTAAATAGTACCTCGGTAGGAACCTTTATTTTTGACCTACTGTCTTTGGCTATTAAATTATAATCATATTAGGCTTTAATGTCAACACCAGGACCCATTGTGCTAGAAACAGATACGCTTTGGATGTATGTTCCTTTAGCTGCAGCAGGTTTAGCTTTAACAATAGCTTCATATAATGCTTCGTAGTTTTCAATTAATTTCTCTGCTCCAAATGAAGCTTTTCCAATTGGACAGTGAATAATATTGTTTTTATCAAGTCTATATTCGATTTTACCAGCTTTAATTTCTTGAACAGCTTTACCAACGTCCATTGTAACTGTACCAGATTTAGGGTTTGGCATTAATCCTTTTGGTCCTAATACTTTACCTAGTCTTCCGATAACACCCATCATATCAGGTGTAGCAACGATAACATCATAATCAAACCAGTTTTCTTTTTCAATTTTTGGAATTAAATCTTCTGCTCCAACAAAATCAGCTCCAGCAGCTTGTGCTTCATCTGCTTTTGCTCCTCTAGCAAATACTAAAACTCTTTGAGTTTTACCTGTACCATGAGGAAGAACGATAACTCCTCTAACTTGTTGATCAGCATGTTTTGAATCAACACCAAGTTTGAAATGAACTTCGATTGTTTCATCAAATTTTGCTTTTGGCATTTTTTCAACTAATTCAATAGCTGCCTTTGCATCATAAGCTGCATTTGCGTCAATCATTTTAACGCTGTCTTGATACTTTTTACTTCTTTGTTTCATTTTAAAAATCCTCCTTTGGTTTTAACGACTGTATTTCTTACAATCTCCCATTTTATATAACTAATCAGCTACAACAATACCCATAGATCTTGCAGTACCTTTAACCATGCTCATAGCTGCTTCTAATGATGCTGCATTAAGGTCTGGCATTTTTGTTTTAGCGATTTGTTCACAAGTTTCTTTTGAAATTGTAGCAACTTTATCTTTGTTTGATTTAGCACTACCTTTTTCAATTTTAGCTGCTTTTAATAGTAAATCAGCAACTGGTGGAACTTTAGTGATAAATGTGAATGATTTATCTTTGTTAACTGTGATAACAACTGGAATAGTCATACCAGCTTGATCAGCTGTTCTATCGTTGAATTCCTTAACGAATTGCATAATGTTGATACCACTACCACCTAATGCTGGACCAACTGGTGGAGCTGGAGTAGCTTTACCAGCAGGAATTTGTAATTTTATAATTTTTACTTCGTTTTCTGCGCCTTTTGCTGCCATTTGAAATGACACCTCCTTATACTTTCTGAACTTGATCAAAGTCTAGTTCTACTGGAGTTTCTCTTCCAAACATAGAAACTAATACTTTGACAGTTGCTTTCTCTTGATTTATAGATTCTACAACTCCTACGAAAGAAGCAAGTGGTCCTGTAACAATCTTAACAGTATCACCAGCAACATAGTCGATTTCAACTGGAGCAGTTTCAAATCCCATCTTACGAATTTCTTCGTCTGTAAGAGGCTCTGGCTTACCACCAGCACCAACGAAACCTGTAACTCCACGAACATTACGAACTACGTACCATGTTTCTTCAGTAAGAATCATCTTTACTAGTACATACCCTGGAAATACTTTTCCATAAGTAGTTTTCTTTTTGCCATCTTTAATTTCAATTCTTTCTTCCATTGGAACAACTATTTCTTGGATGACATCTTGCATATTTCTATTTTCAACAGCTCTCTCCAAAGTATCTTTAACTTTGTTTTCATATCCTGAATATGTATGAGCTACATACCATTTAGCTGTCTCTTGTTTTTCTAAATCATCATCAAGCATGTTACTCCTCCTTCTTTAATTAGATTGAAATTCAAATATCATTTGTTAAATAAAGCCCAGTAATTAATATTAATATTTTCAAAAATCATATTAAGAACAACTAAGATAAGAGTGATAATTAATACGAAAAATACAACTGTACCTGTGCTTTTAGCTGTTTGAGCTCTTGTAGGCCAAATAACCTTTTTAAGCTCTGCAACCATGTTTTTGAAAAATGAACCTTTTTTAACATTTACCTCTGTTTTATCTGGCATTTAAATCACACCTTTACCAAAATTATTTTGTTTCTTTATGAACTGTATGCTTTTTGCAGAATTTGCAATACTTTTTCATTTCAAGTCTGTCTGGATCGTTTTTCTTGTTTTTCTTCTTGTCATAATTTCTTTGATTGCATTCTGTGCAAGCAAGTGTTATTTTATCTCTCATTTTTACACCTCCATAGGTTTAAAAGCATTGCAATTAGGCACTTTTTCGTCGAAAATAGAAGCACCCTTAAGATTCACATCTCTTAAGAAATTCGAACATAAAAAAAGAACCTCTTGCGGTTTGCGTACTTATTATAATACCGCACAGAGGCTTTGTCAATCACTTTTAACTATATTTTATGCTTTTCTAGCACATATTTATACACTCTTAAACAATCTTCTGTCATTTTCTCAACTGAGTAGTATTTTTTTACTGTTTCACGATTGTAAAGTCCTTGATTTTGTAAGATTTCAGAAGATTTTTCAAGCAAATCTAAAACATCTCTTTTTAATAGTTCTGGACTACTCATCTCAAGTCCTCTACAGCAAAAATTAGTATCAATTCCTACTTTAAGCTTAGAATCATCAAAAATGCCAATATATCCTTCATTTCCAGCAACAATTACTGGTTTTTCGCTTGCCATTGCTTCTAAAGCCGATCTACTAACGCCAATAAATATCTTGCCCATATTGGCAAATTTATTAATATCTGTCCTACTTCCAGTGAGAGTTATTAAGTTTTTGCCTAAGTCCTTATTAATAGCATCGCTTTTTGATTTTATTTCATCAAAGCTATCTCCACCACCAACAATTACTATTTGTAGGTCGTTAATTTTTGAGTCTAAATCTTTGGCAATTTCGACTAGTTGCTTTGCAACTAAGGCTCTACTTTCATCTAGTCTGCTAATATAAACTATAGTATTAGTCTTACTTGGTTCTCTTAATGAGAATTCTTTAACAACATCATCATAATTAGTAGCAGAACTAAATTTTTCTATGTCTATTCCATTAACAGTAACGACAATTTGTTCTGCTGGGATACCATAATTATTAATCAAATATGTTTTAATATCATCGCTTACTGCAACAGTTCCTTCACCCCAATTTGTCATAGCTTTAAGAAGTGGTGTAACCTTGAAAGTCCAGTGTGCAGTCGTCACATAAGGAAACCCTAATTTCTTATGAAGCTTTCCCAAAAGAAACGAACTAATACGTGTATGTGAGTGAACTAAATCTATCTTTTCATCTAATATGAGCTTTTTCAATATTTTATATGACTTAAGCATGTTTTGTGGATTTTTATTGTGAAGAGGCGCCCATACTGTATGAATGCCAAATTCTTCTAATTCATCATTATATTTTCCACCATTAGAAACAACCCATACTTCATGACCTCTCTTTTTAAGTTCTTTAGAGAGTTCAAGTATATGGGTTTCTGCTCCACCTATTCCCATGCCCATTGTTGCCATTAATATTTTCATATAATTCCCCTTTTGAAATACAAATTACAACAAAATATGAAATCCTAGTTGTAATATAAGAACTATAATAAGTCCTGGAATACCAAGAATACCGCAAATTAATGCAGAAATCCAGTTAACTGCAACACCAATACCAATAGCTTTTAAAACTAAAAGAATAATAAATCCTAAAATGCCATTGATTACTATTCCAATTAATGTTTTAACTGATTTACCTATTAACTTAACTATTAATAAAACTACTGCTAATGCAATTGCAAATACAACTATATTACCAACCATTTTAGATTCCTCCATTCATAATCTAACTTTAGTTTATCATTTATAAAAGAGTGTTTCAATAACTACTTTATTATTCTTCATATTCAAATTCCCAGTCAAAAATCTGCACAATATCACCTGGTTTTACGCCTTGTCTACGAAGCTCGGCATCAACACCAATTCTACGAAGATTCATATGGAAATAAGCTAAAGATTCATAATCTGAAAAGTTTATTCTTCTCATAAGATTTTCAACTTGCTTACCTGTAACTACAAATTTATTTTCTTCTTTAGTTACTTCAAAACCTTCTTTTTCATCCTCAAAAGTATAGTAAACAGTGTCATTTGATACTTCAAATTCTACTTTAGGAATAGTCTGAAGAAGTTCATAAGCTCTATTGAATAATTCTTCTAGTCCTTCTCCTGTGATAGCTGAGATTTTAAATATTTCAAATCCTTTTTCTTTAGCTGATTCTGATAGTCTATTAAAATTATCCTCGTCTACTAAGGCATCTGATTTATTAGCTGCAACTATTTGACACTTTTTAGGTAAATCTTCACTGTATTTTGCTAATTCTTCATTAATCTTATTAAAGTCATCAACAGGATCTCTTCCTTCAGTACTTGCAACGTCGATAACATGAATTAAAAGTCTTGTTCTTTCTATATGACGTAAAAATTGGTGTCCAAGTCCTACTCCATCACTTGCACCTTCTATAAGTCCTGGAATATCAGCCATTACAAAGCTTCTACCACCACTTAAATTTACCACACCAAGATTTGGATCTAAAGTTGTAAAATGATAATTCGCAATCTTTGGCTGTGCCTCTGTCATACGAGATAAAAGTGTCGATTTACCAACATTTGGAAAACCAACTAATCCAACATCAGCAATTAATTTAAGCTCTAGAATAACTGTTCTTTCTTGACCTAATTCACCAGTCTCAGCAAAGTTTGGTATTTGACGTGTAGCAGTTGCAAAATGAACATTTCCTTTACCACCTTTGCCACCTTTTAATATACACTCACTTTGTCCTTCAACACTTAAATCTGCCAATATTTTGCCGGTTTCTTCATCTTTAACAACTGTACCTTGTGGAACTTTTATATGTATGTCTTCACCTTTTTTGCCATTACAGCGAGAGCCGCTTCCATTTTCACCATTTTGAGCTACAAATTTCTTCTTATATCTAAAGTCAATAAGCGTATTTAGTCCCATATCTACATCAAAATAAACGCTCCCGCCTCTTCCGCCATCTCCACCATCTGGTCCACCATTTGCAATATATTTTTCTCTTCTAAATGTTATTGCACCATTGCCACCTTTTCCGTGAGCAAATAGTAATCTTAGCATAATCTATAAACATTTAAAAAACTCCTTAAATAAAAATAAAGCGAGCAAATTCATGCTCGCCTTACATTATATCACGATTTATAATAAATTCCAATTATAATATTATTTTAAAGCTACTAATCTGCATCTTGAGAATCATCATTTGGCATTATTATATATAATTCTTCCCTCATTTTTTCTCCATTTGCATCAGCTTTTAAATCAATATATGCTGGTGTAAATTTCGTCTTATGGAAGCCCATTTCATATATTATAGTGCTCTTAGCCGGTGCTGTGACATATCTAGTAGTTACCATATCATAAGATTGTGTATTTCCTCCAATAAGAGTTTTTATTGTAGTACCATCAAAATCTAGTGAAATATCTTTATTAGTCTTATTTCTTATATGCATAACAACTACAAATTTATCATCATATTGTATGCAATAATCTGAATAGAATTCAAAAGTTGCATTACTCTCTACTGTTCTAAATTGTTCAACTGATTTTACTTTACCAAAATATAAGTAAAGAAAATTTGTCCCCTTTTCTTCAAATTTACTTGAATCATAAGGTTCTTCAGTATAATTTTTTAATTCAACAACAATTGGTTTAGTCTCAGTACCTTCTTTATAGATGTTAATATAAATTGTGCTCCATTCGGAATTAAAATCCATTGCATAATACTTTGCACCTTTTTCAAAAGTTTTATCAAAGTATTTTTCAAATTCAGCTTCAGTCATAAACAAAGCCGTTTTATAATCATAATGCATCAAAGAGTACATCTCAGATATCTTTCTGTTGTTTATCAAATCAAGTACATAATCTATTCTTTGATCTATCAAATCTCTATCTTCTTGAGCTAGATTGTAATATGATTTATTTTTATCAACAGCTTCATACTTACCTGTTACTTTTCCTGTTTTAACATCTTCTACTTTTTTAATATATTGTTTGTCAGTATAAGATATTTTACTTGAACTCTTATTACCTTTATTTGCTCCAACAAGTCCTAAAATTACATTGAAAATAACTATGATAATTACCAATACTGCAACAAACATTATTATTAGTTTTTTATTATTCATATTAAAACCTCATTTGATTTTATTTAGTGTAAGGTAGCACAAATTAATTTGTGCTACCTTATTTAATTATTTAAGGTGTTACGTTACCGGATTTGTAGTTCCCGCAGTTAATTGAAATGGAACTCCATGTATCTTATCATTGTTTTCTTGAACTCTATCCATAAACCCACCTTCTGAATCATCCGAATATGCTGGAATAGGAACCAATTCCTCTTCATAATTAACCTTATCTGCATCTCTATGGACATTATCGGTAATTAGTTTTGAGTAATCAATTATTCCTTCAGTAACTAAGTCTTCTGTATCATATAGAATAGCGTATTGTGGAACATAGTTTTTAATTTCTACATATCCATTCTTTTGATGAGCAGATACTTCTGTACCTGTAGTAACAGAGTCTTTTGCTAATTGATCTAAGTTATCATAGTTTAGGGGGCTTACAAATGATATTTCACTAGCTGTCATTCCATCGCCTTCACTTTGTGGAATCGAAGCACCAGCCACTTGTTGATATGGATATACAGTTCTTTCTAACGCATAGTATTCACTCGAAACATCACTATCTGCTTTATCTGCATACCAGAATGGTGTAAAGAATGGATACATAAATCTTGCAGGCGATGCTGGCTCTGTATTAAGTTTCAAGTTCATATGACAATGGAATCCAAGACTCTTACCTGTTGTTCCTTCATAACCAATTACTGTTCCTGCACCGACATACTCACCAACTTGTACTATCGGCGTTCTCTTCATATGACAATAACATGATGTAATTAATCCATCTTTATCATGAACAATTCTTACGTAGAAACCACTACCTCCATTACCTGCTACTATATCAACATATCCTGGAGCTACGGCTCTTACTTCTTGCCATACTGTTTGTCTTTCAAGATTTTGTTTAACAACTTTTTCTGCTTTTTCAGGATCCTTTTCAATTAATGCTTGTCTATAAACCATGTATGCATATGCAGCAGATGCGACACCTGGAAATGTATATTCAGTGTCTCCTAATTTTAATGTAGTAGGTGTACCTGGATAATACAATCCACCATTTCCACCATTAATTGACTCTCTATAGGTAACTCCACCTGTACTACCTGCACTAGTATCATCATCACTAGCATCTCCGCTTAGTGGGAATCTTTCACCGCTTGCTAAATCAGGCATTCCACTAAAATCTGTAGTCGTAGGTGCGGTATATTTAAATGATCCATCAGCAGAATAGTATAATGTAACTTTTCCGCTGCTATCTACTTTTGTTTTAATTACAGCTGAATTACCTTGTTTAGGATAGAATCCATATCCATAATTCTCGTTAAACATTATTTTTTCAGAATCGTTTGTCTTATCCCCAACCATGACAGAATCATATATTTCAGCTGTCTTTACTCTTCCATATAAGTCTGCTGCTTGGTGAGCATAAGAGAATCCTCCCCATTTTCCAATCATACCATACTCATTGTCACTAGCATGTGCCGAAAATGCATATAGAGATCTAGATGTTTGATCACCAAACAACCATAAAGCATATACACTATGTCCATCATCTACTATGTGCTTTGTTTCTGGATATTCATCATAATCTATTTGCTGCCATGTAAATAATGGCAATCTACTTCTCATAACATTTTCATGTTGCTCATCTATAGCATCATTTCTTGTACAAATAATTCTATCTAACCAAAATGCTTTTTCACAAGTAAATGGATCAAATTGCATTATTTCATCAGGTATATACATATATTGATATGAATCTTCATGAATATATGATTTTCCATCATCACCAGTTAGTGGATCAAAACCAGGTGCGTAATCTTCACTTTCGTAATCTCCCGATGCAAAAACAATATAATGATCATCAGTTTCGTCATCACCAGAAGAATAAAATGAACGAGCTTGATCTTTAGCATATACACCTTGAGTATACTTAATTAATTGATAAATATCTCTAATATAATGGTCAGCTGCATGAATATTTTTATTTCCTGCTTCTTCCCATTCATTAATAATAAGTCTTACATCATTTTCTCTTGTCTTATTTGCATTACTTATATGTGCTCCAAATATTGGACCAAAGAATTGACATCTAAAGTTAGCATCTTCATAAGATGATAATATATCATGTATGCCGCAAGCATCATTATTGTTACTAATTACAAAATGATAATTATTCCAATCTGATTGATGAAATTCTCCTTTTATAACTTCAATATTCTTAAATTTCTTTTCAGCTGCCCAATACTTTGCGTCTTTAACAAAATATCCATCCATCTCTTTTGTAATTATTCTTTGAGATATTGGAGATACTGCAATTGTAACAGGGAATGTTGCAGAAATCTCTGGCTTTGTTTTAATTTGATTTATATCATAATAGTCTGAAAGTGTAGGAGTATATTGTGTTGAACTTGATGAAGAAGGAGCTTGACCATATTTTAACTTCTTACCTGCATCCCCTGCTACTTGTGGACCATATATAGAATCCATAAATGTTTGAACATCCTCTGAAGTAATATCATATCTTCCTTTTGGAGAAAAAACATCATATTGCCAAATTGAAAATATATCCCTAATTAAAATCTCATAAGTTGTTAGATTTTGTGGGTTTTTGTCATTTCTTAATTCATCTGTAACATCAGCAGGATCTGAGCTAACAACATAATCGGTTACTGGCTGAGTTATATCATCTTCAACTCCACCTTCAATTTGATCATCAGTTAATATATCTAATTTTTTTAATTTTATATAATACTTTTTCTTTCTTACATCTGGGTCTATAGCTTCACCCCAAGAGTCTGGAACATCTTCTAGGAATAAGCCTTTATATTCTGGAATAGTTTGTTGATCCATAATGAAACCATTTTGTGGAAATTCACCAGCTTTTTCTGGCCTATACTTCTCATTTATATCCAAATAATAATCATCACATGGTTTTTCTTCATAAGCATCTTTGCTTCTTCCCTGACCATCAACAGTTCCCTCTTTATAACCATCTCTATCTGGTGTTAATACTACGCCATAATCCCTACTACCTTTACCCCACAATGGATATTCTGCTCCTCTTTGCAATTCATCAAGTTTATCAGCATATCCAGGAAGTAAGAATTTAGCAATTTTATATATATCAAGTCCAATATCATCTAACTGCTCAGCAGTTAAAGTTTGTTCTGTATTACTATATTTATATTCTGTCCATGCAGCAGCAGTTTCATGCCATACTGAAGGATCCCCACTATAATATCCCTGTGCTGGATGATATTCTGTTTCTTCCTCAGTGAAATGGAATGTTACTGCTCCATTAGCACAGTCAAAATCAAATCCTAATCCTTCAAAAGCATCTGTAACTAACCAGTTTTCATATGATTTTTCAACATTACCACCTTTTGTATTTGCAAACTCCCAATTTCTAAATGTTGATGAAATCAAATCAGTTGCTTCAAATCTAGCAAATGTATGATAATGTGTAATTTGAGATACATCATCTATTTCATTGCCTGTTACAAAATAAGCATATTTAGCTTCACCGTTTTCATCACAAATGATAACTGCAGTATGTTTCAAATGATCTTTGATTTGAATACATACTCTCAAGAACGGAATAAAGCATACATCACTATTTGATGTGTTATATATTCCATAAATATTATCATCTTTATAAATCTCTCCAGCAGCTGAATATTTGTGTTTATAGATTGTACTGCCATTTTTGTCTTTTACCATATCAGTTGGAGGTGATTTTTGTTTTATTTCAGGTTCAACAGTAGAAGGAATTTGGTAATGTATCCTCATTTCAGAATTATTCTCATCATTAACAGCTTGACATTTAGTTAGGTAACCTTCTCCATTTGTACCTTTTCTATAAGCAACTACTTCTTGTCCTAAGA
>Ga0310694_10005564_pt1 | contig 12050 bp, 4 predicted proteins | sample 174DNAGHGhighgp2_FD_203884 | JGI IMG/M metagenome (GOLD analysis project Ga0310694, IMG submission 203884) | Sheep rumen microbial communities from Palmerston North, Manawatu-Wanganui, New Zealand - 1742 DNA GHGhigh gp2 (v2) (version 2) | ecosystem: Host-associated > Mammals > Digestive system >...
CCTTGGTGCAGGGCTCCAGCGGCGAGAAGGTGGCCACGTTCTCTTCGATGTGCTCCATGCGGTTCATGCCGCTCAGCGTGGTCAGCACGTTGGGGTGCGAGCCCACCCAGCGGAAGCCCCAGCGTGCAGGGCTGTCGTCGGGCCGCGAGTGGCGCAACTGCTGGCGTATGTCGTCGGCCACGTTGGCCAGGCTGCCGCCGCGTATTGGTTCCATGATGACGCACTGGATGCCCAACTTCGCGAGCCGCTTGTAGAGGTACTCGGCGTTGGCGTCGCCACGCCGACGGTTGCGAACGGCATACTTCCAGTCGAAGTAATTCATCTGTATCTGCACGAAATCCCAATGATATGTGTCGTTGTGGTCGAGCAGCCAGTCGAATACCTTCACGTCGCCGTGATAGCTGAATCCCAAGTGGCGTATGCGTCCGGCTTCGCGCTCCTTGAGCAGAAAGTCTAGCAGGCCATTGTCGAGGAAGCGGCCGCGTAGTGCATCCATACCGCCGCTGCCTACGCTGTGGAGCAGGTAGTAGTCGATGTGGTCCACGCGCAACTGGCGGAACGAGTTCTCATACATCTCTTTCGACCGCTCGAAAGACCACAGGTCGCGGTTCTGGTTTGACATCTTCGTGGCCACGTAGAACTTCTCGCGCGGGAAACGACTCAGTGTGCGGCCTGTGACTCCCTCGTTGCGCCCTTGGCCGTAGATGGGTGCGGTGTCGAAGTAGTTGATGCCGTGTTCGATGGCGTAGTCCACCAGACGGTCCACTTGCTCCTGCTCGCGTGGCAGGCGCATCATGCCGAATCCCAGCAGCGAAATCTTCTCGCCGCTGCCATTCTGTGTGCGGTAGGTCATTCCTGTGCCGCCCGTGGTGGTCTGAGTCTCTTGTTGCGCGTCTGCAGCGGAGAAGGGTGTTGCCACCGAGTGTAGCGGTCTGAAGGCCATCAGCGAGAAGGCCGATGCCGAGCCAATGAGGAATTGGCGTCGGTTGATGTCGTGTGATTCTTTCTTTGCCATAATGTCGGGTTTCTTTATTTGACAGCCCAGCGGCCAAAAGGTTGCATAGCGGACACAAAAAAAATATGTACGCGCACGCGCATAAGACACTACGTCCTCCTGATTGCTTGCTGTGAAAATTTCTACGCGACGTGTGGCATCAGTTCCTGCTGAACTTCGTAGCCACGCTGTGTCCTGTGCTGTCTGTGATGCGGGCCACGTAGGTGCCGCGTGCCAGGAGCGAGATGTTCACTTCGCCACGTCCATCCTGCATCGGCACGTCGGTGTGCATCACCATCGAGCCGCCCAGTGTATAGACGCTGAGTGTGGCCGTCTGAGCTTCCTCGCTGTGTATGAGCAATGCCGAGGATCGTGGCTGTATGCTCAGTCCACCGTCGCGCGAAGCCATCGTCTCGCTGATGCCATCGCCGCCCGTACCCGTCACAGGCTCGCCCTGCCAGCGTTCGGAAAGCATGGTCATCGTGTTCCACTTCTCGATGGTCGGGCGCGAGAAACGATAGGTCTGGCGTGTGCCGTCGGGGAACCGTCCGAAGCTCTCTGTTCCGTCGTGTGCGCAGTAGATGAGCGTGTCGGCCCACAAACGGTCGGGCGACGTCAGTACCACGTAGGCTTGGTCGGCGTTTGCCAGTTTGAAGGATGCGTGCAGCTCGCTGACGGCTGGCGACTTGTCGCACCAGACGATGCGGTAGCCGTGGGCCGGCAGTATGGTGCTGACCTGCTGCTCGCCGCTTGTGATGCAGCATTTGGTGGGTTGGTCTATGTCGTCCGAGAGGTAGTAGCCCTCGAGGTCGATGTCCTCGTCTGTGGTGTTGAAGAGTTCCACCCAGTCTTCCTTCTTGAAGTGCTCGTTCACGAACATGCTGCCCGAGGCTGCCACTTCGTTGATGACGACTGGCGGCAGTGCTGCTGCGGCCTGCTCGTCGCGCACGAAGAGAGCCTGCAGTTCCATCTCGGCGCCCTCGGGCAAGTCTAATTCGGGCGTGTCGCCCAGCATAGTGGTGCCGGTGTTGATGGAGCGGCGCAGCGTCAGCGATGCATCCCAATAGATGTCGCTGCTCGTCTTGTTGTTGTTATGCACCTCCACTGCAATCACATTGTCGCCGCGTTTGAACAGCGTGGGACTGAGCGTTGTAGTTCCCTGGTCGGGGTTGTTGGACGATGCGCCCGAGCTGAACGTGGCATACTTCACCGTACCGGTGGGCATGTTTGTGCGGAAGGCTTCGGTGCCGTTCACGTACACGATGGCTCCGTCATCGACGCTGAATCCCAGCTGGAACACATCGTCGGCCGTCGGTTCCTCGTCGAGTGTCAAGTGGTGGCGGAAGTAGAAGGTGGTGCGGCGGTTGCTGGTGTCGCCTCCGTAGTCCAGAATCGTGCTGAACTGCGTGTTATCTTTGGCGTAGCCCAGCGGGCCGTTGCCTTTCGACCAGCGCGAGTCGTTGTAGGCCGACGTATTCCAAGTGGCTGTAGCGTCGAGGCTTCCCTTGTCGTAGTAGCTCCATTCCGAGCGCGACGGGATGAGTGTCTGCTGCGTGCCAGTCACCTTGCCTCCCACCAGCTTCCACTGCGAGAATCGGTAGCCTGCGGGTGCTTCGGCCCGGAGGTGAATGGGCGGATAGAGACGTCCGATGAGTTTGCCCGTGGGCACAATCTGGTCGTTCACGAAGAGGCGAGCGCCCTCTGTGTTGGCCGAGATCGAGACGTCCTGCGGTGTCACACCGGAGAGTCCGAATGCCTTGTAGGCCTCCAGTACGGGATACATCTCGGCATGCCGCCCGTGGAATCTCTCTATCAGCGTGTTGCCTGTGTTCCAGGGCGAGACGTTGCGCCCGTAGCCGTTGTCGGGCTGCAGCTGTATCTCTTCCACGCGTGTGCAAAGTTCGCGCAGGATAGCTTCGGCGCGGTTAGGGTCGTAGACAGAGCCGGCCACGATGCAGAAGGCATCGATGAAGTGGCGGCAGAACTCGGCATTCTTGAGCAGGTTGAGGAAGATGGTTACTATCTCCACCTCGCCCGTGATGCGTGGAATTGGCTCGCTGAACTCGTTGTAGAGCGGGTTCCACGTCCAGTTCTTCTTGTTGGCAAACGACTTGAAGACGTCGGTAAGGTTGAAGGCGTGGTCGATGTCGTAGGTGATGACTCGGAAGCGCCCGTTTTCAGCCCGTGGGCGCCAACACTTGAAGTTATTCTTTGGCCAGTCGTCGTTGCCCAGATAGAACTCCACGGCCATGTAGTTGCAAAACTCGTCGATGTCGAGCAGTGTGCAGATTTCGCGATAGCTGTCGGCATTGGAGGCTGTCTTAGCCAGTGTGTAGAGCCGTTCCCATGCGGTGCGGTCGCCGGCCATCTGCACGTATCCCGAGTCGCCGTCCATCTCGAAGAAGTCTATCTCCTCCTCGTCGTATCCATAGTTTGCAAAGACGTAGTTCTTGTTGTTCGGCTCGCGCATGTTGATGGTACCGCGGTAGAGGCCGTTGATGAAGTGCACCACTGGCTCGTAGCCCTGTATGTCCAGGTTCAGGCCGCTCAGCAGTGCAATGTGCTGCACGGCTGGGTCTCGCAGGCGGCTGTTGTAGTCGTTTCCGGCGCTGCGGAACACCATTTGCTTGTGGCGCAGGTGTGGCTTGTGGGGGAAGAATTGGTAGCGGAGACGGTTGTCGCCCAGCAGCTTCTCGGCTTTTACCTTGAATCCGTACGGCGTGTATCGGCGGCTGTAGGCTCCGTTGCGCTTGACGGTGACCTCCTGATTGATGACTCCCTTGCCCTCGGCCGTGATGAACTCAAAGTTGAGCGGGCGGTCCCAGTCCATGTTCCAGTTGCATGGCGTGGTCTCTCCCAGTCCGGCACGGCCGTTGGTGCCGCGGGTGAAGATGCCCAGCTCGGAGCTGTAGAGGTTCTTGGGATCCGTGGCAATCGAGACGATGGGGATGGGAATGTCGAACGCCTCGTTCACGTAGGTGCGAGTCACCACATCGCTGGGCAGCATGCCGTCGCAGAAGAGTCGGAAGCGCATCACAGTGGTCTCCGTCAGGTTGAAGCGGCCGACGCGAGTAATCGTGCCGTGTGTCTTGGTCGGTGTGCTGCCGTCCTTGGTGTAGCGGAGCGTGCATCCTTCGGGTATGGTGACGGTGATGGTGAGACGTTGCGGGAAGACACAACTCTCGTGGCTCACCTCGGGCGGTGCCAACTGTTCGCTGCAGAGCGTCTGCTCGCCGTTGGTGGCAGCTGGTGTGGGCGTGCCCGTATAGCCCCACTCGTTGTCGCCGTCTGTCCGTCGTGCATAGCTGCATCGCAGGATGGCTGGCGGATAGTCGGCCTGCAGAATCAGGTGGCCGTATGGGTCGCAGAGGTAGAAGGTGCCGCCGTCTTCGTCAAACGACATGCGCAGCTGGCTCGGGCAGTACTTGTCGTGATGGTCGAACCAGAGGTTCAGAAATCCGTGTGGCGGCAGTACGTGCGGCTCTGTGATGTGGTACTTCATCAGGCTGTCAGGGTCGTCGCTCACCCAGCATCCTTTGAAGTCCATTTCCTGGCCCGAGCGGTTGAACAGCTCCACCCACGCACCGTAGTTCCAGCTCGGATCTACAAACTGGTCGTAGTTTCCCACCATTATCTCGTTGATGCAGATGGAGTCGGCCATCATGTCGGTCGGTGTCAGCTGTGCTTTGGCCGACAGTTGTGCAAGCCCCGCCAGCAGCAGTGTCACTAATATTCTGCAACTTCTCATCGTTCTCTTTCTTCTTTTTTGTTGTTAGCTAATGCAAAGGTACTCAAAATCTTTTGTTTCGCGCGCACGTGGGACAGAAAAATGTGCAAGATGTCATTTCTTTTAACATTTGCCGCACGAAGCATTTTTACAGGACGTAATAATACGACGATAGGACAAAATGAACGAAAATGCGGCCTAAAAAGCATTTTTGTAGGATATTCTTGCGTGTAATGTCATTCTTTGGCTTACCTTTGCGGCCGATTTAAGAAAACCAATACAAAGTTTATTATGAAGAAAACATTGTGCTTTATCGTGGCCTGCGGCATCTACGCATCGCAAGCTGTGGCCGGAGGCCTACTCACAAACACGAACCAGAACGCATCGTTCCTGCGCCAGATGAGCCAGGACGGCATCATCGACATAACGGGCCTCTACGCCAACCCGGCTGGCACGGCCTTCCTGTCGCCGGGCCTGCATCTGAGCCTCAACATCCAGAGCGCCAAGCAGAGTCGCGACATCACCACCACGTTCCCGCTCTTTGCCACCAACACGGCCAACCCGCAGGCGACGCATCGTTTCGAGGGTGATGCCAATGCACCCATCATTCCTTCGCTGCAGGCATCGTACAACTGGGATGGTCGCTGGAGCGCCAACCTTGCTTTCGCACTCGGCGGCGGTGGTGGCAAGTGTGAGTTCGACCAGGGACTCGGCTCCTTCGAGGCACTCTATGCCGGTCAGATTATGTCTGGCATTGTCTCCAATCTGGTGGCGAATGGTGTGCCTGCGCCTGCTGCTCAGGCTGCCTTCCGCGGCTACAGCCTCAACGAGTACATGAAGGGTCGCAACTATCAGTTCTGCTTCACCCTGGGCGGCACGTACAAGATACTCGACAATCTGTCGGTCTCGCTGGGCCTGCGTGGTGTCTATGCCACCAACAACTACAACGGCTGGGTGACCGATGTCAAGGGTTACTATGTGCACCCCGTCACGAACGCGTTGACTACCGCCGACCTCGCTGCCAACAGCCTCGACCTGAATACCGACCAAACGGGCTTCGGTGTGACACCCATCATCGGTCTCGACTGGAAGGCCAACGAGCACTGGAATCTCGCCGTTAAGTACGAACTGCCCACCCGTCTGAGCCTCAAGAACAAGTCCGAGATGAACGCCTACACAGCCGCTGTGGCTGCCACCAATGCCACGCTCGGCCAGTTTGCCGACGGGCGCAAGGTGCGCGAAGACATCCCCGGCATACTTACGGCCGGAGCCCAATACAGCCCCTGCTCGGCCTTGCGTCTGATGGGCGGCTGGCACTACTACTTCGACAAGCAAGCCACCAAGGAGGGCAACAAGCAGGACCTCATCGACAAGGGCACGCTCGAGTTCTCGGCCGGTGCAGAGTACGACCTCTGCAAGTGGCTCACACTGAGCGGCAGCTGGCAGATAACTCGCTATCGTCTGAGCGACGCCTACATGAACGACCTCAGCTTCAACGTCAGCAGCAATGCCATCGGACTGGGAGCCCGCATACATGCCACGCAGCACCTCGACATCGACCTCGGCTACATGCACAATTTCTATCACACACGCGATGTTACCACCGCCACCGCTGCCGGTGCAAAGACCGACCATTACTATCGCAAGAACCGCGTCTTCGGTGTGGGCGCCAACCTGACGTTCTAAACGCTCATCCTTGTATAACAGCAGCATCCCACCTTCGCCTTTGCGAGGGTGGGATGCTGCGTTTCTGGTCGTAAGGCCAATTCTTTTACTCAGCCACGCCAAACTGGTAGATGGTAGTGGTGGCGTAAGTCTCGCCCGGCAGCAGTGTCGTGCTGGGGAAGGCTGGCTGGTTGGGGCTGTCGGGATAGTGCTGCGTCTCGAAGCAGAAGGCGCTGCGACGCGGATACTTCACACCCTTCTTGCCCACGAAGCTGCCATCCAGGAAGTTGCCGGCATAGAACTGCACGCCCGGCTGGTCGGTGAACATCTTCATTTCGATGCCCGTTGTCGGGTCGCTGATGCAGCCGAAGCACTTGGTGATGTCGCCCGGGTTGTTCAGCACCCAGTTGTGGTCGTAACCGTTGCCGTTGGCAATCTGCTCGTTGTCCGTCTTGTCGATGCCATCGCCCACCACAGCCGGTGTGCGGAAGTCGAACGGTGTACCCTCCACGGGCAGGAACTCGCCGGTGGTCAGCACGTTGGTATCCACGGCCGTAATCTGGTCAGCATCCAGCCAGAGCGTCTCGTTGAGACAATCCTTGCTGCCGTCGCCGCTCAGGTTGAAGTAGCAGTGGTTCGTCAGGTTCAGCACGGTGGCCTTGTCGGTCGTTGCCTCGTAGCTGATCTGCAGTGCGTTGTCCTCGCTCAGCGAGTACGTCACCTTCACGTTCAGGTTGCCAGGGTAACCATCCTCGCCGTCGGGGCTGAAGGTAGTGAACTCGATTTTTGTGCTGTCCACTTGGTTTGCGTCCCAAATGCGGTTGTGAAAGGCAACGGGGCCGCCGCCGTGCAGGCTGTTCGGGCCGTTGTTGATGGGCAGTTGATAGGTCGTGTCGTTGAGCGTGAACTGTCCTTTTCCGATGCGGTTGCCATAGCGGCCAATCAGAGCGCCGAAGTTGCAACCCTGTGCACCATACTTCACATAGTCGGCAATGTTGTCGTGTCCAAGACAAACATCCGTCATCACACCGTCCCTGTCGGGCACCATGATGCTCACGATGCGGCCACCGAAGTTTGTGAAGCAAACCTCCATTCCAGCCTCGTTCTTCAGCACATACAGCTGCGTGCTGTCTGTCTGGAAGTCGGCGGGGTTCAAACCCGAGAGCGTCAGAGCGTTCTCCTCGGTCGTAGTCTTAGGCTTCGGGTTGCAAGAGACGATGCTCATGCCAGCTGCAAGGATGAGACCTGCAAAAAGAATCTTTTTCATTTTCTCGTTTGTTTTTTAATTGGTTAAATGTATTTTTCAGTCTTTCACGTCCGCAAAGTTAGGCAATTTAATTCGGAATCTGCAAATCGCAGCCCATTATTTTTGCGTTGCACACACAATTGTAACATCGACCATGCGCAGAATCCTTTCAGCCTCGTCCGCTTCTGCATCATGCGAAGCTGGGTAGGGCGTTGCATACTACGTCCCAATAGCTTCCCCGGATTTTTTTTCGCGAAAAAACCTACATCCTACACCTTTGATATGTTAATTCGCTGTACGTCGGCACGTTGTGGGTGTGTAGGTTCGGGTGTAGGTTCGTGAAAAGAGTGTAGGTTTAATGGCGCGACACGCAATTTTAACATTTCGCACGTTATAAATATCGCGTAGCACGTCACACTGAACTTGCCACCTGACGAAAACAAATTTAGCAAGAAATGCAGCCCCAATGCCCCCGAACCTACACCTTTTCGGCTTGCCTACACCCGAACCTACACCCCTATACTACACAGAAAACCAGCCGATTAAACCGCAAAAGTGTAGGTGTGTAGGTTTTTTCGGACTAAAATTTTAGGGTAGTGATGTGTCAGCCAGTCCTGTGCATTACGTCGTGCCGTTTTTTTTAATAGTCACACTTCGCACCGATCCTTCCCATGTACAGTTTTCAAACCAGTTATATCCCCCCTCCCCATGTTTCCTGATAACGTGTAGTAGGAAATTTATTGGATGTCTGGCCTAACCTTCCGTGTTTGAGAATTACAATCGCGCCTTTTGTAATTCTTTTTAGAAGTTCGGTTTTGTGTTTTCCTCGTATAATATTTTGTAAATCAAATATAATGTTCTATCTTTGCCGTCGAAATACTAATAATTCAAACATTTATAACTAACAAATTTAAGTGATGAAACAAAACTATCGTAACCCCATGAAAACGCTGCTCGCCAGCATCGCTTTCCTTTTGGTTGGGGGGGGCATTTCTAATGCTCAAGTCACGTTCTCGTTTAAGGCTGGTTCTACTTCGACTGTCAATCCCAGCGAGAGTGCAGAACAAGCATTCGATGGCAACACCGGCACCAAATGGTGTGCCTACGGTTCGGGGACGGAAACTGATTCTTATTTAACGCTCGAGGCCAGTGAGGAGACTTACATCAAGGGCTTCACGATGACCACAGCCAACGACAATGCTGGTAATCCTGGTCGTACTCCCAAGGAGTATTATATCAAGGGTAGTACCGACAACGAGAACTGGGAAGTCATTTATTACCAGGTAGACGACAACCTCATCGAGGACGTGAATTACAAGACCTACACCGTCTATTGCAACTGCACAAAGAAATACAAATACTTTAGACTCTGGGTTAAGGATTCAAATATCAACGGCGGTACCATGTTCCAGATTTCGGAGTTCTCTCTGATTCCTGGAACGGTAGGTTTCACGAAGAACGATGGTTCTGCCGAAGCTATAGATGGTCAGACGAGCGTGAAATGGCAAGGCAATCCTACGCAGACGCTTATTCTGGAATCTACGGAAGAGGGTGGAGCCTACATTACAGGCTACCAGTTCACTACGGGTAATGATAATGCTTCGTGGAAAGGTCGTAATCCCAAAAACTGGACAATATCTGGTAGCAACGACAAGTCGAATTGGACAGTGCTGGACGATCAGACGAACAATTTTACGATGGGCGATGTGAATTACTATCCCTATGCTTTCCAATTGCCTTCTGCTACTGACGTTCCTTACAAATATGTGAAAATCGAAGTCACAAGCACCATCGGAGGTGGCTATTTCCAGTTAAGCGAGGTGGCTGTGCTTGGTACGACGGCGGCTCACTCGTGGAGCGAAGTGGGAGAGTGTGCCACTCGTGGCGGTAAAATCTACGTTTGCTCTGAATGCGGAGGACAGAAAATAGAGGGCTCCACAGAGATCCACACGTATGCTGATGGTATCTGCACATATTGCGGCAAGGCAAAGGCAGATTATATGACGGCGAATGGCGAAGATTTTTACGAGATAAGCAATGCAGCCCAGTTGAAATGGTTCGCTGCATTCGTAAACGATGGAAACGCCGCTGCTAAAGGTAAACTAACGGCCGACATAGACATGAACTTCAATGCTTGGACGCCCATAGGAAAAAGTTCTTCCACGAAGTTTTCCGGCACCTTCGATGGCGACGGCCACACCATCAGTAAACTGAGTGTGAAAACGGGTGAAAGCAACATCGGACTGTTTGGTTATGTCACAGGCGATGCCACGATTAAGAATCTGTGGATAGACAAGACTTGCTCATTTATAGGTACTGCCAAGGTGGGCGGTATAGCTGGTATGGCCGATGGCGGCGGCACTGTGACGCTCCTCAATGTGGTCAATGCAGCCCCTGTCACTTCCACAGGAAACACGGATGCCAATGCCGCAGGTTTTATTGGCTGCTGTGTCAATAACACCACAGTGAATGCCACGAACTGTATAAATGCGGGTAATGTAAAGGGCCAGGATGGTCAGTGTGCAGCCTTCACAGGTTGGTCGCAGGGTGGTAGTACGTACACCAATTGTGCCAATATTGCTACCATCAATAACATGGATGGCAACAAAAACCTGTATCGCAACACGGCTTCGCTGGTGGACTGCTACGATGCCAGTCCAATGGGAACTGGAAGCAAGACACAAGGAATCTCAAAGGAATCGGGCACCGTTGTCTCTGGCGCACTCTGCTTCCTGCTGAACGGTCTTGTATCCGGCGGCACCACATTCTATCAGACGGTTGGTAAAGGCCATCCCGTGCCATTTGGAACAGAGCGTGTATATGCCACTGGTACGTTTAAGCGCGACGGTACTATTGTTGATACACCGACTTATTCCAACAGCGTGGCATATCCCACATATGAGATTAACAACGGTGCCGAATTGGCTTGGTTTGCCGGACTCGTGAACGAAGGCAGCACCGGTGCTGGTGCACGTCTTGCGGCTGACATCGATTTGGACGGTGTAGCCTTTACGCCTATCGGAACAGACGCGAACCGCTACAACGGTACGTTTGACGGACAGGGACATCGCATCAAGAATCTTTCGAACAATACAGGCGTGTTTGGTTACGTGTCAGGGGCTTCGACAGATACTTGGATTAAGAACCTTATCATTGATTCGTCTTGCTCTTTCGTGAGCACAGGTACGGTGGCAGCTTTGGCTGCAAACACTAAAGGCAGTGGTGCCATTATTCATATGCACAATATTGTAAACGAAGCCAATGTTTCCACAAGTGGCCAAAATGCCAGTGCGTTGATTGGCACGAATGGTGACAACTCTCAGTTCGACATTCAGAATTGTGTTAACACGGGCGACATCACGTCTACGAGTAATGCACCCTACGCTGGTGTTGTTGCTGCTTGGATGGGCGTAAATGGGAATACAGTTGTAAAGAATATCATTAATTTGGGAACGATTACAGGGTATAACGGAAGTAATAGAATGGGACGCTTCTGGTTTACGCCTACAAATATGATAGACCCGAATGCAGCTTCTGGACAACAAGGTTACAAGGAAGGCATAAGCGCATCCGACGCCGCTACTGGCAAGATTGCTTACTTGGCAAATCAGGCTGCCGGTGAGAATGTGTTCTTCCAAACCATCGGCACCGACGACTATCCTTCGCCGCTGAACGAGGGTACGGTTTATCAGACAGCAGTATCGGGCTCAAATAGCTACTATGCTAATGTCGCTTCTGGTGCAACCATTGCCAGCATGACGCTGACCGATGCAGCCGACTATGCAGCCGATGCTAACTTCACGGCCACGAGCCTGACATACAACCGCACACTGGTAGCAGGTGGCTACCACAGCCTGTGCCTGCCGTTTGCTGTAACGACAACAATGCTGGGCGAGGGCAGCAAACTCTTCACGGTGAAGACTGTGGGCACTGACGCCATCACGCTGGAGGAAACGCCAAGCGTGCCAGCCGGCACGCCGTGCTTCGCTTCGGTGACGAGCGACTTCAACTTCAACACGCTCTCGCTGACAGACGTAGAGATGAAAGCCACTGTGTCGAACGGCACGAACGTGAAAGGAACTTTCACCGAAATTACAGGTGACGGCGCCGTGGGCATCTACAAACTTTCCGGCGACGGCACGTACTTCGGTCTGACCGACAACAGCGGCGGCGCTGTGGTGAAGCCTTTCCGCAGTTACATCCAGCCCGACGGTGCCGGCGTGAAGACGCTGAACATTCTGCTCTCCGATGGCACGAGCCTCACCCCGACCCTCTCCGAGGAGAGGGAGGCCGTTATTTACGACCTCGCAGGTCGCCGCGTAGAGAAAGCCACGAAGGGCCTGTATATTATTAATGGTAAGAAGGTGGTGAAATAAAAGCCTCACCCCCGGCCCCTCTCCGAGGAGAGGGGTGAAACG
>Ga0310694_10005566_pt1 | contig 12050 bp, 15 predicted proteins | sample 174DNAGHGhighgp2_FD_203884 | JGI IMG/M metagenome (GOLD analysis project Ga0310694, IMG submission 203884) | Sheep rumen microbial communities from Palmerston North, Manawatu-Wanganui, New Zealand - 1742 DNA GHGhigh gp2 (v2) (version 2) | ecosystem: Host-associated > Mammals > Digestive system...
TGAAGCCCCGCCTTTTTGCTTCCAAGCTACAGTATTGGTACTGAGAGGTGTTCTCAGAAAAGCACGAAGGATTCTGTGAAGCCTCATCGCCCTGATGGAAATCGGTGAAAGCGAGTAGGAATAAGAATATACAAGCCGGACTTAAATCCTGATGAAGGGATTCAAGTCCGGCTTGTATGGCAGGATGATCGTATACTTTTCGTTTGAGAAGGGTAGACAAGGCACGGTTTTGTTCGGGCACACTACATCGGGCCGGGATCTCTGAGTATCGTGTGGAGCATCTTACGCCTGCAGAACAGAGGATAAACAAGTCCGGACGATACACCGTCATATAACCGGAAGCCCTTTTGATTCTTTGAGATTGGGAGCCACGAGCTGTTTTCAGGCTTGCCTTTTCGGCAGAAGGATGCGACTTCATCCATCATCTCACTGGAAAGGGTGTAGTCTATTTCTTCAAATGGCCGCCAGCTGTGGTCCATGTTTCCGAACATGTACCAAAGATCTGCGGCATGAAAGGCCTTGAAGCTGTTTCCCGGCAGGATGCGGTCAAAGAAATAGCCGTAGACAGGCGCATGACCCGCCTTGCTGCAGAGAATGCCCAACTTTAGCGCCATCTCGTAAAGAATAACCGGAAGAAAATCCTGAGATGTAACTCCAAGCATGATAGGAATGTTCTGAATTCTTCCGCTTTTGACAGCCTTTTTCTGAGATTCGGACATTACCTGGCCATCTATGCAGGGCTGGGAGAAGCGATACCCTTTAATCAGTTTGTAGGTTGATTGCGTTTTCTTCCAGGCTTGCCATAAATCAATCGGGTCAGCCTTGGCCGGTGCGCCTGATACAGCAGCATCTGCCTTGTTCCAGAATTCGAGTGACTTTTTCCTTGTGACCGGCGAAGCGATGGCCGGTACAATTCCGGCACCGGACATCATGACCGCATGGCCGATCTTACCCGCCAGTTTTCCGGAGCAAAGGAGGTCCATAACGCACATTGCGCCGGCAGACTGTCCCATAATCGTGATGTTATGCGGATCACCTCCGAATGCCGAGATGTTCTGGCGAACCCAGTCAACAGCAGCAATCTGGTCCATCAGGCAGTAGTTTACCCCGCCGTGCATACCGAAAACGTTCAGACGGTATCCGACAGAGACCAGTACAATTCCTCGTTTGGCATATTCCGTGCTTGTTCCGTAGGGGAGCTCTCCGACGGTGCCGGTTTCAAACGAACCGCCGTGAATGAAGAGCAAAACCGGGTGCTTTCCTTCCAAGGAAGGCGAAATGATATTCAGTGTCATCGGGCTTTCAGCGTATTGAAAGTGACGGCCCTGTCGAAATTCCTTGTAATAAAAGCTGTCGCTGGTATCCTCAAAACTGCTGCGCTGAAAGCAGTCGGTCTCCTTTCCGGTTGCGTCAAGCAAGTCCGGCCAGTGCGTAACAAGCTCAGGAGGCTGAAACCGTTCGGTTATGGCAAAGGGAATCCCGAGAGCAAGAATTGTCCCGTTCTCATTCAGTGCTTTCAGTTTTCCACAGGGACATTCAAACTTGATAGTAGCCATGGTGGCAGATCCTCCGGAATCTGTTTTACACATCTTATCATATTGGGAAAAAAGCGTCAAACAGCAAGTTCTTCCATCTAGCTCTTCCACTTTGCCCTGCAATCTGGTATAATCAATCAACAACATAGGTAGGAGGATATAGCTGAAAATGAAAAAAGACCGGGAAAACAGTTTCCTGTCCAAGTGTGCATATGGTGCGGCTGATATTTATGGAGGCGGCGCCTTTGTTGTTATCAGCACATTTTTCACTGTCTTTCTTACGAAGGCCCTTGGCATGCCGCCGGCTCTGGCCGGGACGATCCCACTGATCGGGAAGGTATGGGACGCAGTCACCGACCCGGTTATGGGAAACATTACAGATCGGACACATTCCCGTTTCGGGGCCAAGCGCTTCTATATCCTGATTGGCAGCTTCATTTCCGCGATCACCTTTATCTTGATGTGGGTTCCTCTGGAGCAGGCAACCATCGGATTGAAGTATATCTTCTATATGGTTATGTACATGCTCTTCTCCACAGGCTTCACCATCGTAATGGTTCCATACAATGCGCTGCTCCCTGACATGATCGACGACTACACTCTCCGAGGCAGCTATACTGGGGTCCGTATGGCTTTTTCGGCTTTCGGAAATATCCTCGCAGGCCTGCTGTCCACTCTGATCATAACGGATAATACCGATTCAGGGCGTTATATGCTGGTTGCACTGATCTTCGGAGCAATCTTCTGCATCGCGATCCTGATTACCTTCTTCGGAACCTGGGAAAAGCAGAAGCCGGTCATAAAGATAAGCCTGAGGGAAAGCTTCACTCAGTCTTTTACAGTATATAAGAGCCGGTGCTTCAAAATGTTCATCCTGATCTTCATCTTCGGACAGGCAGCGACAGATTTCGTTACCGGTCTTGCGGTCTACTACATCGATGATGTTCTCAATGCCTACGGCGGAGGAAGATTCACCTATCTGATGGGGGTTATCCTGATCTCCCAGTTTATCGGCATGCTGATCTTCAACCCTGTCATGGCGAAGACAGACAAGAAGATGCCGATCCTGATCGGCTTCCCGGTGCGGATAGCCGCTACTCTCGCAATGCTGTTCTTCTCTCATGAGGGTGCCAATTTTACTGTGATTCTGGCCCTGACCTTTATCGTCGGTCTGGGTATGGCCGGATCCTCTGTGACCATTTATGCGATTCTGGCCGATATGGCTGACGTTGATGAACTGATCACATCCATCAACCGCCCGGGCACATGCTCCGGCATGGCCACTTTTATCCGCAAAATCTGCGCCGGCCTTTCCATCAGCGTAATCGGCATTCTCCTGGCAATGGTTGGATACGATGAGACAATTGCTTCCGCCGGAATGCGACAGGCTGCTTCGACTCAGTCGGGAATCGCCTATATCTATATCTTTGTTCCGGTGCTGCTCTGCGTGATCACGATCTTTATAACCGCAAAGTTCCCGATGAACAAGAAAGAGTTCCTGATCATCAAGAAGGAGATCGCAAGGCGTAAAGGTGAAGACAACAGTAAAATTACGCCGGAAGAAATTGCAGTCTGCGAAAAAGTAACCGGATTCCGGTACGACAGACTCTGGAATAGGGATAATGCGCTGAAACTGAAGTGATTACAACTGATCTGGTCTCTTTGCCTTGAGGAGGGTAAACTGAATCTTTAGGTCCGGAAAATGGCCGGTCTGAGAGAAAGGAGTTAAGCATCCACTCAAAAATCAATAGCATTCAAGCCGGACTTGAATTCTGATCAAGGAGTTCAAGTCCGGCTTCCTTGTATTCAAGCGGAGGTCCTGCTACCATAATTATCAGGGTGGGTAAAAAATGCACTAATAGAATACTAGTGGTGACCCATCGTTATCTTAACGTAGAAGGGTAGAATTCTGGATTACACTTTTGGGAGGGGTATTAAACTATGAAGAACAATCAGGAGAGTGGTTATGTTGGACGTTATTCCGCTGATGGGAGAATTGTTGCAGCAGGAAAGTTCTTTGCAGGTACTCTGGGTATCTATTCCTGGAGAGACGGGGAATTTCATTACGATCCAAGGCATGAGAAAATGTATTACGAGGGCGAGTATGACGACATTACAGATGAAGAGTTTGAAGAATTCAAGGCGAGAATGGATTCGCGTGGTAAGACTGATAGAGACAATCAAAATGGTGAGGAGGGCCGTTGAAACTGATTATCAGAGTTTAAAGGAGAAAAACTGTCAAGTGTTATTTGACTTTTCATTTTCTGTAGAAAAACAGCCGGTTGCTTCTGTCAGTGCTGTTTCATTTCTTCGGAGGATCGTCCACGTCAAAGTCTGGAATGATGCCCGATCTGATCATATCCTGGATGATCAGGGCAAGATTGAAGCTCGTTACAGACAGAGCCATGAGCCAGGGATTTCGGGCGGGGAGCTTCGCCTGCTTCTGAAGTTCCAATCTGGCGTGCCGGAAAGCTCCCTCGACAAGAAAGTTGTTCGGCATCAGTGTGAGATAGCTGATCATTGTGCGGTATTCATCCATGAACAGATGAAATTCCTGCCAGCGTTTGCGCCGATACACCGAATCAAGTGCGGGAGTAAAGAAGAAAACCACAGTCATCCAATACCCCTTTCCAGGCCAAGATACAGGTCTGCCTAAATATTACATGGCGGAAAAAAATGGAATGATAATGACTCTGGCGTTGTTTAACGATTCGAAGGAAATATTGATTCCGACTATCGGATTTGGTATTATAGTCCGGTAGAGAGAACCGGAGGCTGAGAGCATGAAGTATACCGGAAAATACAAAAAACTGGCGGACCAGTTCCGGGCAGACGGTGCAGATGAGCGCCTTGTAAACAAGTTCGTCAGGGAAGAGATGGAACGGGACAGATACGAGAGGAACAAAGGCCTGACAGAGATAGAGGCGTTTCAGGAATGGCAGAGCTGGCCGGAACGGGACCGACAGTTCTTCCTGAACAATGCGCTGTGTCCCAATTGCCATCTGACATCGTTTGCTCCTGATTACACGGTCAGAGCGGATTCGTTTGGCCTGATTATCGAGGGAACCTGTGCCCGGTGCGGCCACAGAATCGCCCGCTGCTGCGACTGACGGGAGAAGACAGATGTTTCTGGTTATCTACGTTGCATCGCAAGAGTAACAGAAGTCAAGGCCGATAATCAGGACTCGGAAATGTGTTCCCGGTCAGATCTTAGCGGACCATTTCGAAACAGGACATTTCATTAACCATACTAAAAATCCGGAATAGGGTGAAGAAGAGATGAAAATTGCAGTTGTCACCGGAGCTTCTTCCGGTATTGGAAGAGAATTCGTTTACGCTGTTGATAAACTAGGGCTTGATGAAGTCTGGGTAATCGCCAGAAGACAGGACCGTCTTGAGGAATTAAAGGAAAAATGCGGCACTTCTGTTAGGCCGATCGCCCTGGACCTTTCGGAAGACGCCGGCATATCTGCTTACAGGAAACTGCTTGAGGAAGAGAAACCCGAAGTCCATCTTCTGATCAATGCAGCAGGGTTCGGCGTGTTCGGTCCCTTTGCAGATAGCGATCTCGAGAAGACACTGAAAAGCGCCAGACTGAACACCCTGGCTCTGACAGCAATGTGCCATGTCACCCTGCCATATATGAAAAACGGCGACAGCATCGTCAACATGGGCTCCAATTCCTCCTGGCAGCCGGTGCCGTATCAGACCGTCTACGGCGCCAGCAAGAGCTACGTTCTGAATTTTTCAAGAGCGCTGGGCAGAGAACTGAAAGGCCGGGGGATCCATGTCATGTGCGTCTGTCCGGGATGGATCAAGACAGAATTCCAGCAGGTAGCGGAGCATGACCGCTATATCCGCTATGTAGACAGGTGGTACGGTCCGGACGAGGTCGTGGAGCAGGCAATGAAGGACCTGGAAAAGAAAAAGCAGGTTTCCATTCTTGGGCATCCGGTACGGCGGCAGGTTCGTCTGGTGAAATTCCTCCCTGTGAATCTGATCATGGACATCTGGTGCAGGCAGCAGGGGTTTGATTCCCGAGATACAGGGAATACATGAATTGCAGAACAGAAAAAAGCAGTTTTCATCGATTTTGGATAATGACGGCTGGGAATGATGACAAAAAGACTATTGGCCGCTAATTCTGCAGCGCATCTGTTTGTAGATGCTGTATGCGCGACAGTGGTTGTCACGTCAGCTGCGGCAGGCTATTACAGCGTATACTACATTTATAATACTTTTGCCTTTTCCACCCAATGTCTGACCGGGCTTCTGACGGACCGGTTCGGGCATTGCCGGATACTGGGACCTGTGGCTTGTATCTGGGTCGCTCTGTGCGGATTTCTGCCCATCCAGCCTGTTTTGGGAGCAGTTCTGATCGGTTTGGGAAACAGCCTGTTTCATGTTGCTGCAGGAAGCGAGGTGCTGGAGCAATCCGAAGGGAAGGCTACACCGCTCGGCCTCTTTGTGGCGCCGGGGGCGCTTGGCATTTTTGCAGGGAAGGCTTTCCCTGAACTTCGGACGGTACTGTGCTGCCTGCTGATCCTCTGCGGCTTATGGCTCTTTCGCGAAAACAGTCACAGCGGTACCGGGGCTGACATTCAACGGATAAAGAATGAGAACTCCAAGAACCATCTGATCCCTGCACTGCTTCTGCTGCTGGCTGTGATGACCAGGGCGATCGGCGGCGCTGTGGCGGGGAGTTCCGGACAAACAGCACTTTGGATGAGTTTTCTTGTCGTCCTGTGTGTTTTTGCGGGAAAGTGCCTGGGAGGCATTCTCAGTGATCGTTTCGGTATCTGCAGACTGGCTGTGATTTCGATTCCTCTGGCTGCTCTTTTCATCCTGGTATCCGACAGGAGCTTTGCCGCCGGAGCTGCCGGACAGTTTCTTCTCAACCTGAGCATGCCCGTAACATTGTTTCTCATCTACCGCTGCCTTCCCAATGCTCCTGGCTTCTCCTTCGGGCTGGCTGCTTCCGTCCTTTGGCCGGGAACTCTGATCGGAAGCTTTATCTCGGTTTCCGGGGGAATAGAGACCGTTCTGATTCTGTTCTGTTTTGGCGTAAGTCTGTTTTCAATCATATTTTCAGAAAGGATGATTACACATGAAAAAAGCAATTAGCCTCCTGTTTGCGCTTGCAATGGTTCTTTGCGCAGTACAGACATCCGCGTTTGCGGATATCATCACGGACCCGAGACCGGCTCCGCCTGAAAACGGAATGATGCTGCCGATCCTGATCGTCTCTCTCGCTATTATTATTATTGCTGTTGTTGTCTGGAGAGTTCGCAGCCAGAAGAAATGAGCCTATATCTGGCCTGCGGGCTTACTATGGCCATCGAGACGGCATATTTTTACCTGGCAGGGTTCAGGGAAAAGTATTTCCTGATTGTTTGTCTGGCAGTGAATGCGGCTACAAACCTGACTATGAACCTGGTTCTGAGCTGTACAGGGATCAGCCTGTGGAGCGTCCTTATAGCGGAAATCCTTGTCACAGGCACAGAGTATGCCGTCTATTCCCTGATTACAAAAACATCGCGAAAGAAACTGCTGCTCCATACAATTGCTGCAAATGTGCTGTCTTTCAGTGCCGGGATCATTCTGCTGCGGCTTTTTTAACGATGGCATCAAATAACAAATAACTGACAATATTCATCAGAACTGGAGGCTTCTAATTACATGGAACCGTATATCAGAAAAGTACAGTATTACGAAACTGATATGATGGGCGTTGCCCATCACGCAAACTATCTCCATTGGATGGAAGAGGCGAGAATCCGCTTTATGGAACAGCTTGGTTTTTCCTATGCCGAAATGGAGGGTCACGGCATTTTCTCGCCGGTAAAATCTCTGGCCTGTGAATACAAGCGGCCCTGTACCTTTAATGACGAGATCGCGATCACGATCACCGTTGCCGGATTCACAGGAGCGAAGCTGATTCTGCGCTATGAGGGACATCGCGGAGAGGAAGAGATCTTTACAGCACGCTCAGAGCATGCATTTGTGGATGAAAATGGAAGGGTTCTGCGGCTTAGACGGGCGGTTCCGGAACTGTCAAGTAAGATCGAACTGCTTTGCGAGCATAACAAAAACGCCGGAGAAACATAACGTGACCGTTTTCGTAGATGCTGACGCCTGCCCGGTTACCCGGCTGACTGAAGAAATTTCAAAGAAACATGGCATCCCGGTAATGCTCCTCTGCGACACGAACCATGTTCTGACTTCAGACTACTCAGAGGTCAGAATAGTTGGGGCAGGAGCGGACGCGGTCGATCTTGCGCTGATCAATCTGTGCAAGAGCGGAGATATCGTCGTTACGCAGGACTACGGCGTTGCCGCCCTCGCTCTCGGGAAAGGTGCGAAAGCCATCCATCAGAGCGGCAGATGGTACACCGAGGAGAACATCGACGCTCTGCTGATGGAGCGCCATCTGGCAAAAAAAGCGAGACAGAGCAGCAAGAACCATCTGAAAGGCCCAGCAAAACGGACCAGAGAGGACGACAGGCGTTTCGCCGAAAGCTTCGAGCGGATGCTGCAGGCGCAGATCAAAGATGAAGAGAATCACAGAATACAGAAATATCGTGTTTGATATGGGAGGCGTGCTGGTTGATTATACCGCCGACAATGCAACGTGGCATTTTACCGATGATCCGGAAATAGTCAGGGAAATCCATAATGTCTTGTTCTGCTCTCAGGAATGGATGGCTTTGGACCTGGGCGCCATAACGGACGAGGAAGCTATCAGCAGAATCCTTCCCAGACTGTCTGATGACAAAGTACGTGAAGTTGCCAGAGTAACCTTTGATCATTGGCACGAATACAATAATGTGGCACGTCCGGGTGTCGCTGCGATTGTTAAATCCGTAAAGAAGAGAGGGCAAAAGGCCTATATTCTCTCGAATGTCAGCAAACGCCTGACGGATACCTACAAAAATGTAGTACCTGCACCGGAAATGTATGACGGAGCTTTCTTCTCCGGAGAAGCACTGGCACTGAAACCTCAGCCGATCATCTACCAAATGTTCTTTCAGCGGTTCAGCCTGAACCCGTCTGAGTGCCTGTTTATAGACGATGTGAAAGCAAACGTAGATGCGGCGATTCAATGCGGCATGGATGCCTGGTGGTTCAGAACGGGAAATACTGACGATATGAAGAAGTTCCTTGAGGTTTAGCTCTGAGATGAGATCAATCAGCTGATACCGAAGATGGTGCTATCAACAGCAACGGTGTCAAGCGGACATTTTTCACTGCCTCCTGCAGGGGACGATAGAGCACAGCAATCCCGAAAACCTGATTGACACCACGATGCACTCTTGATATAATCTGTCTGGGAACGGGCCGCCATTGCCCGCTCTCCTTTTCCGGGACATGTCCCGGTTCCTATATTTGCCGTCCTTCGGGGTGGCATTTTTGTTTCTGAAAACGGATCAAAAGCGTTGTATTATGGAAAAGCCCTGTGGTATACTCTGATTATAGGACACACAAAAAACTAAAGAATGGAGGAAAAGACATGCTGCACGAAGTAAGCTTTAAGTCATTTAACGAAAGGGATATGGTCCAGGGGTGGGTCTATGTTCCAGCATGCGAACCCAAGGGCATCATACAGCTTGTCCATGGCTTCGGTGAACACTCCCGCCGCTACTTTCACATGATCGTGGCATTCATGGACGCCGGATTCATCGTTGCAGCCGATGACCATGTCGGCCATGGCAAAACAGCGGTCGTGAACGACACCTGGGGCGACTGGGGAGACAAAGGCCCTCACACGATGATGGAAGACGAGCATCAGCTGACGGAACTTGTGAAGGGAATGTACCCGGACCTCCCGTATTTCATGTTCGGACACAGCATGGGCTCTTTCATTGCCAGGGATTACATCGCCAAGTACGGCGATGAGCTGGCCGGCGTGACGCTCTGCGGAACCTGCGGTGCTTTCGCATCGGTGTCTGATACTCTTGCCGCCATTCGGGCAGCCGTAGACGCCGGCAAGGGCGATGAAGCTGACCCGGCCTTCACCAACATGCTGTTCGGATTCATGTTCTCCCGCATAGAAGAGCCGGTCAAGCTTGGAAACGAGTGGATCTGCCACAGCCCCTGGGTCCAGAACGACCATGCCGCTGATCCGTTTGACGCCTTCACAAAGCCGACGAACAACCGGTCCATGATGTATTTCTGCGAGATGATGACATGCATCGAGGGAACGGAGTGGGCAAAGAAGGTACCGACGGCGCTGCCAATCTATAACATAGGCGGAGACCAGGACCCGGTGGGCAACTGGGGCGAAGGCGTCTATCAGACATCAAACTGGCTGGCAGAGACCGGACACAAGGTCACAACGAAACTGTACTCTGGCTACCGACATGAAATCCATAACTATGACGAAATCAAGTGGGCCGTTGAGGAGGGAATCATCGATTTCTTTTTGGGATGCCTGGAATGAAGGAGTGAAAAGAAATGGAGTTTCTGGAACTTGCGAAACAAAGGTATTCGGAGAGAAGCTTTTCGTCCACACCTATCGAAGAGGACAAACTCTACAAGATTCTGGAAGCCGGCCGGATCGCACCGACTGCATGCAATAACCAGCCGCAGCGATTTTATGTGCTGAAAAGCAAAGCGGCACTGACAAAAGCAGCGGCGCTGACGAACATCTATAACGCACCTGTAGTGATTCTGGTCTGCTATCTGAACGCGGAGGCATGGCACAGCCCCTACGATGGCTTTGTTTCCGGCGACATGGACGCCAGCATCGCTGCAAGCTCCATGATGTTTGAAGCGGAGGATCTCGGAGTTCACAGCATCTGGCTGCGCGGCTTCGACAGCCAGAAGGTTCATGATGCATTTGATCTTCCGGAAGGAACCGTTCCCTCCCTGATGCTTGCTCTTGGCTATCCGAGCAAAGGATCGAGGCCGCACAAGCTTCACGGGGAGCGGGAACCTATGGAAGAGTTTGTAGTGGAGCTGTGAGATGGGAGCTGTTCTGCTTTTCAACATCAGCGATGTGAGGAAAAAAGCCGTAATCCGCCTTCTGGCATATCGATACGGTATTCGCCTGAGAGATGTAAACCCAGAGCAGCAGAATATGACCATTGCCCAGCTCCTGAAAGACCCGGAAGCGAAGTCACCGACCTGTCAGGACCCTTTTCAGGATGAAATGATGGTAATGCATGATCTTTCAAAAGAAGCGTTCCATGCTCTTCTTGATACTCTGAGACGAGAAGGGAAGAGCGTTAAGCTAAAGGCGGTTGTGACGGGCCATAACAGAAATTGGACAGCGCGTCGCCTGTATCAGGAGCTCCTGGCGGAGGCGTTGACCGCATTGAAGGTGAGAAAATGATCCGGGAAAGGAATGGTTTTGTTTCTATGGAAGCAATTGCAGACTGTTCTGGCATGGCAATATGAAGCAATACGAATCACTCCATTCTGCTCTCCACGACCTGGCCGGGTCGGATGAGTTCTCTGCACTCCCAGTCTACGGGGGAGACATCAACCGTGCGTACAGGCTGACCGTGGACGGCCGGAGCATTTTCATGAAGTCTAACAGGAACGAGAATGTGCAGTTCTTTGACCCGGAAATCAGCGGCCTGTACGCTATCCGGAGAACGGGAACCATTCGTGTTCCGGAGACAATTTGCTCAGGGCAGGACGGACAGTATGGTTCCTTTCTGCTCCTAGAATGGTGCCAGGGCAATCCGGGCAAAGAATTCTTTGAGAACTTCGGGCACAATCTGGCAGCAATGCATCTGGCAGATACAAGCGGAACGGTCAGAGTTTACGGTTTCCCAGAGGACAACTTCATAGGAGCAGGGAAACAGGAAAACACGCCTGAGAACAGCTGGGTTGTTTTTTTTCGTGAGCACAGACTGAAACCGCAGTTTCAAAGGGCAGAGAGCTGGTTTTCGGAAACAGACAGAAAGCGCATAGATCGGTTTCTGGATCGGCTTGACCGGTATCTGCCAGAGCCGGAGTTTCCCTCACTGCTTCATGGTGATCTATGGAGTGGCAACTACATCACGGGAAATGACGGAGAAGCCTGGCTGATTGACCCGGCCGTTTACGTCGGACATTTCGAGGCGGATCTTGCCATGACAGAGCTTTTCGGCGGTTTCCCGCGTCGATTCTACGACGCATACAGCACGGTAAACCTGATTGATCCCGAATATCGGGAACGCCGCGATATTTACAATCTTTACCATCTTTTAAATCACCTGAATCTGTTCGGCGGAAGCTACCTTGGCTCCGTCAGGGATGTCTTGTCAGTATATGAGGAATAGTAGAGAGGAGACTGCTATGATGAAGAAAAAGAAAACGATCCTCGACTTACAGCAGATGAAGGAAAACGGGGAGCAGGCGGCTTGGATGGTCATATATGATGCCTGTCTGGCGTCTTTTGCTGAAGAAGCGGGTATGGATATGATCCTGGTCGGTGATTCGATGGGGATGATTATCTATGGCTATGACGGAACTGTACCGGTTACTATGGACATGTCAATTGCCCATTGCCAGGGAGTGCGGAGA